>Ga0049105_1001596_pt1 | contig 10340 bp, 6 predicted proteins | sample WorMetvaBAHAMAS1_FD_61260 | JGI IMG/M metagenome (GOLD analysis project Ga0049105, IMG submission 61260) | Worm MetaG Olavius vacuus BAHAMAS.1 | ecosystem: Host-associated > Annelida > Digestive system > Unclassified | place: Germany: Marburg | collected 2013-04-09 | reverse complement strand
TGCAAACAACTGGATGCCAAGCATCAAAACATAACGGTAAAGTGAAACTTAGACGATAAATTAAACGTAAGTAACGTCAACCGATTAACCGGTAGCGTCCACCCTCGAATGCGTGAATTTAGTTACGCACACTAACTTCACCGCTCTATATGTGTTATAGAAGTTGACTCTTGATGATCAATAAGTTCAATGCTTCAGGAAGCAGTTATGAGTTGGAACGCACGTTTACCAAATTCATTGAAATAATGCAATGTAACAGCCATTACGCCGTTCAAGGTCACTGAAGGTCACCGATTTTAGTACTAATCAAAAGCTCATATACAACTATTAGTGATTAATACTAACTTACCTCCTATCTTGCACCATTTGCAAGTTATGGTCAAATTTTCCTTAGCGAGAGGGGAGTGCCTCATTTTCACGCTCTCGCCAACGGTAATCCCCTGCCAATATCGCCGTACGTGATATATCACTAAAAAGTTGATTCTTTGATGTACAATTCGGCTGCAGAAAGTATCGGTGTATCTTCAACCACTTTTACATAATCCGCCCCAAAATCTTCTTAATTCGGTGAAATACGCTACAGTTAGGCCTATTACGCCGTTCAAGGTAATCCAACGTCACCGAGTTTGGTACCAATCGAAAGCCCATATGCGACTTCCTATTAGTGATTAATAGTAACTCACCTCCTATCTTGCACCGTTTCTGAGATATAGCCTCAGAAAGGTCCAAAATCGCTATATTTTGGCTACCCCTCTTGCGTTTAACTAACAACGGAGGGGTTCCCCAGGGACGATCACCGTAAAATTTTAATCGAAAGGTCAAGGTACCAAATGGCATAACAACATTGCCGAAAATTTCAATCGCCTGAGTAGGGTGCACAAACGTTACAGACAGATGACAGAGAGACGGGCGATGACATACAGCGTTCATGTTCGCTAAAAACCCATGCTACACGCAAACCTGATGGCTCTATGTTTTACAGAACCGTGACCTTGACCTTGACTCGATGACCTTCATTTACGAACTTGATCCTTAATCCCAGATGTGCAAATACGAACTTCCTACATCAAAGCTTTCAAAATTTATCGTCTTACACAGAGACAGACATGACGTAAATTATACATATATATCACGCTGTTTCGCGTGTTGTCAAAAATAAACACTACTAACTAGAAAAGGTGGCAATTGTGAATGGGCTTTTTCCTATCCACAAAGCAGCACAGTAATGCTTTCGGTGGCATCTGTCTGTCTATCTGCATGTATGTAATACGATAACTTTTGAAAGCCTTGACACAGAAATTTCATTTTTGGTCTGAGGCGATACAGGGTTAAGTTCATATATTAGTACCACCAGAAAATTGCGATCTTGCGCACAGCAACTTTTGCGCAATTGTAACATTTTCCCACGACTGTGTAATTTTTGCAATGGAGTGCAATTTTCATGCAACTTTGGCTACTTTTGTCAGATGTGAAGGGGCTTGCATGCCAACTTCAGCTTCAGCAGGTCATGCTAAAGTACGTGGGTGAGTATTGTGAAGCGGGTGACCCATCCTGCGGTACCGACATTGGGTGTTATGTACAAGCAACACCACCATCTTCTTATGCACTTCTGATTTTTTTTTGTGAGTTACGACTATATTCTCTGTATGAGTGGTTATAAGAACACACACTTTGAATTACATTCATTAAAAACTGAAAATCACGCTGCGAGATACAGCTACAGTACGATCACACAAAAGTGTTGAAAATGCAAACCACTAGTAATCCATTGGACAGTGGGCAAAAGCAAAACTTTGTGTTAAACTGATGATACAACAACACGTAAGAAAACTTACAGGACTAGCGCTAGTTCAGTAAGACAAAAAGGTTGTCCATTTACTTAACAACTTGTAATTTGAAACCTTGAAGTAGTTGACACAAAATACATCGTCTAAAACAAACTCATCTAGACTTAAAGAGTGGTTTACTGCTATAAAAACAACTTCTGAATTATAATATATTTTTACCTAAACAAAATCCTGGCCAAATTTGTAAGCCACAACCGTGAAATGTGCACGCAACTTTTGCACAAATTTTGCCAATTTTTAGCGCAATTTTCTGGGGGACCAATATATAAACATCTATGAAGGTCAAGAGTCACGGGAGTAAATAAGTGCACAATTACCTATTCTTACAATGTAAAACTTCAATCAGCAATAACTCCAGTTCTATAAGATATAGAGCCATGAAGTTTGTGTTCAGCATGGGGTTTTGGCTATGGCAGATTGAATAGTGTGAAGGCCATCTTTGTCACGTGACCGAAAGTGATCAAGCCTAACTAAATATGGCGCCTTAAAAATTGTTTTATTATTATTGTTATTATTTGTATGTGGTCTGCTTCAGATTAGAAGGCAATCTTGTTTACAAAAACAAAAAACACGTAAAAGCACTGATGACATTTAATCCCAAATGGCTCTTAGGGAATGGGCTAAATTAAAACATGCTTACACTGAAGTTTTGCATCTTTGTTTCCTTTCACGCTGAACTGTGAGATGCCTTCAATGAATTCTACAAGAAACAAATTATTATCAGTAGAGCCATAATCATCAAACTGGTAACTACAATAATGATGGGACCTGATGTTATGACACTAGATTGCTGGCAATGTAACTCTGAAACAACGAAACAGTTGAAACACATTAACAATATGAGTAACATGCTTTCACGAATTGTGACGAATGCTATATTTGCATCGCAATTATTACAATGGAATATCAAATTACTAATCATGTTCATTAACTAAATCAACTGATGTGATTGGATGCATTACATGATCGCGGATTAAGACGGATATTGGTATTGCACGTTATGCATACAGAGCACATGGCGTAAGCTTCCGTTGTTGCCACTGGACTTTTAAATAGATGCGCAGCTATCGAAGAGAGAGACCGCACTGCAGGGTGCATTACAGTTTTGGCCAAAACTGGAAGACTAGAACTGGGAAACAATATTTTAAGGACATTATAGGCCTATCTTCAACCACCGTGACACAATCAGCCTGAAAATCTATCGAATTCGGTGAATTTTGTCAAGGACGGACCAATCGAAAGCCCATATGCGACTTCCTATTAGTGATTAATAATAACTGACATCCTATCTCGTACTGTTTCAGAGTTATCGCAGCTTATTATTCAAATTTTAGACACTTCATGTTTATGAGCCCTCACAGAGACAACGTACGATGTTCATCTTGAACTCATTCAAAAGCACGTAGTGGACTTCCTATTAGTGTTAATCGAACTTTTTTTGCTAGGTGTTACGGCTGAGTTGCTACGTGCAAAAAGAGATCGAAATTCAGTGATTTCGCACCAATGCGGTCAGATTCATCCAAAATTTCAGGTATAAGGGGTCGATGGAAATAGGCCGTTTTGCGTTTTTAGCCCCCCTTTGGGGGGCTTAGAGGCAATGTACGATGATCCTATTAGGCTCAATGGAAAGCACCTAGTGTACTTCCCATTAGTGTCAATTAAACTTTTTTCACTAGGTGTTAACTTATGGCTGAGGCACTATGGGCGAATATCGATTCAAAATCGACAATTTCGCTCCAACAGGGACTGGTTAACCCAAAATTTCACGTAGAAGGGGTCGCCCCCACCGATCAGTCTTCTCAGAAAACTAGGCTAAATGATCTTTCTTATGGTATAAAAATCTGGACAGATCTTTCTTCCATTTTCATCCATGCGTTTCAGAGACGGAGAGCTTTCTCATCGCTAGACCGCGTCTGCATTCCATGCAATGCGGTAAAAATTAGCCGAGATTTCTTAAGCAAAAAAAAACAAAAAACCTAGATAAAGAAGCCAAATACCAAACACCAAATACCTCCAAAATTAATGCCTAAATGCTGCATAATTTTGCATTAAGTACAAACATAGTGACGTAAAACAGTCAAATGATCATTTGTCGACGTCAATGCCGTAGGATAGAGAGATGTTAGATGCACGCTTTTCGCACTTATATTTTTGCCAAAGCTTATACATGCTGCAGTGCAGTTTGCCTGCGATAGCTGGCCTACTTGTTTACATTTATATTTGCAGTTTTTATTTCCCTGCATGCCGAAATTAAATGCCTGCAACATTCCGTAACCTACCACGGCAGAGTAACAGTATGTTTATTCCTTTTTATCAACGTGACTGTTACTGCACTTTTATGATTCACAAAACAGCCGGACTACCCGGTACATTGACTCACTGTTTCGTCAGATTTGCAATGTACTGTTTCATCACTACGGTGCCAGTAGCATTCTACTGAGCATGTGGCTTTATATTTCATAATGGTTATATTTCACCTCTTTGTGAGGAATTCCACACCCCACTAAAATTGGCTTATCAGTAGGGGTCGCCGATGTAATCAATCATACCAAGTTTGGAAATGATCAGTCCAGGGAGTACAAAGTTATGGAGGGTCGAATTTTGCCTTGCTCCATAGGTATGGCCTGTTGCCTATGACACCATAGCATGACTGTGCTACAATCATAACCTAACCGTTACTATAATCATAACCCGTAATCACAATCTCAACCGTAACCCTACTTATTGCCATAATTTGCACATTATAGACGGGTCAGGATAATTAATGCATCGGCCACATGGGTACATCGGCCTGTAGGCGGCAACAACGAACGGATGACAGGCAGCCGCCCCGCTGCCGATAGCCCGCTCCGCCGCATGCTAGTGCTGGTGGACGACACACGTACATAATATGTACACATGGAGACATCCAGACAAAAGGAGAATGCCAACAGTGGTCACTAAATTTCGACTAAGTAACCCAACACCTAGTTAGCATGCCCCGGTATGCAGAGTACACTACTCATCCTAGCAGTTGCGGCTTCTTCACTTTGACAGCGACGAAACTTCATTGATCTATGAGTAACTTAGTTTGGTGCCATGCACCAATGTGCAAGATTCTCTGACATCTACAAGTGCCTATATAAATAAGTTTTCCTACGCATAATGAGTCGCATGCAAGACTGCAAGTAAGATGACCTGCATCCAGTATCATGACCTTTACAGATTCCCATTTCCCAGTAACGTAATAACCACCAAATTGGAGTTGTCATAACTACTGTTTTAAATCAGCCTCGTGTATTTGCACGTTGGCCAATGTGACGCCAGCACCAGCATGCCGTGGAGTGGGCAAGTGGCGGGGAAAGGGGGGGGGCAGCTGCCCGTCATAGATTCACTGTTGCCACCTACGGGCCGATGTGCTGATGCATTAATAATCCTGACCGACTATACACTGCATAAAGCATTGTTGTAAATCCACCGGTACAACTAGCAACCAATATGAAGAGACGAGTACAGCAATCTGTAATTTTGGCCCTGCACCAAAATGCAACACAAACTTGTAACAAAGTTGTTTAATTTACGAACAAAGACGGTTTAATATTTACGTAATAGACAATTATATCTTGTTCTGCTGTTCTGTTCCGTTCCGCATTTTACCAAATCCAGTTAGAAACATATCCATTCAATAAACACAGTAAATTTGTATCATACAGCCAACTGTACAAAGAACCTTACGTTTTCAGCATCATGGAAGATAATCAATATTATTTTGCAAAACAAATCACTGATAAATATCACGCAAGGCATCTTCTTTTTTACTAAAGTTAGCACTATCGCTCAGTGTCTGTCACTGATTACAAAACTTGCTTAAAGAAATATTTCTGCCAAATATTATGAAAATCCAAATATGCTTTCGCAAGTTAAAGCTACAAACGTCAGGGATGTTTTTTTGAGACACAGTGTAGAAACATATGGAGTAAAATATATTTCGATATCTTGAACCGTACAGAGTGTATCATGAGAGTGACAAACATTAAGATGGATGGATGGACACACAGAACACCCTTTAGTAACAGTGCGCTGTAATACAGACGCAATGCAAATAAGATGCTCAGCTATCACAGAGAGACCACGCTGCAGAGTGCATTATCGTTTTCGCCAAAACTGGAAGACTGGAACTGGCAGACAATATTTTACGGACATTATAGGTCTATCTCTAACCACTATGATATAATCGGCCTCAAAATCTGTCGAATTTGGCGAAAAAACGCAAAATAAGGGCAAGGTCATTCAAGGTCATCGAGGTCGGTACCAATCAAAAGCCCATATGCGACTTCCCATTAGTGATTAACAGTAACTGACATCCTATCTCGTACCGTTTCGGAGTTATCGCAGCTTAATTTTGGACATTTTGCGTTTTTGAACCAACATTTGAGGGGCTTAAGGACAACGTACGATGTTCATCATGGGCTCATTGGAAAGCACGTAGTGGACTTCCTATTAGTGTTAATTGAACTTTTTTCACTAGGTGTTACGGCTGAGTCGCTACAAGCGAAAAGATCGAAAATCAGCGATTTCGCTCCAACGCGGTCGGTCTGATCCAAAATTTCAGGTAGAAGGGGTCGCCCCCACCAATCATTTTTGCACGGATAGTTAGGCCAATGAATGCCTTACAACTTTGCCGGTGACAATTTTCACACAAAGAAACTTTGTAGCAGACTTTCTTCAAGCAAAGTGTGATTTTAGACAAAAATTGGCCATTTTGCGTTCTTGAGCCCCCTTCGAGAGGCTTAGCGGCAATGTACGATGATCATCTTAAGCTCACTGGAAAGCGCGTAGTGGACTTCCTATTAGTGTTAATTGAACTTTTTTCGCTAGGTGTTACGGCTGAGGCGCTACAAGTGAATATCGGTTGAAAATCGGTGATTTCGCTCCAACGGGGGCCAGTTGACCCAAAATTTCAGGTAGAAGGGGTCGCCCCCCACCAACCATTCCTCTTCTCAGAAAACTAGGCTAAATGTTCTTTTGTATGGTATAAAAATCTGGACAGATCTTTCTTCCGTTTTGTCACAATGCACGCGTTTGACAGACGGACGGACGGACAGCTTTGTCATCGCTATACCGCGTCTGCATACCATGCAGTGCAGTAAAGACCTGTAGGCCTACATGCTCCAGTGCCACGATGGTGACCGAGGCACGTCTGATATGCTCAGTGTAGACAAACGGTAACTGTCAAACACTGGTACGATATACGTATGCTCAATGGAAAGCAGCCTTTCTCACATTAACTACATTGCCAAAAAGCAGCGATACGGGCTGGCTGCTAATTAAACTTTACTCACTATCTTTTCTCTGTCATTCAACTATTCTTATGTCTCATTTAGAAAGTTAAGAGGAAAGTTATTTCTGCTGAAACTCTTCAGAATAACAGGCTCTCACCTTTGAAATCAACTTCTCCATTGCCATCAGTGTCAAATATGTCAATGACACGTTGTACTAGAGGATTCTGCTGCAGTTCTGGAAGTGACATGAATTCATCGACACTCAGTGATCCCGACTTGTCAAGATCAAGCTTTTTAAATCTCTTGCCGAGTCTCTTTATCTCCTCTATATCAACTGCACATATCACACAACTACAATGCATGCTGCTCAGTAACCGACCATCAAATCAGAATACAAACTATAATTAGAGAATGTGGCAACTGCGATATATTGCAACTTGAGGCCGTCCAACACCGCAGCAGTCCTCATCCACTTTAATGACGATGTTATGCCAAGTTTGAAGTTTTCCACCTCACCTGAATAATGTATACTACCTTGTGAAACTTAAAATGCTCGTCGTGCATGTGCTACCATTGAGTTGTTAAAGAAAGAAACTCCCAAATTCTGAATTCCACCTTCCCTGTGGCCTTCAAATTCGCCAGATTTGAATCCAGTAAATTACAGAGTGTGGAGAATATTGCAAGAGAAGGTGTTCAAAATATTCATCATGGATCTAAACAAAATGAAACAGGAACTAAGAATGGAGTGGCTCAATCTGGATCATGTCGTCAGTGCGGCAGATCTTTGTCAGTGGCGTCGTCGATGGATCCATCCCTACATGCTGTAATCAAATGAATTCAAATCTGGCGAATTTGGAGGTCACAGATGAGGTGGGATAAATTTCGGAGTTTCAGCGTCACTTGTGGCCTTATAATACAGTTCACACATGTACAGACTATGAAGTGTGCATGTTTCCATGCGTGAGAATAAATGATGATGATGACGAGGACTTTCTCTGACAACTCAGTGACAGCACATGCATGATGTGCATTTTAAGTTTCACAAGGTATGTTAGTGTAGAGATATTATACAGGTGATTGTGGAAAACTACACGATTTTGTGGCAAATTTATGCAGGAAACATCGTGCCAAATTTCATCAGAATCGTGCGAGTTTTATAGAAGATATTACAAAAAAAACATTTTGGTCTCTTTTTTAGATACAGTGTACATCAAGTGTCACTAAAAAGTCCGTACAAAATTTGAGCAAAATCGAGCAATCTCAGAGAAGTTATTAATAATTTACTTAATTTTTGCACCCGTTATATCACACTGTGACCTTGACCTTTGACCCCTTAACCGTAAACTTTTACAGCACTTCAGGTATCATGTGTTTAAACTCTGTACAAAATTTGAGCGAATCGAATAATCCGTGGCTTAAATTATTGACAATTTAGCACATTTTCATTGTCCAATTTTTAGGGTGGAGGCACTTTCTCCGGATGATTCTCATGGGTCCTAACTTCATTAAACTTGAGGAGGACAAAGAGGGATAATCATCACTCGCCGCATTTGTTTCAGTGTTCAGATATCTCACTTCGTATTCGACATGTATTGCAGAGGGCTCGAATGCCAGTGGCATCGAAGCCAGAATTCAAATTTCACACAAATAGGGGTGCTTGGGGCAATTTTGGCTTTAATCAGAAGTGAAGTTTATCAACTCCGCTACCTCTGCAGTTCTGTGTCACATCAATGTGCCAAATTTCAATCAGCCAACTGGCTCAGTTATTAACGATTTAGTACACTTCCGCCGTGCAATTTTAGAGGGTGGCGCATTTATTCCAGACGGTTCTCACAAGTACACAGACCGAACGACACTAAACTTTGAAAGGACATAAGGCGATCATCGCTTCTTAACGGCTTGTTTCAGAATTCAGACATCTTGCAGCATTTTCAAATGCGGGCGGCTCAAAATCACGCTTTGTCGAAAATGACGCCAAATTTTGCACTTTTTTACCTGACGTGCAATTTACGGGAGGGTGGGTGAGATCTCTGGGTCAATTAATGAAGCTTGGATGGAACCTCCTGAATACATTTAATGGCCGTCCTCTGTGCAGCTGCTGAGCGCGGCGTATTGATAAAAATAAGAAAGAAAGAATGTACACCAGCGTTTATTAACATACATCTGGCGACCTGACAGAGTTTGCTATTACATAATTTGGTCATTGAATTTGTGCAACTTTTAAACAGGTACAAGATGCTCAGCTATCGCAGAGAGACCGCGATGAGGGTGCATTATAGTTTATAGTTTTTGCAAAAGTAGAAGACTGGAACTGGGAGACAATATTTTAGCCACATTATAGGTCTCTCTTTAACCACTGTGATATAATCGGCCTGAAAATCTGTCGAATTCTGTGAAAAAAACGCAAAATAAAGGCTAATTACGACGTTCAAGGTCAATCAAGGTCATCGAGGTCGGTACCAATCGAAAGCCCGTATACGATTACCTATTAGTGATTAATAGTAACTGACATCCTATCTCGTACCGTTTCGGAGTTAGCGCAGCTTATTGTTCAAATTTTGGTCCAAAGCGGTCACTTTGACTCAAAATTTCAGGTAGAAGGGGTTGCCTCCCACCAATCATTTTTGCACGGATAGTTAGGTCAATGAATGCCTTACAACTTTGTCCCGACAGTTTTCACACAGGTATTACGGCCGAGGCGCTACGAGCGAAAATAGAGCGAAAATTGACGATTTCGCACCAACGCGGTCACTTTGATCCAAAATTTCAGGTACAAGGGGTCGCCCTCCACCAATCATTTTTGCACCGTTAGTTACGCCAATAAATGCCTTACAACTTTGCCGCTGACAGTTTTCACACAAAGAAACTTTGTAGCAGACTTTCTTCAAGCGAAGTCCGTTTTTTACGCAAACTGGCCGTTTTGCGTTTTTCGGACCCCCTTTGGGGGACTTAGGGGCAAAGTACGACGATCATCTTAGGCTCATTGGAAAGCGCGTAGTAGACTTCCTATTAGCATTATTTGAACTTTTTTCGCTAGGTGTTACGGCTGAGACGCTACAAGCGATTATCGGTTCAAAATCGGCGATTTTGCTCCAAAAGGGGCCAGTTAACGCAAAATTTCAGGTAGAAGGGGTCGCCCCCACCAACCATTCTTCTTCTCAGGAAACTAGGCTAAATGTTCTTTCGTATGGTATATAAATCTGGACAGATCTTTCTACCGTTTTGTCACAAT
>Ga0049105_1001595_pt1 | contig 10345 bp, 6 predicted proteins | sample WorMetvaBAHAMAS1_FD_61260 | JGI IMG/M metagenome (GOLD analysis project Ga0049105, IMG submission 61260) | Worm MetaG Olavius vacuus BAHAMAS.1 | ecosystem: Host-associated > Annelida > Digestive system > Unclassified | place: Germany: Marburg | collected 2013-04-09 | reverse complement strand
CTTTATGACACTGCATTCACTACTGCTCATTTGCACTCTGTCTGTCATCAGCCTGAACACAGTCGTTCACACACAGTCTCTCAGTGCCTTTATGACACTGCATTCACTACTGCTCATTTGTACTCTGTCTGTCATCAGCCTGAACACAGTCACTCACTTGTCATTTATTAGATATATTTTTATTAATTTAGCGAAGTTCTATTCTGGTTCCACACATCACCATCTCAGATTTTGACAACTCTGTGCCCCACACATTCACATATCATTACGAGTATCACGATTATCATCATGATATTATTATTACTCACTAGACTGATGAGAGCCAGACAGCACCTACCCAATGTGAACATTTCCAATGAACTGCTGATAGAGTGCGTGACGACCAAGAACATCTGTGGGCAAACGACTCAACAGAGGCAGTAGGTAGTTGGGAAACACAGTTGATGCACAGCCACGCCCACCGTCCCTCAAGAAAGACCATAGCTTCGGCAGCACTGCCTTGCGTACATTCACTCTAGTCCAGCAGTCCTACATACACAACAGTGTGCTCAGTTTGGTTCAGTGGTATAGCCGTACAAGTAGCATCAGGTGCGTATGCACCTCCTGTCAAGAAAATACGTAACATTGTTGGTATGTGATTTCTCAGCGATACACGACATACCAATATTTTGGTCAATTTGGCTAAGTTGAGCCGTTATAGTCTTCCAAACAAATCCTACGCATCATCATTACTTTCTTTCTTACTTACTTACTGAGGCCAGTGCCCAATAGCGTGCAGCTGTTCATACGTCATGACGTTTTTTGACTGTAGAGCTGACTTGATACGGCAGCTGAGTAGGGCCGACTTGATATGGCAACTTGATACGGCAGCTGAGTAGGGCCGACTTGATAAGGCAGCTGAGCAGGGAAGGACAGGAAAGAATGCTACAGATTGATGCAACCTCTACGCCATTGGTTTAGTCTTAGATAAACTGATTACATGAAAGACATCAAACAAAAAGTTTATTAACATTCACGTTCGACAATTAAGTTTTTGATAAAATTCTTTTCCCAGTTGTCTATTCAGTTGACGTTTGAAGAGTGTGAGAAGTGTAACCTGTTTAACGCTATTGCTCTTATACATTGCTGTTTTCATACTTCTGCACTTTACCAACAAAATGGCGACCCTAGCAGCAACGTACAGTCGGAGTATTTAAGTACGTCAACTGAACAAGACAGTGCAATGTTGCACGACACAAGCTGCTGCTGCTTACTAAGAATGTAACAAATTCAAATATATGAAATTTGGCCTCGATTTTCCGTAGTACATTCTTTGGCCGTTATATTTCTGCTGCAGAAAGTGTTGGTGTATCTTCAACCACTTTTTTTACATAATCCGTCCCGAAAGCTACCAAATTTGGTGAAATAACGCAGAGGTTAGGGCAAGTTAGGGCTATTACGCCGTTCAAGGTCATCCAAGGTCATCGACTTTCGTACCAATCGAAAGCTCATATGCGACTTCCTATTAGTGATTAATTGTAACTTACCTCATATCTTGCACCGTTTCCTAGATACAGCCTTGGAAAGTCCAAAATTGCTACATTTGTCTATATCTACCCCTCTTCGGTTTACCCCCCGCCCCCGCCCCACCCCGTCGGAGGGGTTCCCCTGGGACGATATCCGTAAAAATTTTATCGAAAGGTCACAGATGGCCAAGGTACCAAATGGCATAAAAACATTGCCAAAAGTTTCAATCGCCTGAGTAGGGTGCACGAACGTTACAGACAGACAGATGACAGACAGACAAGCAGACGGGCGATAGCATATAGCAAGTTCACGTTCGCCAAAAACAGTAAAGTATCCCGCCTGCTGGAACCTGGTACATCCATGCTGCTTACTAATAAACCAATAATAATATTAATAACACTCAAGACGATGTTGATGATGCTGTCATAATGACAAAGTCACTGTGAGAGTTCACACAGTTCAACATTGCCAAACAGCAGTAAGCTGCTATCATCCACACTCACCATCATGATCTAGTATTACTCAGCACAGCGGCCGATACTTATCAGGTGCATCCCACGGACAGCAGAAGGCAGTAGTGATCAAGCATCATCAAACTCCGTCACTGAACATTTTCAAGCGCCAACTCAAAGACCACTTTGGTACGGTGTCCTAGCAGTCACTACTGACTTTATGCTACCTTAATCAGTTCGTTGATGCCAAATCACTTAACGCCCTCGTAATCCAGAAATTACTTAAACACAGCAAGATGATCCAACTAATCACCAGAAGGAACAACAAACAAACCAGCACAGTGACGACAATGCGCAGAACAGCTCGCCATAGAGACGCGATGGGCGCAGGCTCCGTCTCATCGAGTAAGTGAAGAACGGCAGGACACATCTGATCACTGAACTCTATGGCCACCGACGGACACTTAGAACATAGAGTTGACACCACATCAAAGAAACCTGCACGGATCTGTGGACATCGGCAAAACATCAACTGAAAGTTGCACATTTCATGTGATGTTCTGAAACAAAGATAAACAAGTATTTACTATACGTCGTCGTCGTCGTCGTCGTCGTCGTCGTCGTCGTCGTCATCCTCTGCTACAGTCAGCAAATGAACACCACTCAAGATAAGACAGTGTTGTTGCATGTTCCACGGTCGTTGCACAAGACCATTGGCGACCGTGCCCTCCCCGTTGTCCCCGAGAGTCTGGAACATGCTATCACCAGTGATCATGTCGTTGCCGTCACTGCAGACTTTCAAGTGTGCATTGAAGACAGAACTGCTTCACAGTGGGCTTCAGTTAAGAATGTCTTTGTCTTCAGTTGATAAAGTATTAAGTATTAAATAACAGTAATATTTCACACACATAAAATTAATACTGTCTGTGACAGCAGAACTCGTCAGATTTCAGCATCGGAAGTAACGCAGACAGCATGCAACATACCATGCCAACAGAATGCTTTCCAAACTTCCAGAATTTTGCGTTCTTCAACAACGGCTGAAACTTGTCTGCAATTTCTTCACGCTGGGCGTCGGACAACGCCGCCAGAAACATAGAGAATGACTGAAGCGACGCTGCTAACAATCTATGGTACTTGTCCTCCCGTTCGTCTTCAGTGGTGGTCCTGACAAGTGACACAACTTTCACAGTAGACTGTGACACACAATATACTGTACAGAATCACATCTAAACATTACAACACGAGTTATTAAAGGTGTTCTAACATATACAACTGCTAAGCTAAGCTATTATACGCTGTCTATAAAACTCCTGAAATTAAGAACAGTAATAAGGAAATTATCTGGCAAAAAAGTTAAGTTATGACACATTTCCACATAGCATCGAGCGCTGGAGCCATGGCAATGTTGAATGGCAGACTGTATCAAAGGCAGCTATCAGCCACAGTGGAAAGCTGTGTACGTCAGAGCTGAGATTGACAATGACTGCAGACAGTGATGATTGCAATCGGCAACATGCTCATTGTGTTGGAAAGATACCATGACACCAAAATACATGAGCACACCTTTGGTTTATGTTCAATCATCACATTTCCCTGAGTGACTTCATGTCAGGCTGCAACGCTGGACACTGGACACAGACTCGTCATCAACTGACAGTCAGCAGAGTGAACAAAGTGCTAAACAGACATTTCAGTAACGTACTTTGAATGTGGCACATGACAGCAAGAGAAAAACCAGCGGTAAAAATCCGCCAAAAAAATTCTCATGTGAGGAGTGGATTAACAGAATTGTTAAATGTTCACCTGGGATCACTGAGTGACAACGGCGTCTGATTCAACAAATTGTCTTCAAAGTGCTGCACACATCGTACAATTAACACTGTACACCTAGAGTTTGGGTTAGGGTTAAGGTTAGGGCTAACCCTAACCCTAGGTTAACCCTAACCCTAACCCTACACTGCTACAGTCGTCAACAACAAACACACAGGCAGTTATTGCTCAACTTTAATGACTCGACTGTATCTGTCAAATTACAGAACTACAAACTAAATGAACAAAACTTATCAAATATGCACTGCATTACTTAAACTTAGATCCTCCCACTATTGCTGGAGCATTGGACTACGAGACTTTTCCAACGACTCCGATCACTTGCCACTCTGCGAACACCACTCCAACTGACTCTCATCTCCTGTAAACCTTCCTGGAATGTTTGTCGCCAGGTCTTTCTTGGATGTCCTCTTCTTCTTCTGCCTCCATCAGGTTCCCACTGCATAGCCACACTTGCTGGTCTGTCTGGTGGTAGCCGCAGTTTATGCCTTGCCAATGTCAATCTTCTTACTGTGACAATAGTCAATAGGTCCTCCATCCCAGCCTTCTTCATCAACTCATCATTAGTAATGTGGTCTCGCCATGACATGCCCAATATGGTACGTAAGCATCTACATCTAACTTATGTGAAATTCTTCTTGTTCTCTTCCATGTATCAGTTGCATAGATTGCTGCCGGAATCACAGTTGGTTTGCATTACTAATGTAACTTCAAGCTTGCGAGAAACAATTAAAATTAAAAACTAAAAACTAAAAATCTCAAAAAACATAAAACAAAATTTTCACAATTAATCCACAATGCAGCAGTACAAATCATAGTTGCAATAATTTTAACTAACAAAGGACTTCAAATTTCTCACAAAGAATCGACTATTAACCCTTTAGAGCGTATGATGACAGACACATCATTCCCACAGTAAAGAACAAAGAATCGACTATTAACCCTTTAGAGCGTATGATGACAGACACATCATTCCCACAGTAAAGAACAAAGAATCGACTATTAACCCTTTAGAGCGTATAATGACAGACACATCATTCCCACAGTAAAGAGTATATCAATGTCATTTAGCTCACGTTCACTTCCGGCGGCTACAATATCATGTACCTCACCAACGGCTCAAAAATACATGTACATGTCACAATTTTCTTTCACCTGTTTGGAGTGCAGTTAAATTTTGTCACTCTTAAAATCGTTAACAGTAAAAATGGCAGTAAATAAACAAATAGTATCCAAATCACCGCCATCACTTCCATGCGGCAAAACGCAATCGCTTCTCTCTGTTTCTCTGATGAGAATGCAGCATTGAAAGCCGAGACAGCGGCGCTGGCGGCCGGTGAGTAACAGTCACTTTGTGCAACAACCCACGGTCCCATCAGACTGCGTAAATGACGTGCCAGACTACGACCAACTTGGTTCACCAGCTGCTCAAACGCCTTGTGTGTCGCTTCACGCACTCGGCTGTCCAGGTCCTAAGCACATGTCAGCTGATCTCCATATCTTGTCAGCATTGCAATACGCCACTAAAATCTATCTATCTAAAACTACACAAAGTATCAATATTTCATACTCAGTACAGACATGGCAACTGGTGCACATAAAACATGTAAAACTTATTTAAATTAAAAGTGTCAATGCAACCATAAATGTGTATATTGCCTAAACGCAATGTTTCTGAGAAATATATAATATCACATACTAGACTTCTTATGTATTGTGCCAATCTTACCTGCTCCAGCAGTGACTTAAATGTGGCTGAGCATGTTGACATCTCATGCCAGCCACATTATGTCTTTTACCAAACATATATCATGCAACAGACATCTTAACATATTTTACCATTTGCTAGTCAACAGCATGTATCTCTGAAGACAGAATCGTTAAAATACTCACAAGTATACATCACTCACAGAGAGCACATCTGCAAAGCCACAAAAAACTGATGGCGCCATCTAGTGAATGCTGATAAAGTGTGGTGGTGCTAGAAGCATATGTGACGAAAAACTCCTGGATATGCATCCGTATCACTATCATTATGTGAGTAAGTAAGCAAGTATGGAGTTTTGTATTCGGTGCCGGAATCATTGAAACGCCATAACAGTACGAGATGGCAATGAAGGTCACTGCTGTTCATCAACACATCAGATGTGGACTGGAACAGACAGATCTTCAGTTGTTGCTTGAAAGTATGCAGCATCATCTCCGGTCTCCGTACAGCAGCAGGAACACTGTTCCATGGTGATGGTCCCATGACAGCAAAGCTCTGTCTCAGATCATGGTTCATACTCTGGGAACTGGATTATGTAATCAACTGTTCCATGTCACAGGGCCTACCTCCCCTCAAAATTGATGACTATTAATAAAACTTTCTGAGTAACACTTTCAACAGACAAACACAGACAGACAAAGCAAAACACTGACAGGAACATTAGAACTGCCTCGTAGAGGTACAAGCACAAACTCATCCAAACTTACAATAGACAACTTCGCATAGACTTTTGGCCACAATGGCAGAATTGACAGCACGACTTTGGCATCTTTTTCTTGGCAGAGATGAGCAAACTCTTGCATTGCCTGATAACAACAGCAAAACAATATGTACGAACATTAACAATTTTCAACACGAAAATGCTAACATTTCACGAGAGCTCTACAAAGTACAAGTGCATCTTCCACTGATTTCAACTACAACTGAAGATGCAATAACGTTTACATCAGTTCAACATCTATATAAATTTTTATAAATCTCTATAAATCCATAGATAAACTATATAAATCAGATAATAATTATTAATTTAATTCCTTACTAACACATGTCAATGACAATTTTCCTGTTTTACTTTGTATTAACTCCATAATACTCGAAACTGTTAAACAGCAAACTTTTTTGCATACTTTCATCAGTTTCAAATTTGGAGATCTAAACTAAACAACACAACTCTGCTATCAGTTCCAACTAAACAAGTAAACATGGCATAAATGTTTTTGAATCAGAGCCAGTTCTTGGCAAACCACAAATATGCAGTCGCTGATATATTCATGAGAAACAGAAAAATTTCAGTTTTAGTTCTCACTGAAACCTACACCTGCATTTCAATCTGCACATATTCACAGGTTAAAATACACATTCATCAGATGTCACTTTTATAAGCTCAATCGCTACCACAGCAACAAACTTTGGGTCAACAGATGTATAACCTTCAGTTTTGTTGTGGAATCTTTCTTTGACATGCGTTTAATGACAAGGTTAAAGTCAGCATCACTCGACTCAATACTGTTCTCACTGCTAAGCTTTGCTGACTCAACTCCAGCAAACGCGACACCAACATTGAAGCCTGCAGCCGCTCCACTCGCCTCCAGGAGTTCTGCTGCTCGCAGGCTGCTTGACGGCTGACAATACAATATGTACAAGTATCTGCATATTGTTCAAGTTACATAAAGTACAAGCTGACTGATGTTAAGATATACTACTAATGAAGTGGACTTCCTGGGAAAGTCTTCCGAATCGGTACAGTGCGCTATAACTGGCCCATGTCTGCGCATGCGTCACAGGTCTTCAGCATAGCGCACTGTACCGATTCGGAAGATTTGCCAACTTCCTGTTTACCAAAACTACACATCCAACGGTCACGTGTAGCAAAGTTTCTATGGCCTTCCTATGGTCGTCGTCCAATTTCGCACACTGCACGTTGTCAAAATTTGTTCTGTTTTTGTTGTAATTCAATTAAAAATCGACAACTATAAAACTAAGTTTTAAATATTGACGTTGTAGTCACTGTCTTTGTTGTTCACGTTATTCTTACGGTTAAGGATATGGACAGAGCTAGGGATAGCAACAGGGTAGAGTGAGGTAGTGTTGGGCGGTACCACGGTACTACTGTGGAACCGCGGTACTTATTTTTCACGGTACCAGTACCGTCGAGGTCACGGTACTACCGTGGTACCGCAATACCACAAATACCGCGGTACTACCGTACGGTACTTACCAACAAATAGTCATTTCAGCGAAGATTTTCGTGCCAAAAAACTTGACCGCGTAAGTTTTCAATGCAGACGATATTTTGGTGCAACTGGTGTCCGACGGGGCTACTGCAGTGCCCAGCTGAAGCGCGACTGGTGCTCTTGCGCTGCGCTGTGTCATAAGCGACAGTAGCCTAGATAGTCTTACTTTGCCAACTTTAGCTACCAACACCGGTAATCAGTCACTTATTGCTGTAATGCTGTTACTGATTATTGTGCCTCTACGCCATCTACGTCACTGGATGCGTCAGTGATTTCTGAGAAAGGTTGAATTGAGGTCACTGGTGCAAGCGTACCTACACTGTCGGCTGGACTACTGCAACGCTACTAGCAGGAACAGCTGACGTTGTGATAAAACGGCTGATCAGTTCAGAATACTGCGGCTCGTTTAGTATCAGGAACAATTTTCCAGGACCAATATCACTATTATACGCAGCCTACACTGGCTTCTGGTGTAGCGCAGAAGCGTTTCCAAGCGCACGTACAATCCTGTCTCTATCCATATAAACTGTACATACCGGTTAAAAATTTTCGAGGTCGTCCTTGGTTCCGCACATCAGCTGGATATCCAATGCCAAAAGTACAGACATCAATTACACAGCGAAGTTTTGCATTCTATGGACCGATAGTGTGGAATAGTCTGCTCTGCATGACAGTAGCCTGTCACTGAACAGATTCGAATGGCAGCTAAAAACTTATCATTTTGAAAGTAGGCCTAATGAATTCCACTCTTGGCTTTTCTGCGATTCAGAAGCCGTATACAAAATGTGACCACTTAGTCTCAAGTGTTGCCTCGCTGGATAGAAGAATTGTTAGGCCTAGTTTTGTTTTTCCATTCCGTGTTAATGCTATTTAGATTGCCCGTGAGCAGGAGAGTTTTGTGCCTGTCACTTCTGTTTGTGAGGCATGATAATCCATAGCAAAGCAGCGTTGGCGAAGATTTGGATTTTTATCCTTTGTTTGCGGAAGCCGTCGGCGTGTTGGCGCCGAAGATTTTTCACCGTTTTCACACGTTGTTTTTCGAACTTAAAGTCGTGTCAGCACAGGACGATCTATGCCGTATTTGCCTATTGGCAAATTGTGTAATTGTGCAACTGCTTCTTAATAAACCAAAAACGTCGAAATAAAACAGGCAATGCGATCTCACGTGAGACTGTTTCCTAGAATTTCTTTGAAAAAAAACAACAACTAAACAGTTGGTAGAGGAATGCACTAACTGGCGCAGTTTTCTCACAAGATAGGCCTACTCGCTTCATAGACAGATGACAGACAGATCCACCTCCATCGTAACATGACAGCGATAAGCCTAAGAAAATACTGTCAATTTATAATAATATTTACGAAATACTGGTTGAATATAAACACCTACATTCCCACCTCGAACTTCGGGGGACAGTCCGCATACCCCCTAAATTTTCTGGCGATGCCTGCAGGCCTGTCGGTTGAGGTAATAGCCAAGGTACCGTCACGGTATTACCGAGTACCGCGGTATTTTTTCACGGTACTTACCGTAGCGCACGATCGGTGGTACCGCCCAACACTAGAGTGAGGGTTGTGTGGGAGTGCAGTTGCAGTGACTAGACCTCTACACACTGCGTAAAGACTACACAATCGGTACACTGCACTATAACTGGCCCATGTCTACGCATGAACCACAGGCCTTCAGCACGTCCAGTGTAATGATAGTGTAATCATGCCCGTAACTCTCATCAGTCTGTGATTTAGAGAGGGTGAACATGACAAAACCGATCGAATCCTACCTTTGTATTCCCTTTCGTCCTTTGTGCCTGCTTCTTTCCGCCCATCTTCACAAATGGAAATAGAGCAATATGTAGAAACTACTCACAGATAGCAGGTACTATTCATATATCATAATCTACAAAAATATTCTTTACTTTTCACAACATATCGAAAGTAATAAAGTAAACAACCATAGAATATTTATTTCACATTTCTTATATTTCTCGATAAATAAGTAATATAGGCCGTATTCCTACGCTAACTGCTGAGTAAGCGCTGACTAGTAGCTAGCTGTTAGCGGTCTGCGTCGAACAGATACGAAACATAATCCAATAAGCGCTTAGCACCACGCCTTGTTGTTTACAGTCGTAATGAGCACTTTGACGTCGCGTAACACAACTCGGATTATCAGCGAGAGACAAATGGCATGATCAGTTACAACTCAAACGAAACACCGTACAGCACCACAATTTTCTCGTCTATTTGTTTATATTGATCACCTGCTGCTTACAGCTGCTATATTCATACCTAGGCACAGTGCTTAAAGTGTAAAGAAAGAAGTGGCGGTACTCTCCTCCCCTACCCTTCCCTTTTCTCCCCTCCCCTCCCCTCCTTCCCCACCTCATCCCACCGCACCCCTGCCCCTTTCCCTTCCCCTTTCCTTTTCCCCTTCCCCTTAGAAGTAGGCACCCCTAAATCCAGCTAGGGGGTCTGGGGGAGCGCTGTAAGCTCCCCCAGCGGGGTCTGGGGCAGAGCCCCAGCCGAAATCGAATTTGGTGCATTTTAGCTGTAAA
>Ga0049105_1001594_pt1 | contig 10347 bp, 10 predicted proteins | sample WorMetvaBAHAMAS1_FD_61260 | JGI IMG/M metagenome (GOLD analysis project Ga0049105, IMG submission 61260) | Worm MetaG Olavius vacuus BAHAMAS.1 | ecosystem: Host-associated > Annelida > Digestive system > Unclassified | place: Germany: Marburg | collected 2013-04-09 | reverse complement strand
TTAAGTTAAATATCTTTCTAAAACAACTGCTGACAGCATAGTCCAAGTAGTTAATATTGGTTTTGTTAAGTGGACAACTCTCTATTGCGTAATATAATATAGGGAGACATTTCCTTTTCACGACGTTGTTGCAGCTATCATTTCTCTGTATCATGCTGCACAGTTGCCATATTACACCAGAAGCTGTATAGCTACTGTATTTTGGACCAAATTTAGCTCACCTGTGTTGTGCAATATGTATACAGTACTCTGTGCAGTAAAACAAGTTTTATTAATAATGTATCTTATAATAACAAAAAAGCAAACATTTACATAACTAGGGGCCATCCTACAAGCTGTTTAAACGCCAATGTGCCTGTACCGTCAGGTCCTCTTTCATTACGGAACGGGTTGTTAATATTTGGAATTGTTTGCAAATTGTTTGGAATTGTAACACTGTTGATTTTTCGTCACTCACTGCATTTAAGCGCACAATTAAATGTGTCAAGTTCAGTGATTTCCTCAACTTTACATAGCTTTTTGCGTACTGGTATTGTGAGTTTGACGTTTGTTCTTATGTTTTTATTTTATTTTTATTTATTTTTTAAAGTGACTGTTAGTGCTGTACTTCAGCCTTTGTCGCACCTGCCATATGCTATTTGTTCTTCTTGCACGTTGTGTTGTATGTGTTCTTGGCAAATAAATGATGATGATGATGATAAATTAACATAAAATATATACTGTTGTCCAGCTGTGAATTATATGCATATACATTAAACACGTTACATTCTCCGACGTTTCCGGAGCCTATAGTGTCAGTGTGGGAAGAACGGCAGACAGATGCGTCCGAGAATGAAGTGAGCAGGAACTTCATCAGCGAGCCGCACTACGTGGACAAATCACTCAGGACGTTCCTTATATGAAACTGTGAATACGCACTAGACTGAAATGCGACATCCGACCAGCCGGTAAATCAGCTGTATAGGTCGCACATCTGCAGCTGCTGTCACTGCTTGGATTAACTTCACACAAGCAGCAGCAGCAGCAGCACAGACAGACGGCTTGACACTGAATGGCTTCCATGGTACTTGGACATACCAAACCGCCCACACTCAGCTTTCCACCTTAATGGGCAGTGCCTATGCTTTGTTTCTTTGCCGTACCACTTTTCGCGAGATACTTGCGAGACATCCAGTGATTTAGAGCCTACATAATTCCAATCGTTTTCTTAAGTTTTACTATGTCGCTTAATATTCACGAGCCGTTAAATACACTTTTTATGTCGTAATAAAGTCAAGTCAAAACAAAGAAAACAGAATAGCTACAATAACATGTACTCATCATGTTTAATTGCTCTCATTACAAACTACATGTACATGCATAAAATTGAGCAGACGACGACCGGCGCGATCTCCGTCATTCGTCAGAACAGCGTCAAGTGCGGAAACTGTTCTGATTAAACCGCATATAGTTTAGCCGTTGCTGTTCCATTTTCGCACAGGCGTCGACAACGTAGGTCTACTGTTGAAACAGCCTGTCGCCGCACAGGCCCGGCCGTCGCGCTGCATCAGTATTCCATAGCGGTGACCGACTTCGCCTTGCCACGGCCCTCTAACTGTCAATGTCCACCTGCATGGCGGCTTCATGTACTTACCTTGAATACCGACGGTCCGCTGGAAACGCATGCAGACTCACCAGCATCTGATGTCGCGGACGTGTTGACAAATCAATCAGCATATACGCGAGCGCAGGGTTATATAGGTCACTGCGCGCGCTTCGCCCTTATCTCGGCTCATTATTGGCAGCTGTTTAAGTCATATAATCACCGCCGCCGTGCTGCATGCGTATGTCAGAGACGCAGTCAGAGACGACGCCGTAATGCCGACCGGACGGAATGCCGACCACCGAAAACAGCAGTATGTGGCGGCACTGACGACCCGAGCCATACGGCTAACCATCAGTTGGCAGCGAGACATGTTGTCAATCCAGTCGGTCGACATTCCGGCCGTTCGGCATTGAGACACCGGTCAAACATTCAAACATCGCCGCTACAAACTTTTAGATGTAGATTCGAACATAGCTTATTGAAGTGTTCACGAGAATTCGTACGTGCCTTTGGATATATGACGCAAACAGGGAAAATGCCATTTAGGCCTATAAGTTGCATAGTCTACCTGCCAAAAGTTCCACCCTACAATTTTTCGGGTGCTTTTCTGCACCATGACCCACATCTCACTCGAATGGCTGCAGTGACTGCTGGACCCTCACATCCTGCCGCCCGAAGTACGTTGTACACTGTATTGTAATGCGCATCTGATAAGTAGGACTAAGTATTTTCATATGATACCGAGTCGGTAAAGTTTCTTTCGATATTTCGAGGCCAGAGGGGGCCATGGTACCAAAAATCTTGACAGGCCTCTACGTTGTCCCCCTCTTTTCATACGCTATCATGGGGACACACAAATGATAACGATATTTAAAAAAATCATTTCTGAAAGTTGTGTTAATCAAAGTGGCGAAGTAAAAATAAGAGCTGCCTCCATGCACATATACTTCGAATTTTGCTCCCCAACATTTACTTGACCCCAAAGTGTCCCCCACTTTGTGAGTGATAGAAACGTCACTACAGCAAGTAAGACTAAATGGTATATAGACAGTTTGCAATGGGTCGTTACAGGTCAACTGGGCGTCTTACTGCGCAGACTCGACTCCAACAGCAGCCAGCTGGCTGCAGCAGCGGTTACTAGGCAACGCATCAGAAATATACTTGATGTTGCTGGATACGTGAGTGATGTGGCCACACCTTATATACAAACACGACAACCGGATTACTACAACGGTATGCGGATTAACAAGTGTATGATGTGCTGTTTTGTTGCAACAGTTTTTGCTGGGAGATTATTGACACATATTTAATAAACCTTTACGTATCGTACACGTTTCAGTTCTTTCATTGCTTTAGTTTGTTTGCTATTCGTTTTTTATTACAATTTTTTCTTGCTTTATTCCTCAGAGTCTTTATTTTAGCATAAACTGTTATTTACTTATTCACACGCAGCCTGATTTTGTGGAGAAAATGCCAAAAATAAATTCAAGCTATCGATGATTAGTAAAATAATTGTAAACTATAAAATGATGTCACAACAGTCACTGAAAAGTATAGATGACTGGACAGCCATTGCAGTGCTATGGCGTGTCAGGCTGCCGTACAACAGTCGGGATGTCTTGGGTTTTACCTGTCCTATTTGATGCCCAGACTCTAATTTCCTAGACGGGCGACCGGCACCCCACCAAAAGTCTATCAGAGATTTCGTCCTGGGCTGAACTCGTAAAACTGACTCAGTCATTTTGCACGCCTCTCCTCTAAATTTTCTATGAGTACAAATAAGTGCGAAATTTGACCTCGATTTTAGACCCCCGGTCGCCTCTGAGGCGCTCTGGTTTCGAAACGGAAATCTACAACATGCATCGGGAGCGCCAATGATTGGCCTATGTGGTATGTACTGAGTCAGACTTGGATCATCCTTCCCGTAATTTTTTCAAGGGTTAAAGGTGCAAAATTTGGCCTCAATTTTCGACCCAAGTCGCCCTGACAACATGTCTGAAATCTAAAATGTGCGCTGGGAGTGCCAATAAGAGCCTGTCTCCTTCCCAAATTCGATATAGGTTGTTCCTCCAATTCTGAGAACTAGGGGATACAAAATTGTCCCTTCCCCCCAAAAAAATCGGGCCGATAAAATGTGTTCAATATCCCAGCCCGCGCAGCGCTCCGTGCCAAAAGTATATAAGAGGTTGGGTCCTTGGCTGAACTTGAAACGTTGAGTTTCGCCCATCCCTTCCCTGACTTTTATGACGGGGTGAAAGTGTGCGAAATTTTCCACCGATTTTCGACCCCAGTCGAATTTGAGGTACTTTGGTTTCGAAACGAAACATGTCTAAAATCTAGAAGCTGCTTTGGGGCGCCGATGATCGGCCATTCTCCTCCCCAAATTTGATACAAGTTGCTTCCCCAAGTTTGAGAACAATATTTTCCCCGAAAATCTAAAAATGGGCGAGAAAAATGTTTGGATGGTTAATAACTCTGCCATGGATTGTTCGATTTTGCTAAAATTTGGTGCGTAGGTGCATTATGAGTTCGCGAGGAGGGAGAGTGTTTCAGAATAGTTGAATTTGTAGGCTGGTGCGTTATGGGCATCGTAATTAAAGCCCAGAACCACTAACGGGACGTCGGGCGGCCTCAAGTTGCAAGGCATTCCAGTTGCCACCTGTTCTAGTGTGTTTTATACTGTTGCGTCTATCTATCAGACATCACATTCATCACGCTAACAGTTCGCATTTTGCAGCTGGTTCTGAACTTCCTTTTTCAACAAATCATTCATCGATGCCTTGCTCTGACAGAGTGCCACAAGATGGTACCGCAGTCTGTATTATCAATTATTTCTGACTCGTGGCAGTTGTCACTAGCCCGAACATTTCTGACGCTGACTCTAATTCACTGTCACTGTCACTGTCAGACCTATACATATATCTTGTGGACGTCGGACGTACCTGCCCACTCTCAGTGAAAATGTCAAACCCTCACATGAAGCGTCCCCGGTGGCAATATGTTTCCGATGTCCGCACTCGCGTCATGAATCATTCGTCGAGATGTTACCGATACTACACTGACATACAAATATTGCTGAGAGCAGTCTCACCGCTGCTAGGCCGCCCGAGGATAGTCATAAGGTTTTGCGTTTTACCTCAGTCTGTCCTTTATTTTTTGACACCCTGACACTGATCTCCCGGACGGCACAGCGGCACCCCGCCAAAAGTATATCATGGGATTGGACGTAGGCTAAAATTGTAAAATTGACTTTTATGTTTCACCTATATCCCTCCCCTAAATTTTACAGGGGTCAAAAATTGTGAAGTGTGGTCTCAGTTTTCGACATGAGTCACCCAAGTTGCGAAAGAAAGCAACATTTCTGAAATCGAGAACAAACTCTGGGAGTACCAACGACGGTTCATGTCCACCTAAATTAGGCGTAGTTCGGCCACATCTCTGAAAAATGGGGCACTATTTCGCCCCAGTAAACGGGCCGGGAAAAGTGTTGAAGCTCTCAGTTCACACAGCTGTTCCGTGCTAAAAGTACGCCAGAGTAAGTCCTAAGCTGAGCTTAAAATATTGACTCAGACACTTTGCCCACTCCTCTCTAATTTTTACAGGTGGGTAAAAATGCGAAATTTTCCCTTAATTTTCAGCCCGAGTTCTCCTCGTGTCGCTCGCGTTTAGAAATGAAGCAAGATAATTATGTGAAATCTCTGCGCGTGATTGATCTATGCATCCTCTAAACAATTTGGTATAGTTCAGTTTCCCACTCTGAAAAAATAAAACGGCTAGCCTATTTCGACCAGAGGCGTCACTAAGATTGGTGTCGCCCGATGCGGTAAGATGATAACTGATGGGTGTCACATTTTTGTTACCTCAAAAAGTGATGACTTTTTTATTGTCGTCCTCAAAAGTGTAGGACAAACTGCCGGACAGCAGATAGTCGTTAGGTCTAGGGCCAGCACCCCATTTGCAGCGCCTAGGCCTACAGATCGCACACATACACACGACTAAAGCTAGGCCAACTCAGCCTACTATTCCAGCTAGGCCTGATACTCTAACTCTAGGCACTAGTCTACCTCAGAGGTTAGAAACACTGACAGAGCTCAGACGTGAAGCAGAAACACAACAGCAACAACAAAATTGGAAATTTACAAAAAAAAGTAATGACTTTCATCCTGACTACCGTCACCACTCGCACCCGCTCCCCTTTTCCAGGTGATCGTTTGTCCAGTATTTTTTGTAATTTAGCCGCAAAAAATAGACTTTTATTAGGGTGTCACCCCTGGATGGTATCACCCTGGGCGGTCCGCCCCCCCCCAGTGACGCCACTGTGTAGGATCCAGCTAATGTGCTTTTTTGTATTGTTTTGTGCTACAGAGATAGGCGCTATCATTGGTCGAGATTTTTGGTGCCACGACTACGAGTCACGTCATGTAAACAAGTCTGCAGTGAAAGGGCGAACAGACGAGGGCGAAGCGTTGAAAGAAGACTTCACGGACCATTGCATCGCCGAAATACTTGGAACAACGTCTGTATTTAGTGCTCATCTCATGCTGGTAGAGCTAGCATATAACGTAGCAGTTTTAACTGTGAGAATATGACATATTAACATATTTATTTATTAACATACTTATTTTAACAGATAGTAATAACATCATATGTGAAAGATATACGTCAGAAAGCAGTTTGTGGGTTGAAGTGTCTTTTTGTTATGCCTCACAAACGAATTATTGAATGAGCCGAAAGTGTGCTATTTTTAGAAACGGGGGTTCACCATACAGTATTAGGGGATTGGACGTAGGCTGAAATTGTAAAATTGACTCTGACGTTTCACCCATATCCCTCCCGTAAATTTTACAGGGGTCAAAAATTGTGAAGTGTGGTCTCAGTTTTCGACATGAGTCGCTCAAGTTGCGAAAGGAAGCAACATTTCTGAAATCGAGAACAAACTCTGGGAGTGCCAACGACGGTTTATGTCCACGCAAATTCTCTGAAAATGGGGTACTATTTCGCCCCAGTAAACGGGCCGGGAAAAGTGTTGAAGCTCCCAATGCGTAGGAAATGACGTGCAACTTTGAGAATTCAACAACGGGCATTATATACACGGCGGTAAGTCGAGAATACTCAGAGAGTTCAGACCGCATACTCGCTGAGCGTATTGTTAAACTCTCGAGTGGGCGTGCCCTGGCGAATATCTCTATAACACGCTATCAGTAAAGCGTACGTACACGTAGTGTGACTCGCTATCGACGACAAAGATTCGCACTCCAGGCTGTTTCACTTCTGAGTAATAACTCTGGGCAAGTTGTTCACACACACGTGCTCTTTTGTCGCCAAACATCATGATTAGATACCAGAGAAAGGACGGTCGCCATCCTGCCCTGCGACTGGAAGAGTAATTGTGGATGTAGTGGATAGTACTGGCAGCCTACCGTCCGTTCATGATAAGTCGCCTGCGTCGTCATCATCATCATCATCATCATAAGAATTTGTAGTGCGCAGATTACACAAAATTAGCACATTGTATAGGTGCATTAAAATTGCCAGTTGCTGACTTCTGCAGACTGACTTCTGGGCTGTGTCAGCTCCGTATCGGGTTATAGGCTTTTTGCTGTCGAAGTTTCGAGGCGAGAGGGGGCCATATACCATAAAGCTTGACAGGCCTCTACGTTGTCCTCCTCTTTTCATACGCTAACACAGGGACACAGAAATGATGCAGGGTAACGCCCACCACGCCTTAATTTAACGAAACGGTAAGTTTTCAGTGCATCAATATTTAAAAAATCATTTTTGAAAGTTGTGTTAAGGAGTTATAGAAGTATCTGTACCAGTGTACCTTCATTTTGGAATATCGGGTGTGATGAACTATGAAACTGCCGCCTGTTTCAGAAAATGATGTTGATGCTGATGATGATGTGCAATGATTTAATGTGCAAGTACTTAAAAGCTGTCTAGAAGCCAGCTTAGCCTAGCACACCGTGAAGCGCCCTTGATCACTGTCACAATATTCGGGTTTTAAACATTTGCCAATTTTGTCTGGTGAACAGTGACAAGACAAAGGAGCCATGCATGGTGTCACGTGACTGTTGGCAGCCAATGACAGCGCCGGGATATCGCGGCTATTCACTCACACATCAAGTCTTCTATCTGGAAATCGCAGAAGCGGTAAAATAGCGCGCACATGTTGTCGTATGAAATATTATCGAACATCTGATTGCTGAGAATTGCATTAGCATAGTTAAAAAGTTAAAATGTTAACTGTCAAAAATTCGTTGTCAACATTGAATTTTGCGGCACACGTGCGGACGATAATGCTGTAATTGGGTAACAAACCAATCATTTTGTTCAGGTCAGATGTGCTTGTAAAATATTACATGTAGGCCTACGCATACGCGCATGTATACTTGTGAAGTTACCAGTTATTGGCAAAAAAGCTCTTCAAATTACTTTACTATCAAGAAGAAGCATATTGTATTCAGTAACGTTATAAAGCCTCTTTCGCTCGCATGTTTTACTGAAATTACAATAGCAGTCGTTATTTCAAGTAACTTGCTTGGTTGCTGTGACAGTTTGACTGTTTAACGCACGACATGATGTCGACGGTTGACCATTTAAACCAAGTTTTCTGCGCCAACGTGTACAACGAGGCAACAGAAATCGCCGCTGAAGGTTTTCCCCGGCATCAGCGAGATCTTTTTATGGAACAAGGTGCGTGTAGAAGGGGTATGAGCGGTTGTGGGATGTGAACTGTAGGCTGATTTGGCATTAATATGTTATCGTCCGTCCGTCTGTCTGTCTGTCCGTCGTCTGTAACGTTCGTTCGCCCTACTCAGGCGATTGAAATTTTCGGCAATGTTTCTTATGCCATTTGGTACATTGGTCATCTCTGACCTTTCGGTAAAAATTTTACGGAGATCGTCTCAGGAGAACCCCTCCGTCGGGGGAGTTAATCACAAGAGGGGTAGCCAAATATAGAGATTTTAGACCTATCGAACGCTATATCTCGGAAACGGTGCAAGCTAGGAGGTAAGCTAGTATTAATCACTAATAGGAAGTCGCATATGAACTTTCGATTGGTATAAAACTCGGTGACCTTGGATGACCTTGAACGGCGTAACAGCCCTAACCGCAGCGTAATTTCACCAAATTCGGCAGCTTTCGTGACGGATTACGTAAATGTGGTTGAAGATACACCAATACTTTCTGCAGCAAAATATAGGCCAAAGAATTTAGTTTTTATATATACATCTTTATTTACCAATGGTAGCATTAATGAAAAAAAACATACATACGTAGAAAAATAAGCAATAAAAAATACGGAAGCAGAATTAAACAACATGCAAACGCTTAGGCTATTCGCATGACATAGGCCTGTCTATAACAGATATTAACAAGCTACATGATCAGAGCTTGACATACATAATTTTCTTGACACCGATATCTGTTAAGGAATCTATCATGACGATTAGTAATTAACTGTTCCACAGAGGATATACCAAAATATTCACTAATTTGACCGTACGAGTCCTTATACACAGCAACAAAAATTTTATAAATTATTTTGTTTATTGAAAACTGTAAAGAATGCCTATCAGCTGAATTTGACGGACAGACATCTAAACCATACATAAAAACTGGTGGGCATTTGCTTTTAATTAATTCAAATATAACCTCTTCGAACGCTCTGCGACCTACCTTTCCATAAATACTATTGAAAGCCTTGAAAAACCCAGCTTTGTTGTTAGAAAATGAGCAGTTGAATTTGGTTGAGCTTACTAAATATACGCCAAGGTATTTGGCCGACTCCACCCATTTGATAGAATCACCTGATGCAACAATCTTGCAACAAGTATTTCTATGTCTTGTTTTTAGCGATATATCATTTATGGCGATATTGGCAGGGGGTCACCCCAGCGAGAGCTTTAAAGGCACTCCCCTCTCGCTAGCGAAAATTTGACCAATAATCAGCCATAACTTTGAAACGGTGCAAGATAGGAGGAGTATTAATCACTAATAGGAAGTTGTATATGAGCTTTCGATTGCTACCAAAATCGGTGACCTTAAATGACCTTGAACGGCGTAATGGCCGTTACATTGCGTTATTTCACTGAATTTGGTAAACCTGTTCCAACACATTACTGCGTCGATGGATCTGTGGTGGAATTTATGCACGAGTCTATTGTATTTTGTATTGCGTGTACGATGTCGTCGTACAGAAAGTTCACGTTCGCTATCTCATCTCCTGGTGAGTTTCTTATTTTAAAAATGAAACACGGTGTAGAACTCTGAGTCACTCGCTGCTACTGTAATGTTGTAGCGGCTCTGTGTGGCATTCTGGGATACAGAGACCTGTTTCATGCAGACTGGTTGAAAGCGATACTCAGCTGGCAACGACTTCCTCGAGGATGTTGGCCTGCCGGTCACTACATCATGTCAGGTACCGGGACAGTTCGCCTACTGTCTGGACATTTCTTTTATACCTAGGGTTCTTTACGCCTTAAAAATAATAGCCGAATGTCGGCATTATTTTGGATACTCCCTCCCTAGTAAACTCATAGAAAGAAAAAGAAATACATTTGTTAATAACACTGTGTTAGTATTACCGCGCTGCATGTAATGCAGACGCGGTATAGCGATGAGAATTCCGTCTGTCCGTCTGTCCGTCACACGCGTGCATTGTGACAAAACGGAAGAAAGATCTGTCCAGATTTTTACACCATACGAAAGATAATTTAGCCTAGTTTACTGAGAAGAAGAATGGTTGGTGGGGGACG
>Ga0049105_1001593_pt1 | contig 10348 bp, 6 predicted proteins | sample WorMetvaBAHAMAS1_FD_61260 | JGI IMG/M metagenome (GOLD analysis project Ga0049105, IMG submission 61260) | Worm MetaG Olavius vacuus BAHAMAS.1 | ecosystem: Host-associated > Annelida > Digestive system > Unclassified | place: Germany: Marburg | collected 2013-04-09 | reverse complement strand
ATATTACCGCGACGGTGAAATTCCAGTGAGCCGTTTGGAGGTCGTGTCAAGTCGACAACCGCATCGCGAACCGGAAGTAGTTCGTCACGCAGCACCTCCAGACGACGTCGAGTCCATAAACTACGCTCAACATGACAGTAGAGAGGCGGATAGCAACCCCTCAATTTCTACACTTGTCGCCCATGATGTGGAGCCTGAAAATGGAATATGTGGACTTCTTCAGACCGAGTAGTCAAAGCGAATTGTTCCAGTAATTGCAGAGAGGCGCTCACCCTTAAAAACTCTACAATATTATGAAGATTAAGACAGCTCTTTCACTGTCAATTCAGTAAAACGGCTATATAAAAATTATCATTTCATGGGTTTACCACACATTTTCCCGACAGTTTTGCGCAAATCCCATTCGTGACCTCGGAGACGAGTGCATGGGAGTGTGGGTTCGAGCTCTTAAATATCCCGCGGCCGCGCTATGACGACTGGCGACGACCCATCTTAGAAACGTTCTTAACGCATAGTGTCTAAGCACCGCATGGCATAAATAGGTACACAGTGTACGATCTCATTGACTCATACAACTATCTGTCTATTGGTCCGTGTCTTTACCATATATGCATCAGACCTTCGCACTCTGTCGCCACAAAATGTCATCATAAATATGCTGACGACACAACCTTACTTGTTGCCCAACATAGCTCGATAGATATTGATCAGGAATACAACAATGTCAACTCAAACAAGTTATCTATTAATACTGACAAAACTAAAGAAATTATTTTTCACCTTGCTGCTGCTAGAAACCTTATTATTCCGCCTCATCTGCCAGGAATTGAAAGAGTTAAACAAACAACGCTACTTGGAATTGATGTAACGGACACGCTCTCTACCGCTGCTTATGTAAATGGACTATGCTTAATGCAAGTTAATCAGTCTGTATCTCCTATGCCTTCTTCAATCATCCGGCCTACAACGCTCTTCGTTGCATCTCGTAATCTGCTCTTGTAATCAATAAACTCACTTCTGCTCTACCCGCGTATGCTAGTCAACTTATTGCCGATGGCAAAAACAGGATTAATGAATGCTATATAAAGAAAGGCCATGAGACGTGGACTGACGCTTACTGCGTTTGACATTGGCGATCTCACTGACAAGTCAGATCGCAAACTCTTTCGGCGGGCCACTCAGCCAGATCACTGTCTGCACCACCTTCTCCCTCCTAAAACCTCCACCTACAGTTCTTACCAACTTCGTAAGAGGCAACATCCATATCTGCTTCCCACTGTTCAATATTCGCAGTTTAAAAATTCTTATATCAATCGTTGTTTATTTAAATATGTATAACCCTCTAATAGTCATCTTACGTTTTTCCTCAGTTCATATTGCACGTTTTGTGCTTTGTGCTTTATATTTTGTGTATTTTGCGTATTTCATCGTTATTCCATCTTGTAACAGTGTGCGATTGTCATACTGAATAAAAGGCTACTTACTTACTTACTTACTATCGACATAAGCCTTCTTAAAGCATGAAAAGCCACTAAATGCGTGATGTAATCCAGTATAAAACAGCTGTAATAACATTAAGTCACTCAAGATCTAAACAACAGTGTTAGTCGACGTAACGACCTGTCCCTATCTTCTATGCCAAGTAATAACACTCGTTTATAAATTAATAAAGCTTCGAACATCCTTTAAATTGATGTATTCGTCGGTAAATTTACTCCAGCTAATAAAAATGCTATAGGTTCCGAATTCCGAAATTTAGGAACGTTCGCAATAATTGACACAGCCTTAAATGTCACCAAACTCGATCACCGGTAATGTCGCTACTCTTAGTGTTCCATAGTTACTATAAATTAGTAAGTAAACATTTCTAAGCAGCTCAATAAAAGCAAAGCTGACAATGCACACAGCATTATGCATATAAGCGGTCGGAATAAATGAGTTTTCTACAATCGTCTTATTTCAGCTAATGCAACATATGAACGCCGCATATCACGGGGTATAGGTGCACGGACCAATGAATGTCTTGAATATACAATGTGTTAGCTCGATAGAAAAGGTGGACCAAAAATATTACACCTTTTAGGCCGTCGGTGCACCGTATATTTTAATATCATCGTAAGCGTCTGATAATTCTGTGTAAAATAAACACTCTACGTATTGACTTGTGATGATTTTCTCCATTATTTTCATAATAACGAACACTTTTCGAAGGGAAAATGAACAAAATGTGAAGTTCATATTGGCGTCGTTTTGTCAAAATGTCCGTACTTCATGAAGATAAAAAGTGCGATTAAACTGCGTCATGATGAAAACGATGGGTGCGAAGAATTTTTTTGCAAAAGCGATCAGAAAGATTAATCGAACTGGTTCGATAGCCGGAACAACGCATTATCACTAATGTCGTTGAACAGTAGCAACAAAGACTCACTTTTGTAGTGCTGTAGTGAAATGCTGTGTTAGACACACTGAACAACTTTTAATCTTGCGAAAATGTTGCTATAGTTTACACATATTCGATGTGCACTGCTCCTAAGAAAACTGGTCTTAAGTATTACGCATGGAGTATATTATTTTGTACAGAATTATATGTGCTTTATTTATTTCTGTTTATAATTAATAATTTGATGTTTGCTTTGGGGGTAATTTTTGGTCCACCCTGTAGTAGCAAGCAGAAGAGAAATTTTTAGTGTCGTGTCACAGACGCAGTATTAATGAGCAGCGGTGTCATGGATGCAGTGGTTTCATAATGCGAGCATAATAAGTGACAACACGGTGATGCAGCGCAGTTTCCGCAGCAACGCATCCAGCCCGCTTCTACTTGTAGTAGCCTGCTGGCTGCTGTGCCGCTGTCAACAAACACAATAGGGGCAAGTAAATCGACAATTAGATGCGTTATATCAAACGTGTCATATAGCAAACACATAGTAGAAATATATAATCAGAAGCGGCAAACTACGTGCCAAATTGTCGAGAACGATACATGGAAAAAGGCGTCGGGAACCGTGGAACGGGGCGAAGATGCTTCGTCCCAAGCCGTTTGCGAGGGTCTGAAGAAGGGTCAGAGCCTCTAGCGTGGCTCGAGCGCACCGAGGCCTTGCAAAAATGTCAGTAATGCATAATTCCTTTACATCGCTTCTATCAGCGGTTTACCGTGACGGAGTTCATTCTCTGATTCTCCCAAGAAAGTCTTGTGTTTTCAGATGCCAATTTCAAGTCAAGTTGCAAATCAAATGCAAAAACATATTGCAGAAATCACATAAAATGTGAAAATAACTACAATAAATAAATAAAACTATCGTTTTCAATTAGAACGCAGAAATGACAGAAAAATTGAATTACGCAAATTCCTTGGAAAATATGAACTGGATCAAGACTATATCAGCTCTCAGCGGTTACATAAGAAAAGACGACGACGATGATTTTGTAGAGTCAGGAGGTGAATTGTGATGGGCTCATCTGTCGTCGGTAACATGAGCTGGCAACGGATACACGGTGGAAAAGAGAAGACATATGCTGAGTGGGCCTGGATCGCTGTTTTCAACTATACAGCAAGGATTTAGGCCTACCAGTACCTGGCTTGTACTGGCTTGTACAAGGACTTGTCGATTACCATCCTCAATAGTAACTGGAATCTACACTACAGCAACTTCATTGATTGAAATCCAAACGCTATCACTCGCATTTGTTCACAACCTAATATCAGTGTCTGACAGTGTCTGTTAGCGAAACTATGGCGAGAGTGGTGTCGCTAATGCATGTGTCCCTGAAGTTTCCACATTTCTGTATTAATTTTCCTACACTTTTATACTCCTTTGGAACTATTCACCAGAACTACCGTTATTCTGAAGCAGAGTACTGGCTATCTAGTATTTTGAAAATCTGTACTACAAGGGCTATCCGGTTGTAAAGCTGTTTCAGTACCGCTAATAACCAATATGGCCGAGATTCATTTGGATATAGGCTAATACTGTCGAGTGTCGAACCCACTGAGCTATGGGTGGCTTGGGTGGGGTAATGAAAAAGTCTCAAAAGAGAAGGGGACATAAGGGAAAGGTAAAAAGCGGGAGGAGGAGCGGTGCCTTTTTCCTTAATTCCTAGCGACACCACTGCTGAGAACAACGCACAATGTCCCCGAGCTCAAACCCACTACTAATTCTATACATACGTGGATAACCGGCAGGAGCTCCTACAGGCTGCGACTGCTGCTGGCTGACAACAGTCACTTGTGGCTGAGTTGCAGGCACCATCTGTATCAACAGTACACATCGTCATTTTACATGTACAGCATTTGTGTTGGTTTAGCTGTAAACCTATACGTCGTATTCGAACACTCAGTAGCACGTTTATACTTCTGTGGACATGACAATGAGCGAGGTGCTAACTTCTCTTACAAAAAAATATAAAAATAATAATCTGAAGCTTGCCGAGTCGGTCCGAAAAGCGAAAGTTCGTCCCATTTAATGCATTGTGTTGGTATAGGACGAGTTGATAAGCCTGTAATGTGAACCGTAGACTAGGCCTTATATGTCCTTTCCGTCCACGGTCGGGTTTCTGTCGATGTGTTGCCATTTCAACGCAAAATTCCCGCGTTATCGTTACTCACGATCGATCGAAACATGTCATTCCCAGTGACGTTGATTAACCTCTACAGGTCATATCAACCAACCAATCATTAAATTTATTTGTCACAAACACATAACACGTTACATGCAGCAAAATACACGAAAGAGAAAACCTTAATATGGTGTGACAGGTAGTACCCAAAGAGTTTAATGCTCCCGTTATACGGGCTACCCATGCACGAATAAAAAACAATATATTACATAGTATACATGTATTTCAGACAATGAGAATCTTTTCCGAGCCAATGTCTCAAGAATACAGTAATATATCACCGACAAAGCATATTACAACGATCGAAAGACATATGGAAGTTGCTATTTAAAATGCTGTGTTATTCGAAACGAAGAACTGTTCAAGGTCATTAACATGAGCTCCCAACTCGATAACAACACATTACGGAGGCGGAGTTACTGTAGTTACTGCAAAACTTCTAATAAACGCTCCCGACGTTTATTAGAACATTGGCCTCAGGCCCTCGGTTACATGTTATGATACCGGATATACCGTATGTTAATGTTTATTCTTTTGTCATTATCGACTAAAATCAATAGCGTAGTCAAATTAGCACATATAGTGTGTAGAATGCTTTTAAGCGTGTTTCTGTGTGTGTGTTTGCTTTATGTGTTTTGACTGTCTGGGCGTTCATTAAAGACCCGGCGTCGATTGGAGACGGGCGTTTATGCGAGACCCGGTGTCTATTATAAGTTTAAGATTGTCATATGTGATCTGTCTATTACCAAATGATATTGGCTGTAATGGCTGACTGTGGAGGTCATTTTAGCTATAGCAAACCTTTTCAGTTGCGATATTTCATACAGCTGGAGATTATCTAAAATGTGCTTACCTACGAATAGGATAAGTTGTAGGCCTGCATAAACCATCACTTTAACCGACGTATCCGCGAATTAAAGTAAACGACTGCACGACCTCGTTTCAATTGCAGTCACTAACGGTACGCTAAAGAGATGTTAGTTTGTTGCAAACGGTTGTTACTACAGAATGCGTATACTTTTTGTTCATTGGTGACATTTAAGAGTCGTTCCCACTTCTTTAGCTTCGGTGTGTTTTCAAAAATATATCATGCCATTATTTTTTAGATAGACCCCATGTGTCCAGATAAAAGCAGACAATATAGAACATCGTCAATAGCTGCGTTAAACTAATACTGCCATTAAAGATAACTTTATGTCTGATATTTTTCAGAAAATTTTAAAGGAATTCACAAAACGTACTACTGTAAGTGTTCAACATACATGTAAGTACTTACTTACGTAGGCCTACTCATCAGAATGTAGTTTGTCACTGATCGTACGTGAAGAAACTAATAGAGCTGCTGTGTTGGAAACTTATATTTTCGGAGATGCATTGTTAATGGAATTGTTTTTTTGTCATGCGTTTCTTTAAAATAATAAGTCACTCGTTTTAATTCGTTGTAAACTTTCTATGTCTCAAATTTCACACAAAACTGAGAAACTGACAAGTTATCGTTAGCAGTTTAATTTTCGGCCCATACTTTTTATAAAGACTCAGACTTTTATAAAATCTCTGTAACCTTAAATGTCTGTTCAAGCTCTTTAAAAGCCATTTAAAGGCAAAAGGGGAAACGGAAGAAAGCTCAGTAAGCATAGCATTAAGACCACGTTGGCTTAACATTTTAAACAATAGGGAGCGTCGCGCGATTTCTCCGCGACAGATATTGTTGACTGACGGCCAGTAAGATAGATTCCCAGAGGTCTAGGCTGTCGGAACTTTGCAAGGTTTCTGTGATTACTGAAAAAGCTAGTCTTTCGAAGGACATGACAAACTTTTTATAAGTTTAAATACATAATATATGCGTAACACGAAAATAAAACGACTTACCGCAAACCTCACAACCGGATTGGCGGCGCAGCATCCTTTGTTAACACAGCACAGTATCGAACCCCACAGACATAAGACAAATCCAGCCACGCCCAGTAGAGCTAGCAGTATCTCCATCGCCAAAACTGCTCTCAACTACAAGTGACGTGTCACATACATTATGGACAATAAAAAGCAAAACATTGAGTCTCGAAGCTCCCCCTCCCCTTCGATAGACAACATCTGAGCTATGATGTTTGTCTGGAGGTAAGAGGGGAGATTATCAGAAATGTTCTGTGTTGTGTACTGAGGCTGTGCACAGTCATAAGCACACTTAGATGAGCAGTTCTTACAGTTCTCTGGATTGGGTTTCGTCACACTGGGCCCATTTCACTGTACGTAAATTGATTTATTTGTGTTTGTTTGTGTGTATTTTGTATGTTTTTGTTTCATACTGCATATGTGTTGTATTATTGTGAGCGTGGCGGGATGGACCTGATGGGATTGAAGCCTAATCCTTAGAACCTATCTTCCTTCAGTGCCTTGACACTGCTAGTTGGGTCATTTGACCTATAAAAACCCGTCCCCGATATGACCTATAATGCGTTTGGTGGGACGTTGAACCTTGCTCAACTTCAACTTCTGATGAAGCTGCTTGATTTTGCCAATTGTGAGTTACCACTTCCCGCAGTGTTTGTGCATCCTCTCGTCGACTTGCCCATTTAGTATCGCCAGCTCAGTTACTGGTTTTGTTCGAATAATCCCAACATTGTGGCTAGTTTACAGGGTACAAATGATGTCATGATTAGGCCTACCCGATAACGATCGTTTCGTGAATCATGAAAATGCAGAAACACAGAAACTTTAATAACTACTGTTCTACAATGCCGCACTGTCTTGGACTGAAAATTACGGATTATTTTAATAATGCAATGTAGAATTAGTAATTTGACATTGAAGAAAAAGTATACTTTGTATAAGGTGAAGAAAAGTGCGATATAACGGGAAGTCGGTGACGGTAAGGACTATAAACTCGGTGCATGCGTTAGTTGGAGCAACTGACCCAGGACCGGATAGGTTGAGCGAGTTCACACTTAGTGAAAATTATTTAGAGCCGAGTGCAACACGTGACACATGTTCAAGGTCATTAGGTAAAATATTGAAATCGCAATAACTTCGCCGCGGATTGCTCGATTGCGCTCAAATTGATAGTGAGTTTGACCATGGCACAGCCGGTATACATACACATTTTCGAGATCAAAGGTCGAAGGTCAAGGTCACAGAGTAACGTAATGTTTCTGCATGAGACAACAACTGTTAGGTTGAGCGACGTCAAACTTGGCACGGCGTCATATAATAAAGCAGAGAATGACTAGCGTGGCGTCAGGCGGCATCAAGTTGTAATGCATTGGCAATTGCCACATCTTCTAGTTATTATTATCTGTCCCATAGCTATAGCATATAGCATGGGACAGATTATAAAATCGGTTTGCGTCTGTCTGTGTGTCTGTCTGTCCGTCTGCGAGCACTTTCACGGTCGCATTTCTTTATCGATTTTCACCAAAATTGGCACAAACGTAAGAACCCCGAAAAGTAAGAACGAGTTCGTTGGGGGGTCAATATCGCACCACCCCTTTCCCTATTTTGCCCCCGACCCCCCCCCAAAAAAAAACCCGTTTTAGGCCAAAAGGTCCTGAAAACCCATGCAAATATTAAGTGGAAGTATATCTGCCTTAAATGTACGCGAATGGCCGAAATTTACGCGTCTTAAAAGAAATCGGGGTCGAGAAACACGATGGTAACGTCAGATTTTAGACCGGAAGTGAAAATATAGCCCTCTCGTTCATGCGCCATGCATCCGGCCATAATTATAGGATCAGTTCGTTCATTGTGGACGTGGCTATGGGGCAGATACAACGTTCCACAGAACGTATTTCTAGTTGTTATTATTATTATTATCATCATCATCATCATCGTCATCATCATCAATATCATCATCATCATTTAACAACAGTAATTGTGTTAGGCCCATGCAACTATCACGCATCCATTGTAACAAACATTGTCTCACCGCTCTACATGAGGCAAAGTATACGTAGGTTGCATCGTCTTCCCTGGCATCATTGCATAGCAAATATTCGAAGTAATTGTCATAATCCATAAGACCAGCTCCAGCGGCAGCAATAACAAACTGGAAAGCGGCAAGCACTGTGCCAATGATTGTCAGAATCATGAACGTAGTGATCTACAAACATCAAACGGCTGTAACGAGTAAACAACTAAAATCACAAGGACATGCTGCCCGCCGATCCCAAATTGTCACAAAATGTGGAAACTCTGACCCCCTTCCTCACACTCGATCACGTCTCGTTACTTGTGTCACTCCTGTAGGCTACAGATATGTCAGAGATATTAGTAAACTGTACACACAACCAACGGACTTGTATAAAAACGAAATAAAATTAACTGGTTACAATGGTTACTACAGAGTAGTAATAAATTACTATAACTATAATTATAACTCCTGTACATGATGACGTAGAAAAGTGTTCCATATAGCTTTTTATCAGGAGTAAGACCAGCGGTAATTTTGAATGTCGCCGTGTTTAAACATTCTTTGCATAAGTTATGAGAAACCATACTACACCAAAGATACCCATTATTCAAGCATGACGTTCAACTATTGTACACAGTTCCCTGAAAATTCACAATTAATGCAAGTTGTGAGCGTCAGTAAGTCAACAGGAATTCGAGACGTCTACCGTGTACTCTAAACTTCATCGCCGCTCTTTTTAGCATAGGCCGCCAATTTCATTGCGTCCTGGCGTCCTGTAGCATACCAAGAAGCACTTCAGATGATCTCTTGACCACATAATTTTTGTTACAAAAACTTTACAGACATTAACTAGACTGATGTCTCAACTAAAACTAGACAGATGTCTGAACTACGTGGTAGCAAGTCTTCCATGAACTCAGGTACATTGGGAAACAGGTCAAACGTGAACAGTGAATTATTACTGCTAGGCCGCTCGACTGGTAAGTCGGAAATCCTTAAGCTTCAGCCATAAACTTTCTTTTCTTTTTTTATTAATCCACCGCGCTCAGCAGCCACGCAGTGGATGGCCATCAAATGTATCCCGGAGGTTCGGTAGTAGGTAAAGCTTCAACAATGGTATAGAGATCTCGCCCGCCCTCTCCTAATTTTCACAGGGGGGGGGGGTTCAAAAAGTGCAAAATTTGGCGTTGTTTTCAACATCACTCGCGAATCACTCAAATTTGAGCCGCTCGCGTTTGAAAATACAGCAAGATATCCGAACTCTAAAACAAACTTCTTAAATGTGTAGCGCTGATCGCGCTATGTTCTCGCCAAGTTTGGTGAAGTTGGGTCTACGCATCCCTAAGTGCTCTCAGTCAGTTGTGAGTGACCCACCCAGTAAAATTATACGATATCATTCGGTATCTTCGTTTGCTTCCCTCCCTACTATATTGCTCAGTAGATCAACAACACCATAGATGTGTACTATTAACGCACTGCATAGAATGCAGACGCGGTCTAGCGATGAGAATTATGTCTGTCCGTCTGTCTGTCTGTATGTCGTCTGTCCGTCCGTCCGTCCGTCTGTCACACGCGTGGATTGTCACAAAACGTTAGAAAGATCTGTCCAGATTTTTATACCATACGAAAGATCATTTAGCCTAGTTTTTTGTGAGAAGAAGACTGGTTGGTGGGGCGACCCCTTCTACCTGAAATTTTGGGTCAACTGGTCCCCGTTGGAGCAAAATCGCCGATTTTCAACCGATATTCGCCCGTAGCTCCTCAGCCGTAACACCTAGCGAAAAAAGTTCAATTAACACTAATAGGAAGTCCACTACGCGCTTTCCAATG
>Ga0049105_1001592_pt1 | contig 10350 bp, 8 predicted proteins | sample WorMetvaBAHAMAS1_FD_61260 | JGI IMG/M metagenome (GOLD analysis project Ga0049105, IMG submission 61260) | Worm MetaG Olavius vacuus BAHAMAS.1 | ecosystem: Host-associated > Annelida > Digestive system > Unclassified | place: Germany: Marburg | collected 2013-04-09 | reverse complement strand
CTGCAAGTAGTGTAGGGACGTGTGTAAATTATGGTAGGATATTTATTGACTGCTTTACTGCAAATTTACTGCAAAGCGTGATGATGAAAGAATTTTGAAAATCAGTTAGCATTTCGCAGAGTTACTGGCAAAAATAAAGTGGCACCTTTTTTTCCGGACACGGTGTACAGGGTTCCCACTGTCTTGGTTAAAAAAATTTCCAGGACTTTCCAGGACCCCAGAAGCATTTTTCCAGGCCGCAGACAAGATAACGGCCTATTATACTGCAGCTGCGCTCACTGTAGTACGCCCTATACTGCACAGTACACTTTAGTGCTGGTCTATTCAAAGTATTATAGCAGCAAACTTCACGCACTACCGAACAACTTGCTGAAGCCCACGGTAAACAAAGGCAGAATAGCCGGATGTATTATGCAGTAGAGATGTGCGGTAACGAGTATTCGCTTAACGGAACAATCAATAGAGATGTGCGAACATGCAAATTTCAGCATCTGCACCTGCGTCATTTTGTCCGCCTCCCACATCATTATCATAGCCTAGAAAATTCCAGGACTTTCCAGGACCAAACCCATTTTCCAGAAGTTCCCAGGACCTGGAAATTGCACCCAAAAAATCCAGGACTTTCCAGGAGTGTGGGAACCCTGATATATACACAAAATTAATGGCAGCTCAGATTAGATGTTATTAGATATTCTATATAACACAAAATATCTAATTCAGCAGATGTGGCAGAAACTTGCAAAAAAGCTGTCTGCACATGCACATGCACTGCATCAGACATTAAAGTAAGCTGGAATGCACCAGAACACTGTTCCGGGGCCCGGAAATTTAAGCCCGGAGCATTCTGGCTTCAAAATTATTGGATTTCACAGCTAGAACCTACGTTCCTGGGCCAAACAAGTTAGCAACCTTCGATACAGTAATCCGATAGTTAATGAGTCATTCAGATTTCAAATTTTTAAGATCATAAATTCACAATGTTGAATGCTTTTGCAAAATTTTACATAATCAAAAAAACATGAAATTATGCTTAATACATTCAGTCATCACTGATAATTTGAGAGAGCACTATTGAAACACGAGCCAAGGAAATGAAGGGGCCCAGGAATGAACTGGGGGGAGCGGAGAGCTGAACAGTTCCCCCACCTTGGAAATAATACTTCAACCCCTGCACTGCGTAGACAACTGATCTCTTTCACCACATCTGCACACAGACTAATCTCAAAATGTTATACATTAACCGATTCCAACAAACAATACCTCAATATACATTTGTGTCAGATTCGACAGTCCTTTCACCTCATCAATCTCATAATCTTCATAGTACCTGACAAAACCAGTTACCAGTGCGACAAGAACGTGTTGCGTGTTAACGTGTTATAAAACAAACAATAAACTATGCTGACAGAAAACTTAATTCATCGCAAGACATGTCGGTTTCTGCCAACAGCGGAAAACACACTTATTTGCTTAGTTTTATGTACATGTAGTTTTACTTTTTGGTTTTATACAATTCTTATTAGTAGTAAGGCACCGCTGATCTTCAGATAAACAGAATCACAGCAAATTTATGACAACAATAATGACGTTGCTGATGCTGTATTCAAACAGGCTGGAACTAAGCAAATACAGAATTACAAGCCAAAACACTGGTAAGAAATGTGTCTGATAAGGCTGTACATTTAATTCGGTAACTAAACACTGTTTTAAAATATCACATTTCTCTGTTCCAGTCCAGATGCGCAATCCAGACATCATCCAGTGAGTGTTCAGACGAAAGCTGGAGGGACACCTTTTTCTAGAAGCATGAACGCTCTGTGACTTCTGATATGCCACACCTTAGAAAAACACTTACTTACTTACTTACATTAAAAAACACAGAGAAAAGAAAGACAGTTGCATGCACATTGCATCTGATTGGTCATATAAGTTTCATCAACTGAAAATCAGACTACAAAATAAACTGTGCTTTCTCACAAAGACAGTTGCATCGACACCGCACCTGTCTTGGATCTGATAATTATCTCACCTGTCACATACATACCAGACCTGTTTGATCTAAATAATAACTATCTTACTATACTAACATGTCCATACCACGCTGTATGGTCTAATAATTACCTCACCTATCACATCTGTATCACACCTGTGTGGTGCTACCTGTGTGGTGCAATAACTATCTTACCTGCCGGTCATGTGATCATCACGGTATACTGGAATGTTGGGAATAAAGCGGTTGTCAAAACGGTAGTGGCAGTTTGGTGCCCCAAACCACTCATCAAAGCCATGTTTCAGTGGCAGGTAATGTGGCAGATGACCGAGATGCCTGCAATTGCATCAATCTCTGTAATGTCAATTAACGGAGGTGGCAAGAAGATACAGAACATTTTGATTGCAAAGAACATTATAGCAGTGATTTTTTTTTTAATTTTAAAACATCAGACACCCAAAAGTTGGACACAGCACTTCACTGCTAGGTACAGTCATACAGAAATACTCTCAAAACAGATTTCGTTATGAAAGCTGTGAAGCCACATGTATACAAGTTAAACTTCACAAGTAAACCATTAATTTCATCATTATATGCAATATGGAAATACAAAATGTTAACGTTGCATGCAGTTCTATTTTAATAACAAATCAAAAGGTTTTTTAGTTTAATAACAAGTAAAATTATAAATGTATCAGTATGTAAATCACAGAAAATGCTGTCCTACCATTTGCCAACGATTTTGGTGCGATAACCAGCTTTCTGCAGAACTTCAGAAAATAGAATTTCAGAGTCATTTATGCCGCTAATAACCTCTTGTGGAGTATAAGCTGCAATGTCCGTGTAGACAACAATAATTGCAGTAATATATGCACATCAAAACAGTTTAGAAAAAGTAAAATAATTAATTAATTAATCAATTGAGCACTAAATGAGTACTACACCACTAGAGGACTACAGCCTATCTGTGGTCAACATGATTAGTACATATTTTAAAAGCCATGCTGAGTCGTAATGTGACAAAACAGACAAGAATTTAAGAGACTTGTAGCAAGCAGTAAAATTGCTAAATAGAAACAGATGACAGAAAATACAAAAATGTAAGCACAAGTACTTTTAAACAATATATAAATACCGAACATGCATTATCCTGATCTAAATACTGCCAATACACCACATTAAAAGCAATAAATGCAATGTGGGTTTGGTATATGTAGCATTGACTTAAGAGATATTCACTTACAGTTTCTTGCATGTTGAGACGAATAAAACCCGTTACGGACTGGCAGCCGACCAGAGAGTAATGATGCCCGAGCTGATAACACAAAACATAAAGATAAATAAAAATGCAGAAAACACAAAAGTCACACTGCATATGTGTAACCAATGAGCCAGTGACAGACAGACTTTCCAGTAGCAAATGCCACGCTTCATGACGTTGCATCATTGCATGGCCAACAAAATGAACTGTATTTTACTACTTTCATATGCACTACCTAAAAATTACTGCACGTGCCACGTAGCCATGACATAGGACAATTCATAAGCAAAATTTACGAAAAAAGTAAGGATTGAACTAATATACAGTTCTCTGTACAGTTGGATTTCCATGGGACATATGTGATCAGCCTAGATCTTTGACTGCTCAACAACAATTATAAGTTATTTAATAACGACATAAAAGTTACACGTACATAAAAAGTAACAAAATCAACAGGCCAGCTTTAATTGACAAATTGAACAACAATGTTACATCAACGCTGACTGAACTAAAAACAAAGTATCAGTGTTAGTAGCATCTGCCTCATACAATACTACTACTTCAGCTGCTGCTGCTGCTGCTGCTGCTGCTGTCAAATTTGCAACAATGTGTGGCAGTCAGCAGCAGTAATGAGTCTAGCAGCAATTTAATGCAGAGATGCAGCAATGCAAAATGACCCACCATTAGCACATCCCATTTCCTGTACTGCAGACACTCCCCACTGTGACGTATTACCCAGTCTGTCATTTGAAAGCATTACATAAATGGAGTAATTACCATTCGGCATACAAGTAGTTATACCGTACAGCATGGAGTTAGTTATTTACGATTTTCATGTCTAAAAAGTAACTACTGATATAATAAATAATTCTCTAATCATTCTCTAATTTGCTCTGGCCTGGAAAAAAGATTTGATCTATCATCAATTACTGATGAAACTGACAAACTGACATCTGACTTTTTGACACTACTACAATGCCTACTGCAATGCAAATCCATATACTTGACTATGTTATAGAATACATAAGGTACACTGAAAGCTGAGATGATGGACCAGCAGATGGTAAAGCTGATGTGTCTGCTATATGTAACCAAACAGAAAAAAAAAACGAAAAATCAAAAAAGAAGAATGACAGGCACAAGAAAATCAGAGAAAATCCCAGAGTCCCAGAAGCAATACAGTGTGGTTCAGAGCATTTATGGAATAAAACAGATGAGCTTTTGTTCTGTAGGTAATGAAATTAAACAAGTGGTGGGTGGATTTTTCATTTTTCCGATTTTGTGGTAATGACAAAGGTAATGACATGCCCAGACGGAGGTGATTGAGAAAAAAGGTGACTAGAACAAATCACTCAAATATTAATTATTAGTAATGCAGAATACTTGATGTTTACATGCATATGCAACGTGTCTATGCTGTATTTAATCAATTATGCTCAATTATGTAAAGTGTGATTTTTCAATTTTCATTTTTGACATCAATAAAAAGAAATAAACGTTTACTTTCAAGAAATCATGCTGTGATGCTATTTGGCAAATTTTTTTATGTATAAGTAGTCTTTAAGACGAATGGCCTTGTATATATTACTGGATGTTATACGGTAAAAAATGTGGCAGAAACTAACTAACGTGCTGCTGACAATCTGCAATGAACATACATGGAGAGCATATGGCACTTGCTGAGTAAAAGTCAGTGAAAAGCATTCCTTCTTCTGCCATCCTGTCCAGATGCGGCGTCTCGCGAGAGGGATTGCCATAGCAACCGAGGTCACCCCAGCCCATCTGTCAACATCACATGGACGGCATCATTTATTAATACATCTGAAATCTGGATATAAATCAGAGCTGCAGCAAACACCAACTAATTAATCAATTAATTTTTACAAATTTTTAAAGATTAGTATTATTTTAAGATTAGCAGTAAAGATCCATGGACAAGATGAATGATAAATAAACACTGGTTTCCCAGATTGGCATCACAGGCAAATATGTTCTCTGTATACCAGGAAGTTCAGTACCATATGAAGGACTGTTCAGTTCTGCTGGTTACATTAGCATTGCTTACTTAAACTACATACTAGCAACATGTGCATATGAGACTAGATGTAAGAAGGTAAGGAATAAATTTTAAATCATTATTGTCTAAAAACAACCGTTAGTTTCTACTTTTTACATATTTTGGAATTTTCTTACTTAATCAAAATTAACTATTAATTAGCTGTTAACTATGAATTTTTTACATATTTATTAGATATTTAAAATTTAAAAATTTTCTTTGCAAATGTTGAAAAATGACTATCAGTTAGTTGACTGGCAACAGGATAAGCATCCATCTTTTAAAAATTCTGGCTTCAGCAATAATCATCTCAATGCACTAATGGACTTCTGCACTGACAAGTGGCCGAAATAGACAGCAAACTGCCAGAGGCTGCATGGTGGCATTCCAGCAGACCACGTTAACAATACTTGTTGAAACTATTGTCAATACAAATACTTTGGCAATAAGGTATTGCCAATACCAATATCGATATTTTTCATTTTTTTTATTACATTCAGCAACGTTCATTTTTCCACAGTCATTAATTGATGCAGCTACTTGAAAGACTGTTGTCGAGAAAGGGCAAAATCATTATAGTTCATAATTACATATTGCTAATGAGTAAGCACTGTAGCAATATTTACATGTAGTTTAGGCTAGACGTCCTAGTTATTACTTATTCAAGTACCGCAGTATTGCTGTTGATATAATTAACAAGTGCATCTGACGACAAAAGTATTGGTCATCATCATCATCATCAATTTCATCATCCACTAATTTCATGGCGAAACAAGTCTCGAAACAAAAATTCAGGGCCGTAGTATCGACCATGGTATCAAATATTGGCAAAAATAAGCGAAAAAGTATCGCTGATAAACATTTCAATACCGCATAAGAAAAGTATCACCAATACTTGCATCTATACTCAAAAAGTATCGCCGATACTATTGATAGCAATACCAATGTTGCGATATTAACAACTCTGCATTCCAGGGTAATCAAGATGTAGCAGATCAAGCTGGCTCTTAGGTGACCCAGCAATCACCAAGTCCTAACCTCAATAAGCTGTTAACTGCCACATGAAGTTGGTTATATATGGCTAGAAACGGCTTTGATGAAACAACACATCTCACAATGGCTGACCACAATGACAATGAAGTTAACGAGACACCCGTAAAGTCTTACATTTATAATATCTATAATGCATTTTTATGTCCATGTCCATGTCCAGTTCCACCTTCATTTCTGAAGGCCGGAGATTACAGTTAGTCTTATTCACTTACTTAGACCTAAAGACTTCCTGTTCCACCTGGAACACTGGGTGAAGAGTAGTTGTCTCCATTTGGTGTGGCTGCTGGCAACACTTCTTGCTTTGTCCTGTGTCCCAGTAACACCCTTTCCCCATTGCCCATTGGTCTTACAGTCTTTGGTAGTTAGTAAGATATAAACTGTTCTCTGTGCTTATATTTCTATAATTTCCAAACAGCATTTATTACCATATTGCAGCTGAAGTAATATGGTGTCATTTTACAGCTCATAATGTCACGATGCATTGTAAGATAACGTTACTTAACATAAGACACCAGTATGGTAGCTAACTGTGGTGGATACTAACTGAATGACAGTGAATGTGTCTCTGCCTTTGCAGCAAAACAGTTATCAGGTAAATTTTTGAAAAGAGAATGGCCAATTTGAACGAAATACCATCAGGGCAAAAACCTTTGTTGATCTGAGGACAGTTAACTTTTGTTATCATAGGGTTAGGTTGGAGTTGGGGTTACACTTAGGATTAGGGTTAGGGTTTTAAGTAAGGATGCAATTTTGTTTTGATGAAAATGTTCTCTTTGGATTTTGTTCAAATGGGAATTCATTCAAATGGGGCATCCCCATTATAACAGTGGCTCAACAGGTGTTTTGCTGTAAATGTATCAATCACATACAGAACTAACAGAGATCATCAATCCACTCATCCATCTGTGAAGACGTTAAATCCATTCGGAACTTGCATGTGATACCATACCCACTCATTCTGATTGTTCACTTTCCGCTGAAGTTTGTTAACCGTTTCACAACAAGAATCATGCATCAGCTGTTTGACACATGTTACGCAGCTACCTTATCCTTTAAGCATCTTTCCAGTTTGACCCTCCCACACTATCAGATGCTTTACAGGCTGGTTCTCACATCTGCAGCAGTGGTCAGCAAATGCAAGGTACCGCTGTCATATGCCTAACTGTTCGACAGCAGAGGGGATCTTGCCATACATTTCTGAGCTCTCCTCGGTTTTCGCACCACACCGCACAAATGCTTCCACCACTTCCACGAGTTTAGCATCCCAAATTATATTAGGCTTAAGGATAAGGTTAAGCAAATCTTCCGAATCGGTACAGTGCGCTATGCTGAAGGCCTGTGACGCATGCGCAAACATGGGCCAGTTATAGCACACTGTACCGATTCGGAAGACTTTCCTAGGGTTAGGGTTAGGTCGAGAGTTTGGTGTGTTGGGTTAGGGTTGTCAAGAAACGTCGACGGCTTAATTAACACGGCAAGACTAGGGTTAGGGTAATAGTAGTAGGGTTAGCAGTTGTCACTTGTGTGGGTATACACCATGATTATTCCTTTATAGCGGTCACCGCAACATCTAGTACTACAACGAACAGAGTGCGCAACATGCCTAGCCTATAACGGCTAGGCCGACTTTTACATTCTGTTATACTTACGTCGTCCATCAGCATGATGATAAAATTCGGTTTTCCTCTGACACTATCCATTGAAATGAGAAAAATTAATGCCGAAAGCAGCAACATATTTAACAATTAATTTATCAATTAACTACAGCTGTCAAAATTTTGTTCCCAGCCGCTTAACTACGGCTACCAGTCATAACGTGCACGCACCTGCCGGACTGTTTATGTTTACAAACAAAACAGCCCAACAGCACTGTGCTGTTGAAAAAGTGTCGACACCTAGTCGCTCATCGTGTTCACATGGAAAAGAATTAGAATTTCCGGGCAGATTCACTTTGTCTGTTGTAACAATTTGACTTTTATGCCCCTGAGATCGCCGCGGAGTTTAACGCTAGTTGTTTTTGTAAAAAAAATTTATGGTATTTTGTGCAATAACGCCTGTTAGTGCCATTCGGCCTTGGCGTGTTAGCCTACTCAAATACTATCGTGTGTGTTGTGCCTATACTGCCTACTGTCTAGGCCTAGTCTGTCTTAATGCACAGAAAGTTTTAAATAAATACAGCTAAACACCCTCAGAAATAAGTAATCGAACTACAAGGACAAAGCGATATGGACAAGGAAGTTTCGCCTATTCCGGCCAGGCTCTTTGGAGCTCAGCTGACAGTTCGTGACCCGTCGCCAGCAGCACTGACTCAGTTCAGCAGTGCGTGCAACTAAAATTCGTCATGCTCGTGCTCTCGAGGTAAAGGTAAAGGTAAACGTGGCTTAGCACATTGTCATGATCACACCTCTAATGCGCTCAAGTACTGCACGCTTTCTCAAGGGATCTCACAGTTTAGTGAGATCCTGCCTGCCTCGAGCACAATGATATATGCCCGTAGCGCCTCAGCGCCGGCGCCAGTGGGGGCAGGGGGCTCCCCCCTGAATAAAATCTGCCCCCCAGCCAGAGGGCTGGCCCGTCGTAATAAACGTTTTACAATGGAAGAAATTATTAAAATTGTTGCCACCAGATGTCAGATTTTAAGGCTAAAATGCACCAAATCGTTTGTCGGCTGGGGCTCCGCCCCAGACCCCGCTGGGGAGCTTACAGCGCTCCCCAGACCCCCCTAGCTGGATTTTAGAGGCCTACTTCTAAGGGGTGAGGGGAAGAGACGAGAGGGGAAGGGAGGGAAAGGGATGAGAGGAGGGTAGGGGAGGGAAGAGGAGGGAAGAGGAAAGGGGGAGGGGAGGGATGGGAAAGGGAGAGGGCAGGGTCGGCCCCCAAGCTAAAGTTTTCCCCAGGACAATTTTCCTGTCGCCGGCGCTGTAGCGCCTCCGTGACAGTTCATAGGCTGTAAGGTTTTCTGCGCGAACATAAATGTTCTTTACATTCATACATTAATGCAATGAATGATATGCAAAAATGCAATTAAGCTTACCTTCGAGAAGGAGGTTGTGTTTTACTCGCGTGTTTGTTTGTCGATCTGTTTGTTTGTCTGACTGTGGCAAGTTCGCATAAAAGGACCTACGTCGGATCTTCACGAAAATGTTGTAAGAGATGTATCTTTGGACAAGAAATGTCCCCATTAAATTTTGGAAGTCATCCGGATGCAGATCCGGACTTCGCGGATCCAGACCGGATTAATCTTGGCTGATTAGCGCTCTCTGGGTGCTCTTGCTATATATAAGCCCTATGTGTATTTGTCGGTTTTGTATGCGACAATCGAGCAAATCATGAAAGTGAAAGACGTGGCAGCTTTTCGGTGATTCCATTGATGTTTTGCAGCTTGACAGCACGTCGTTCAGAATTTGTAACTGATCTGCCTCTGCATTATACAGTTCACACAATTTTTGTCATTCTGGCTTTTATTTAGTTAATCACATCAAGCATTATAATACCAGCCGACAAAGAGAAGTTACAGAACAGACAATGATGCATTCAGACACAGAAAACACTAGTCTAACTGAAGCAGGCGTCGTAAATTATTATTAATTGAATAATTGGTTAATAATAAATAATTTAATGAATAATTTAGTTTTAGTAAAATAGTTGTAACTAAAAGTTTAATTAATTTTTCAAATTAAAATTTAGTTTTACTTTAACTAAAAAAAGCATTTAGTTGCCCATCACTGCTGCTGGCTTCGGTGAAATCGGTGAAACACTTGTCCATGTTTCAACCCTTTTCCGAGGCCATAAATATACAGGTGTAACAAGTCATGAGAGCTATAAATTAAGTAACCCATGGGGCCTGGCCTACTGCGTATATTCAAGAAGGTTAACCTATATATACACACAGGTTTGATAAGCTATCAGCGTTTTCATTTAATGGTTCATAATCACAAATAGCATAATATGACCCAAAGTTACCAAGGGCGTAATGCCAGTTACGGCCGC
>Ga0049105_1001591_pt1 | contig 10351 bp, 6 predicted proteins | sample WorMetvaBAHAMAS1_FD_61260 | JGI IMG/M metagenome (GOLD analysis project Ga0049105, IMG submission 61260) | Worm MetaG Olavius vacuus BAHAMAS.1 | ecosystem: Host-associated > Annelida > Digestive system > Unclassified | place: Germany: Marburg | collected 2013-04-09 | reverse complement strand
TACTATTAATCACTAATATGAAGTCGCATACGTGCTTTCGCTTTGTACCGATCCCGATGACCTTGAATGATCTTGAACGGTGTAATAGCCCGTATTTTGCATTTCTCACCGAATTCGATATCTTTGCTGACCGATTATGTCACAGTGGTTGAAGACAGACTTATAATATCAGTAAAATATTGTCTGAGTTCCAGTCTTCCACTTTCGGCCAAAACTAATGTACCCTGCAGCGCGGTCTCTCTGCGATAGCTGAGCATCTTGTTAATTAGGCATTTGTAGACTTGCCAGCTGTTGCAACAAAATGCAATTAATGAATGTTTCTCTCCGTCTCTTAAACTAAGATTTTGACAGCCTCTGAAGAAAGAGGCAATCGTTAGCTGAAGCTAAGCTGAAGAGTCGTTCACTTTATAGTGTTTTCTTAGTGATGTTATGTTATTTGAAATTTATTTTTTAATCGTTAACATCTTTTTAATGATTAATTGTGCGATCAATTGTTAATTTGCCCACCACTAGTATTTTGCTATTTTTTGTCATATTGGCATGGTGCGTGGTGATGTGGTTGTTATCAGATGTTCACACAGTCAGAGTTCAGGTCTTCCAGTGCTGGTGTTGAAAGCAGTTCCGGTCGCTAACACCCGATCTTCAGCAGCCACAACCGCAAAAACATCGCGATGATTCTCACAGATTGCATCGATTTCATTTCGTTTGTTACCTTATTCGTGGTGTTTGTATGTAAATGGCGTGTAAGGCCGCGAGTTGATAGCGTCGATGTATTTATCTTCACTTCGGCTGCAGTGAATTATTTATACACACATCGTAATGTACTGAGACGTGTCTATGCGTGTGGTGTTCTCGCTACAATTTGTCACATAATTCTGATAATGTTTGAGGCAAACTTTCATTGCTGCTGTAAGTGTGTAAGTGCCTATGCTTGTCAGTGACATTCTTCAGTGCACATTGCTGTCATGTATCTCTTAATGCGAGTCCAGTGTGCGGAGATATTTCTGATTTGCACTCCTTACAGTTTATGTTTGCTGTTAAGGGTGATTCACAAAAGCTTTTTCACACCGTAAGCACGCTTGTGTTTTCAGTTGTTATTACAACTGAAACTGGAAATTGCACAGCGAAAAGAATTGAATAGAAATGGAACTCCAGTTGGCCACACAGAATAGATTTTCAAAAATTGTGGTTTCAGAGTATAACTGCATATGCAGTGCAGTTACAATATGTTACTATTTTAGAGCATAATCTTGGCAGCAAAGTAGTACAGTGATATGTCACCAACGTAAGCTGTGACATCTTGTAGATTTTTGATAGTCGCCTGTCTAAAAATGGTTTGCAAACTTAATTTGATGGTAATGATTTGTTTAGTGTTGTTGCAGTTCTAGTATCGATTTGGCCGCAGTTGTATGTTAAAATGTGTGTCACATTTGGTATATTGGTAAATATGTGATGTTACATAAAATAACGTTTGATATTGGAAAGTTATGGTCATACTTGCATTTAGTCTTCTTAGGTCAACCTGGTAGCATTTGTTAGTTGCATTGGGCTTCAAAAGTAAATGTCCAGCTGCCTAATGGCCCTTTCTATGTTCAGTGTACATTCATTGAGTGAACTAGCAGGAGAACCTTTCAGTGGCATTGTAAGCATACACAGTATTAATGATCAATAATAATAATAATTAATGTTAATTAATTATTTATTAATTAATCATTAGTATTACTTTACACATTCAAGTTGCATTTTCGTGAATAACCGGAATAAGTTCATTAACAGTTTTGTGTATTTTTCAAATAAGACTGTAAACGTGCCAAACAAGTCTTGGCTGTGTTGTAACCTACTGAGGGTGAAGGTCATAGTTGACAAACAGATACATTGGATGAGAAAAGTTAACGATTTATCTTCTTTTAAATTTAAAAAGCTAGCATTACAAATCAGCCAAGAAACTGTTTTTAATTAATTGATTAACATCTCTCATAAAGAGACACGAGTTTTCATCCAGTCTTTTAAACAAACTCAACTATTGGCGTTCTCTGTAGAAAGAGCTGACGATGTGTCCACTTCATAATGTTTTTCTAGTGACGTGACCAAGTAATCAAATTTATTAAATTTAATTTATAGCGATAGTTGCATGATTAATTGCTTATTTGCCCACCAGTAGAAGAAAGCAGAAAACAGGCATATTGATAGCTGCTGAAGCAGACTGTATGATTTAGTTATGAGAATGTGATGTTATTGATTTAAGTTAATTTATTGTGATTTAGTTTAATCGGTTGCCAGTGACGCACTGCTAATGTTACTGCATAAAGCTGCTAGTTGCATCATTCAAAAATCTAGCATCATCAGAAAAGTATCTAGAAGTGGAAAGAGCGGCAGAAGATCGCGAAGGACGGAGAGCTACAAACAGAAGGGGAATGCCATAAACCTGTCACACAGCAGTTAACTGCTGTGTGACAGGTTTATGGCATTCCCCTTCTCCGTCCTTCGCTAGCTTCTGCCGCTCTTTCCACTTCTGGATACTTTGCTGATGATGCTAGATTTTTCTTCCATGATATGCTTTGCCCTTCATTCTCCCTTTAATGTCTCGTAGTAAAACTTCATTTTTAAGCACATGTCCCAACTGCCTGTGTTTGCATTACATTACGTTGTTATTCTGTATTTCTGTTCTGTTGGATAAAAGTCACTTATACAAGACTACTAGTTAATTTACTGTTGTGTTTCTAAACACAGTATACTACTTGAAATCTCCACCATTATTAGTTAAATTTTGCTAATTAAACCAGCCTGTTTATTACACAGCAGCTATTTTATGATGAGCATTTCACATATTATTCATATGACACAATTATTTTTTATGAATTTCACCTTGTGGTGTCTTACCTGTTATAACAAGCCTCATACAGGTAATATCAGCTGTGTTAAGTGGACAGTGTTTCTTGGCTGGAGTTTGTATGAGTTTCTTTAAAGTTTAAGTGTTCTGCAATAGGTGTTTGTTGATGTTGTCTTTAGTTTAAGTCGAGTGACTGGCAGACAGGATTTTATGCCTCTGAACTGAGGCATTCCAGCAAAGTCTGTATTTATTGTGTGTGATAAGCAAGTATAGTTTTTTCTGCTGCAAGGGCAACTGTGAACATTTTATTATGGCCGTGTATTTTCATTTTCTTAAGAAATTAATAAATGTAAGCATTTGAGTTAATTTTTTTACTATATCTACAACCATCTACTGTCAGCCGTTTGTGGCGATCAGCATTGTTTGTGTGTTGAGTGTCTTGATGAATGATGCATTAATGAAGCAACATAGTATTGTAATGTATTTTAAAAGTTGTGTCTGTGGTTGCGTCGTTGTTAATTTTGCGCTGATGCAGTTGGGAAATTCTGTTCATTTCGATGTCTGTATTTAGATTTATGTCTACACTGTATCCCCCAAAACTTGACCGCTTTAATTTTCATTTCAACATTTATTTTGTACAAACTGTGTTTTTTCATTAATTATGCGAGACATGCTCCACTGGACTCTAATCAGGTCTGCTGAAGTCAGGATTGTAGGGGTTCATCTGTTTGGCAGGCATCGTGTTCGTGTACGTTGTTATGTTGGAATGTGTAAATGACGTAGTGTAGCAACAAACTTCAGGTGAAGTGGAAGTATTAACTGTGTTGTGTTTAGAGATATTCTGGTTGTGATGGTTAAAAAACGTTCGTATTGCTCTACATTTGTCGTAAAAATAGTGATGGCCATGTCTTCGTTGGTACATGGCTATTTTATTAATCGTTGTATAACAAGGCGAAGATTGTGTCTTGAGAAATGATTTTTTAATTAATAGATTAAGTCAGTTTGTATATAAAATGGTTGCTGTGCCATATGGTAAGAATTTCCATCATATATTCATGTATTCATGAAGCGTGCGTTCAGTGTCTTTTCTTGTAACCGTGAAAGGCGGAAATGATCGGCTTGCGATTCGCTAATGCATCTCTGAGATAAGCAGCCAGCAGTAGGCCTTCTAATGCGTTGTAACGTCAGATGCCTAACATTGCCTTAATGAATAATGAAGCTCGTTTGCACTGGAGTTATTACTCAGATTTTTACACGAGAATACGATATATCACTGTTTCTGCGTGTTTGACAGTGACGTTGCAATTAAGTTAGGAATTGACAGCGACAGAGAGGTGCAGTCAATTTGCATGATGTGTGTTAGTTGTTATCTGTCGATCGCTTCTTCTTTCCAGGACTGTTCCAATCAGCTGCTTGCTTCAGCGCTATATGCACACACACACACACACACACATTCAGATTTTGGTTTATGAACATTTGGACTTGGATCCAATGAGTTCCTAGCGCCGAATGCAGAGAAAACAAAAGATGAAGCTGAATACAACAAAAAAAATCACTAGAAAAGATGTCATTGCGACTTGAGGCCTGACGTCGCGTAGGTCGTTTTCCACTTTTAATTGCAAGGCGCATAATGCATCAGCCTACAGTTCTGCAACCTCTACGTATGTACCAAGCATAATCGAACAATCTGCAGCAGAGAAAATCAGCTAATTTGGGCGCCTTCTGCCTTCTGCCTTCTTGGATCTGATTAGAATTGGATTTTAACAATTCCGGGGCCGATAATGCACCAGTATACCAAATTTCAACGTAATCGGGCAATGAGCAGCTGCTAAATTATTTTTGATTTAGCAAATTTTCTTTGAAAGGTATATTTCGGCAATCGAATTTTTTCAGTGTTTTTTTAGCCCGTTTTATACTGCACATGCGCAGGAAATGCTATTTCTGAGGTTCTTTTGAAAGTTCTGTCGTCACTATTACGGTAGATGCAGCGACCCTAATTTCCTAAAAGAGAGCAATATCGCGATTAGACGACGTTTTCAGGTGTTTTTCACTGTAGAGTTCGAAAGTCTGCCATATTTCTATTTCTTGTCTATTTGACCTAATGACATTGAACAATCTGTCACGTGTTTCGCTTTACACTGGGATAATTTTCACCAAGTTTGAAGACGGTCAGCCTATCCGCTCCTGACTTATAAGTTATAATTTTTACTGTTAATACGTTAAGTTACGATGTAACCTTTACTTTTGACTTTTTAACCTTGCACGTTTGTAGTGTAAGGGCTGTCACGTCACGTGATCAAACTTGGTAGGTCTACCATATATTAGCGGAAATCCGGATATCCCAATTCGCACTTTTACGCCCCCCCCCTAAAAAGTTAGGGTACGAATAGGCGAAATGTCTGAGTGAATTTACAAGCTCAGCATAGGACCCTTCGTTCTTCGTATACTTTTATCGGGTGATGCTCCACGGACAGATAATATGCCCGATTTAACACCATCATTTTTCAGGGGCGCCTGGATTTCGGAGTTGCGGGGTCCAACTGTGCGACATTTGAGGAGGACATGAGCCAGTCGTGGATGTTTAACAAGTTTGTTTTTAGCTTTCCGTCATGTAGCTCCTTTTGGAAATCAGAGGGAAAATTGAGGACAAATTTCGTACTTCTTGGCCCTCTGTAAAAATTAGGGGTCGGTGTAATGGGCATAGTATCTGGATCGTTATTTAGACTAATCAACTGCACTTCCGATGCAGTTCATAGATTTCCGACATGTTGCTCCTTTTCAAAACCAGAGTGCATCAGTGATCAAATGCGACTGGGGTCCAAAGTCGATGCCAAATTTGGGACTTTTTGACCCTCTGTAAAATTAGCCGAAGGGTATGTGTCAGTTTTTTGTGTCAGTCCTGCCAAGTGTGACATCCATATTTCTAACTAGAAAAGGTGGCAGTTGCGAATGCATTGCAACTTGAGGCCGCCCGACGTTGCGCCAGTCGTTCTGTGCTGTTTTTGACCAGATTTTTACTGCACATGCTCAAACTGCCATTTCCAGGCTTCCGATCAAAATGTTGACATCGCCATTAGATTCAGCGACGCCAGTTTCCTGAAAGTGAGCAATATTTGGCTATCGGACGACGTTATCACACTGTGACCTTGACCTTTGATCACTTGACCTTGAACGTCTGTGTGCATCGTGTGTCACGTACGTGATCAAAGATTGTACCAAATTTGAGCGAAATCAAACAATACACGGCTGAGTTATTGATGAGTTAGCACATTTTTACCGTCGTTTCGTCTCGCTTTGAGCTTGGAGCCCCACGTTGGATTTCAGTGTAAATGCATCCTTTCGCGTTCTCCGTGCACCCATCACACACCCATATTTTTAGTGTCATTGTCAATATAGCGCATAAACGTGAAATCTCTAATGTGCTGTATGCGCTACTAGGACTAGGAGGCGAACATAAAAGTTTTTAAAATGTTATCTAGATGTGTCCCGGCCAACAACAGGATCGCGCAAGTAGTTCGGCAAAGAATTCAACACCGACGGACCAACCACAGAATGAAATGAAATGAATGAATGTGCAGTGATATATAAAGAGCGTTCAAAAACCGACTGAGCCGGCTTAGTCTAAGACACCATGTAAACAAATCCAGCCGTTAAGCAGAGTAAAATCATTAGATGGTCCGAGAGTCCGTGGAATCAGTCCAGGACAAGGTCTGTGGAGGAAAGAGAGCCCGTCAGACGATAGTGCTTAGCCGGCAACGTGGAAAGACCAGGAGTCGTCGGCTGGCAGATCGAAGTTGTTGCCGTGGTGCGACGCTGGGGGTCGGATGACAGAAATCGATCAGGTACTGTGGAGCTATTCCAAATTTGAGCGAAATACAACAATCCACGGCAGATTTATTGCGATTTAAAGGTTGAAAATTTGAGCCCGACGCCCCCCCCAACCTTGTACGTCACGATAGGTGGATTTTAATCCTTGCGCGACCTCCGAGGACCCATAACGCACCCACATATCAGATTTCAGCGAAATCGAACAATCTGCGGTTTATTTAGCACATTTTCTCCGTCCAATTTTAGGGGGAGTTACCCCCAGACGGTCCTCAGGGGTGCGTACAGCAAACTGTACCAAATTTGGGGAGGACATATGCCATCATCAGCGCTTACCGAGTTTTTTTAGATTTCAGATACCTTGCTCCATTTCGAAACGCGGGTGGCTCAAAGGCGAGCGATGTCGAAAATTGTGTCAAAATTTCACACTTTTGTCGCCCCCTGTAAAAAATTAAGGGAGGTGTAGGCGAAGGCGAGATGTCTGAATAAAAAAAATCAAGGTTCAGTTAGGCCTACGGTCGAACCTCTGGTAAACATTTGATGGGCGGCCCATCCGTGGCCGCTGAGAGGCGAGGTCGAGTTAAATACGAAAGTTCAAATAATAAAGCTCCAGGCTTCCCATACACCTATGTCGGGAGGCCTAATAAGTGTATGTAAAACACGATGCTTAGTTGATGAATGATAAAAAGACATGGGCATAAAACCAGAACAGAACTAATTCGCAGGACTCTGCGATTGTTAACAACAGTTTGACAGTAGTTTTTTTCTGTCTGCGAATGGTTTCAGACTGAACCGACTGACCCATGAGTTTGGAGCCGACACTGTGAGCAGCCACGTAGCGGCTTCCATAACCTCCGTCAAATTGTCTCTTGTTCCTGTAACATCCCCAACACGCTCATCACACTAAGCCTATTCTATACCAGATAAAGTAAGCCGAAATGCTTTTGTCATATCTTTTTATTATTTTCTATCAAACGTGGCCCATTTGTATAAAATTTAGTGCACATGCCCTGAATAAATTTGCGCAAAGTAATTTAAATATTTTTCACCTCAAAATATTTACATTACTTTTTGGGTGCAGTGACGTCACTAAATTCGACTCTATCAGTGGCAGCCATATAGTGGGGCAAGTTTATATGTGTAATCGGATTGCTTAACGCTAATCGACAGCGATGGGCCTATATTGACAAATTTAATTCGTGAGGCACCGATAAGTGTCCTTATGAGATTTCGAGAAGTGAGTGTGCTGGCAATTTGGCCCCACAGAATGGCGTCGACAGAGTTGTTAGCAAATGACATCACTGTCATCAGTTTTGTTTGGGAAAATTACAATGCTGAAAATTATAAAGTCAACAATTTTCATATTTACAATACTTAATGGTTGCTGAGAACTGTGGCCATAATAAACATTTGATGGCTACAGCGGATGATGAAGTTTGTGAACATAATTTTTGTATGCTGTATAGCTGAAGCAGATTGTCATCGATCAATGGCAGCAAAGGCTAAGGGCGTGCGTTCGCGGCAAGGGACAACACTTTGGACGGTTGCTTAAATGAAATGATGCTGTTTCTTGCTGATAGATCTCATTTATTGGTGTTCTTCGCACGTCAGACGTACAATACAGTTCAAATTTAACGGAACGCATTGCCATTTACCTAATAAAGACGAATTTTATATTTCATAAGCGAAGAGACAGTATTCAGGTCAAGTCAAATCAAGTCAAGTGAAGTCAAGTGATATTCAGGATACTATATTCCAAATTTTATCAGAATTGGCCGAGTTTTGTGGTAGATCAAAAACATTTTTGGTTTACTTTTCACTGGGATGCTGAATTGGAATGTTCACAAGCTAGTGTAAACACGGAGTTCAGGTGAGGTCGAAAATGTGTATAGCTTCGTACTACTTTGTGGCAAATTTATTAATGACGACACCATGTACTAAATGTTACAAGAATCGGCCAAGTTTTATGGAAGATGGGACAGAAAACATCTGGCTTACTTTTTTCTTAGACTCGGTGTATATTATCATGTTATCTGATGTATTTAAATTATTCAAATTCCAAATTAGTCAGGTTTGCAATGAAATTCGTAGATTTTTTGGGAAATTATGAAAACTACATTATTGGAACCTTACCAAACAAACTATAACCAATAGTATAACCAGCTTTGAACTACCAATGCGTAAACGCACATATCGTTCGGTAGCTCGCTTCGCAGTTTTGCTACCAAATCTTCCAGAACTTGAATCGTCACTAGTTGGTCATAAAGACGCTGCTGCTCATCACGTCTACGCGCAGTTACACATACACACAATAAGACGAGTTGACGACAGTTTTTTTTAGCTCATCTGGCTGAGCTAGTGGCTGTAACCGGAAACCAGCCAAAAGCAGTCTGTCTGTCTGTCTGTCTGTCTGTCTGTGTGTGTGTGTGTGTTAACCAGGGTAGCATAAATCATAACCGCTACACGTAGAGATTTGTACTCCTGCACACGTAAACCTACTGATAAACTCAATCTGGTCGTAATTAAGCAATCTATTATGTTGGGTTTATAAAAACATAGAAAATGCCTATGTAGCTGCACTCCCAGCTTGGCTTAGCCGTTTGTCTTTAACAACTCATAATTTTTTGAACTGTTCAAACGGTTGATTGTCGTGACAGTGAAATATCATTATAGCTCTATTCGTATAAAAATCGGTTGACAGGTACACTGAGAAAACGCTACGAAGTCAACGCAGTTAAAACGATATAATTCAGTTTATCTGAATTTTGTTATATCTGAATTTTAAGAAACAAAATTCAAACTATTCAGAAAATACAGAAACTGTAAAAACAGCATATAAACAATATTTGCCTGTAAATAACTTTTGTGTATACTATATTTCTAGTGGAAAATAATCGTAGAAAATACCGGTGCCGTTATAAAGTAGGCCATTTACAAATACAGTTTTCACGAAGTGTTGTACCGTACTGGTCGTATCGCTAACGTGTCGTTATAAATATGTAATTGAATACTGAGTTCACAGACAAACGTCACCATGCAGACTATAATCGCACATGAAAAGAAGTCCCTATGGTACGGCTGCACAGATGGAATCCTTCATCCTTCATCCTTTCATGTCATCGCCCGCTGTTCCGGCCGGTGTGCACGTGGAGGCGGTGTAGAAAATGGGCCAAAGTAGGCCCATGATACACATGAGCTTTCGACGCCCAAATATTCTGGAAGCACACACTTTCATACGACTGTCCATTTTTAACGTGAATAGGCCTACATATGTTCCAAAGCGGTAACACTCGTTAGAGTTCCTGTCAGCGGCAAATGCTAAAAGAATGTTAGCAATATTAGGCAAGTAAGTAAGAACAGCTAACTGGCTGTCGTCGGCGATGGAGGCTGCCTCAGCAGCGATATTTGTAGAGGCGCTCAGCAGCATCAGCAACTCGAGCATCAGTACGACGCTGCTAACGGCAGCAAACAATGACGTGCGCTCACGATACATTCCGTGACGTCACAACCACCTGCCCGTCGAGAACACTATCTGGACACAGGTGTACACCACGTAGCATCAACTACGTGCAGTACTAATATCGTTGTATTATCTATAATACATCAACTTTATTTCACTGATATGGCAGCCGCAGAACAGAAACATGCAAAGAAGACAAGCAGAGACAGACAAACGATGCATACAAAAAATAAAAA
>Ga0049105_1001590_pt1 | contig 10353 bp, 5 predicted proteins | sample WorMetvaBAHAMAS1_FD_61260 | JGI IMG/M metagenome (GOLD analysis project Ga0049105, IMG submission 61260) | Worm MetaG Olavius vacuus BAHAMAS.1 | ecosystem: Host-associated > Annelida > Digestive system > Unclassified | place: Germany: Marburg | collected 2013-04-09 | reverse complement strand
AGGTAAAACTGTGAGATCCCTTGAGAACGCGTGCCATACTTGAGCGCCTTAGGTGTGTTCACGACGAGGCGCTATACAAATCCACGTTTATCTTTACCTTTACCTTTACCAAGCCATCGCGCTGCACTGTATGACGGACACAATTTGTTGCTGCCTTCGTGTCCCGTATCCCGCCTTTTCGTGATTAGCGGCATAATTAGCTAGTTGCTTAATTTATGCAAAACCCATACGGGACCCATTTCGGGCATACATAGAATATATATGTGGGTGCGTTCTGTTTTAAGATGTTACCGTCCGTGAAATTCGCGGAAGATAAGGTGCTCACTTTCCTTATTCTCCGTGAAAAATGCTAAAATAGTGCAACCCTGAGTCTTATCTTAAATCCTAACCCTAATTTCCAGTGCACGTTGATCAGATAAATCTGAGTGGTATTGTCAAAACATCTGGTTCAATAAAAGAACGCACCCAAACGAGCACCGAAATGGGTACCGGATTTCAACAAAATGGCTGCCGCAAGGGTTTGCATAAATTAAGCAACTAGCTAATACTGCATGTGCGAAAGTGTATACAAAATATGAACCGTTTAAACATACATTATGATAGAGCTAGAATCAACTTCAACAGGTAAACTGTTCCTAATCTTCATATTAAGAGTAATAAACTATTTGTAATCCTTGGTTCATATCACGCCCGAAGAAGAGGCAGCTGTATCTTGGGGATTCCGGGCAAAGCCGATATAATTTTTTTCTTAAATTTAACTTTGAAATCTGAGCATTTTGATGCATATCGAATCAGAAAATCCGATGCGATATGGGATTATCCCACTTGTATCCGGTTTGTGCAAATAATCTATCTTTATTCACCAGTACATGGTAGATATGCAAAAAATAATAATGACACAACAAACGAAAAACTTAAATAACTTAACTAAACAAAATGTTTGTGTACAGTATCCAGTTCTTCAACGATATATTTTTCCAACAGTTTGCATATAGTGTTTTCTGAGTGCCGTAGTTTTGTTAAAAACTTAAGGGTTCTTTTATATCTAGCAAATCCCACGGAGACAACCGTCTGTCGCTACAGGATCCAAGAAAACTTGGCCGGTTTCTTAAGAAAACTTCCGAATATCACTGCCGGCTGCTGTACGTTCGCGTGAGCTGTTTATTACGTCATTCATCACGGGCTTAAGTGACGTATAATGCTCGTTCGCTTGCATTACCTGTAGGCCGATTCACCTGCATAGGTAACTAGGCAGCTCGTGCTATTAATTGTGATTCGATGTCTAAGTGATCACTCTTCTCTCGTTCTCTGTCTCTGTGTTTCTGCTTTGAAACGTGATCGTTCTCACATTAATAATGTTCTGTATTTACAGGCACGCGAAGTGCAGGTCGGGGTGAAGATCGAACTTTTGGCTCCAGCAATGACTATGGGCGCGGTCCATATAGCAGGTGCTCCCGTACTCCAGCCCTACTCCCTGTCATCAGCTAAATATTGTGATATATATACCCTTCTGCCGGCTAAACTGAACCAAAATGTAGAGATTTCAACGTTTCATTTCACAATTCCCCCATTCTATACTCGAGGGATTATAGTGGCATTTGTATTGGGGCAAGAGGGTGCCATGCCCCCCCCCCCAGAATTTTGGAGGTACCCTAGGTTGGACCCAGCTTTGCGTGTCTTTATTTACCAAGTAAACATGGTAGACAACAAACAACACAAACGAAATCAAACAATTATAGCACAGACAAAAAACTCGAAACTCATTTCAAATTTAGCTTTAAATACGCGAACATACATAGCGCTATCTGATGTATAGGTACATGTATGACACGCCCCTAGGGTGAGATATCCACACCTTAATTTAACGAAATGGGATGGGCGGGTGAAATTCGTACTCCGTGTTCTCATGTAGCTAAGACAAACATAAGTTTTGTCCCCATATTTGAACAGAAATTGTTAAATTCACAAAACCTATTCTGTAAATTGTAGATGTGGGTTGATGATTAGTCTGACTTCAGCAAGGGGCAGGCTTTTGAACGTTTCCATGGCTATAAACAGGCCCATATTAGCCTTTGTGCATATTGTGCATAATGTTTATTCTTTATTTCTATTTCTGCTTCCGTTCTTGTTTATTGTATATTTTTGTATGTATGTATTTTTTTTTCTTTTGATGCTACCATTTTGGTGACTAAAGATGTATATTTATCACGGCTTCAAAGTGGCCCCCATATTCCGAGTGCTAAAACGATCTACTGAACTGAAACTGTCATACACTCTGCAATCTGTGGTTTTAACTCTGCATGTCCCTTGCTCTGGCACTTACTCCCTAGGAAGCTCCCTGCTCCGTTATAAAAATACTACACTCGCTGACGGACGGATGATCCTGTCGTTGCCATTATGACGAATAGTGATGAGACACGTACTCGGTTTCGAAGAGCAGCAGTCAGTTACCGAACCGGTCATAAATCAGTAATGAGCGTTGGTTGTACGATTGTGTGACGCCGCTAATGTCGGCTAATTGTCGCCGCAGTGATTCGCGCCGACAAAGGAAGTCGACAACTGACTGACGACTGAACGGCCCGAGCACCGGTCGCACGCGACAGACACTCGCGCACGAGAATTATGAATGCGTCAAATCATATATAGACGTCCGAATTTGTTACCTGAGACTCAGGCATACAGCCCACCTCCTTCTGTGACACTGCGCGCACGTGCAACGCCGACAAAATGTATTTTTCTCGCTTCTCGGTGTTTATCGAGTGACTAGAGTAACCCAAATAGCACTGAAATAGATCGAAAATTGTGATGAATAACTTTTATTCATCATAAACCTGATAGTAAACAATAGAAAATAAACAAACAAACGTAGCAAGGAAACTTAAACTTCTGTCGAATACAAACACGATACTAGCGGAGTGTATGTTTGCGTGACGCCACCAGCTAAGGCATATAGGCCCCCACTTAACCAGAGCTAAGCTGGCACGCAAAAACATGATTGATTGTGGTCATCTGGCGTTGGTAAACTCATCAATCCGTGCAGCAGTCAACAAGATATCTCAATCAGTGTGGAGCTATAAAATACCGATCGATCATTCGTCTTGATTTTTGGACGCGTGCAGCTACTGGGATTCGTTTAAAATGCAGCGCCGGTCCGCGGCGTTGCCAGCCGGTATTCGTCACTGGACGCCTACTTGGCTTGATAATTAGCCCAAAACTAGGCGCGGTTTAACTGTGTCGGGCGCCGCGCCATGCAGACGTCGTCGATATAGTTGATGAGTTAATCACCGCATCATCAGTATGTAAGCGGTGGGCCATGCATCAGCATGAATTATTTACGAGAGTATCGGATTACCGATGGTCGACACGATACGTGCTCATGAGTCTTGACCTTTGTTCAGCGAACCCGTTGCAACCTACTTTTACATTTTTACGCCTCCGCCACCATTAGAATGATGCCGCAGGAGGCATTCCGTTTTCAGGCTGTCCGTAAGTGCGTGCCCGCGTGACTATATACTAAACGTACCTGGCACAATATCTTGTGGGAGTTTTACCGCATTTCGGTGTAGTTGGGCAACAAAACATAAAAGATAAAAACTTTCTCAATAAAGCAAGCAATCCACGTTTCGCGGACAAATGCCAATAACTGCACGGGTGGGTGATTGCGCAGTGTTTCATACGTGAGGTGACCGCGCGGACAGCTAATGACAAGATACGCAGATTAAAGTTGATGTGGAAATGACATGACAAAGCAGAGAGACAGACAGACAGACAGACAGACAGAGAGGTTCCAGCCAACAGCAGCACAAGCACGCTTGTTTGCACACCGACGATCATCAGCATGACGTCACGTGTTGTCCACACGGCACGTACGCTCGGCGTCGCTTTGAAAGTCATGGGAGGGTGGATCTACAGGGGCAGGGGGTAAACCCCTCCAACGGATGCTGAACAACTGAAGCTGCCCGTACGGTTACCTCACATATGAAACATTACCTTTTGTTCAAGCTTTCTCGGTTGTCCTTATAGATTTTGTGACAGTTGATGCTTGTTCGATCTGTCGCACCGTTGATATTGACGTTATTTGACATATAGGGTTTAAGCTATACGAAAGTCTGTCGATCAGGGGCGTATTCAGAGAGAGACCAGGGGGCATAGACCCCCAATCGTCGATTGAGTTGATTTTTTTAACGAAAAATAACGGGTTTGTTGGGACTGTTCTCTCTACCAGAAGTGTTCTGTGTACCTCAAATATGCCAAAAATGCGTTGGCGGCCGGGGCTCCGCCCCAGATCCTGCTGCGGGAGCTCACGACGCTCCCCCAGATCCTCTAGTCGGTTGGGGAGGAGGACACCCCTCCCCAATCCCCACTCTCCACTCCTCTCGGCGCTTTTGGCGCCTCGATTCTCGCGCCTTCAGCGCTCAGCTTCTGTGCCCCCAATGTAAAAATCCTGGCTACGCCCCTGCTGTCGATGCTTTTCGTTTCGTTGTGTTGTATAGTTGTTTCATTTTGTTTTTTTTTTCTTTTTCTATCACTTGCTGATGAAATAAAGTTGCTCATTACGCAGCCGTGCAGTTGTTAGCAATTGAACACTAAGAGTGTATAGACTTTGTAGTCAGGCTCTCCATCCAGTCATGCCCACCGCGTCTGTTTCGCTAGTGATGAAATATTCATTCGTTCAAATTCCTTGTGGTTTCATATCTATGATTTTTGGGTAAAGATAGGTAAAATCGTGAGTTTTATGAAAGGATAGATAATTCCTAGCTTGTTGTCAAGTCCTCTACAGATCACGCCGAACGCATTTTTATTGTGCGTTGAATGCACTTTTTGCCAAGATTGGTCACTTTACCTTATTGGAGTTGATTTTAAAACATGTTTACCAATCCTTGCTTATTTATTGGAGGTGTGTGCATTGCCTAAAAGAGTATTTCAGTCTCTTGATTTTACAGTTAATCATGTTCTAATGAAGCTATTTAAAAGATCTAACACAGCATTAATCGAACAGTGCAGGTATTTCTTCCATATCGAGTTACTATCTGTCCAGCTCCAGAGACGTTTTGAGAAATTTTGTGGCAAATGCTGCTAATGATGATATTGTTTATTAACGCTTAATGACTGTTAATATGTTCTGCATTGCTTCGTAGTTAAGGCTATATTTGTTATTACAGTATTGTTTTTTCTCTCTTTTTATGTGTTCTCACTTCTCTACCATTCTGGTGAATAAAGATCAATTTTGACAACGAGCTTTAGATTTGCTTCTGGGTTCCCAGCTGATAGAGTTTGGCGCCCAAAGTTAACCCCCTCTTTCGGAATTCTCGATCCGCCCCCTGAAGGTGGTTCTCGGTCACGGCGTGGTCACTTCGGTCGAAGGAAGGAACGGCGACACGGTGACGCAACGCGGATCGTCCTGCCGTGCACCGCCCGGCGGCGGATTAAATCGCGGAAGACGCAGGTCGTGGGTGGTCCGGCGGCCACGGCGCTTTGATACGGCTCGCTCAGCCGTTATCCGATCGACTACCTGACCGCGATGAGCGGCGTCGTAGGCAGCGGTAAATCGGGCGTACGGCGGACAGTCTATCGCCGTGAAATGGACCCGGTCAGCGGTCGAACCGATCAGCACAGCGGGTGGATACCGACCGACCCCTTACCGAGACATAATCCCCCGATGTAACACCCTCGGACAAAGCCTCGTCTCATAATTAATGAAACAAAATATACATCTGTATTCGTTGAAAATGCAGACACAACACACGTGCGATTTTTCATTGTTAACGAGTGCTGTTAAAGTTGTTTAAAAAACTCATGACAGTATACGAATATTCGTTTATAATAGTTAACGTTAACAAGAGACAAGACAAAAACGCTCAAATATAATGCATTCTATAGTAAGTGGCTTAAGCAACGTACGATTACAATATGCGTTCTACGAAGACATGAACTTGCTGTCAAATTTGACCGCATGTTTTGCCCAGACGATTTTGTGGAGGGCAAAACTACAGTAAACGGAAACGATACTGTTTTTGCTGTCTTAGGAAGTTTAAGACGAAAAGACGTTTGGCATATTTTCCTCATGCATTCACGTCTTCGTTGTCATATATATTTGGTCTGAGAAAACACATTTGGGTGTTTTTCCCGGGGATTTTTCGTCCGAAGTTTTTGTTCTGCAGCCGAGTTGCAGCTAGGTGGCGCGTCGATGTTGCGCCATGCAGCGCATTGGAGGTCGTCAATTACAGCAAACCTGCTCTCTAATTATCTCCATTCGAGTCTCAGAAATCTCTTCCACCTCATCGGCGAAACACTGACCAATCCACCCCTCTCACGCGAGGCAGTTCCGCGACTCTTTTTTGACAGTGATTTGTCCACGCGTATTTGTCGACGTGCGGGTGGGAGCCCGTTTGATGACGTCACATCGGACCACACAAGTCGTGGGTGATTGACAGTTGGTCAACATGGCGGATGGCGCTCGGCACCGGACGGACGTTAATGCGTCGCGGCATCTTGTGCGCATGAGCACGCGTTCGCTCGCTTCCGCGGCTTCCGGTCTGTAATTTTATGCACGTCGTATGCGCTGCCGCCATTTACGTATCACGTGATATATTGTCACGTGATTTTTACCGCGCTGCATGGAATGCAGACGCGGTCTAGCGATGAGAATTCTGTCCGTCCGTCTGTTCGTCAGTCCGTCCGTCACACGCGAGAATTGTGACAAAACGGAAGAAAGATCTGTCCAGATTTATATACCATACGAAACATCATGTAGCCTAGTTTTCTGAGAAGAAGAATAGTTGGTGGGGGGCGACCCCTTCGACCTGAAATTTTGGGTCAACCGACCCCCATTGGAGCGAAATCGCCGATTTTCCACCGATATTCGCCCGTAGCTCCTCAGTCGTAACACCCTAGCAAAAAAAGTGTAATTAACAATAATAGGAAGTCCCTACGCGCTTTCCAATGAGCCTAAGATGATCGTCGTACGTTGCCCCTAAGTCGACCAAAGGGGGTCTCAAAAACGCAAAACAGCAGATTTCCGCGTAAAATCGCACTTCGCTTGAAGAAAGTCTGCTACAAAGTTTTTTTGTGTAAAAACTGTCAGCGGCAAAGTTGTAAGGTATTCATTGGCCTAATTAACCCTGCAAAAATGATTGGTAAGGGGGGGGGCGACCCCTTGTACCTGAAATTTTGGATCAAAGTGACCGCGTTTGAGCGAAATCGCCGACTTCCCATCTATTTTCGCTCGTAGCGCGTCAGCCGTAACACCTAGCGAAAAAAGTTCAATTAACGCTAATAGGAAGTCAACTACGCGCTTTCCAATGAGCCCAAGATGAACATCGTACGTTGTGCCTAAGACTCCAAAGCGTGGCTCGAAAACGCAAAGTGTCCGAAATCGGAACAATAAGCTGCGATAACTCCGAAACGGTACGAGATAGGATGTCAGTTACTATTAATCACTAGGAAATAGCATACGGGCTTTCGATTGGTACCGACCTCGATGACCTTGAATGACCTTGAACGCCGTAATAGCCCGTATTTTGGGTTTTTTTCACCGACTTCGACCGATTTTCAGCCCGATTATATCACAGTGGTGGAAGATAGACCTATAATGCCCGTAAAATATTGTCTCTCACTTCCAGTCTTCTACTTTTGGCGAAAACTATAACGCACCCTGCAACGCGGTCTCTGTGCATCTTGTACACTTTTCGACCGACAGTTTTAACCTTTAAAGGAGGCGTCCAGCTGCAGAAAGGTGACACATGGTAGCAACATCAAGTCGTATAAAAGCTGATGTATTGTATTGGACTTCGCTCGTTATTTTCAACACTATGTTGCATTTCTTGAACGTGTTGCCACGTTTAGGGGGTTTTCTCTTTTACTGCCTGGTGAAATCATGCGAGATGTAATAGCGAACGGCCTCAGAATGGGGAAAACCACCAAAGACATTGATAAACGATGCGCCCAAAATACACATCGCATTGCCTTGTTTAGCACGGGCGTAACCGGTCCTTTTGTTTTCGGGTCTTGGTGAGTCTCATGTGGCGTATTCACCACCAGGGACGCGCGCGCACTCCCTAGATTGTTGGGCATGGATGCGGCAATGCAAATGTCCCCTACTTTTTTTCTAATCATCAAATTATCCAATAGGCCTAAATACTAAATCGTTATAATGATTAGACCGAATTCATTAATTCACTGCATGCCAGACTGCTCAAGAAACTAATCGCTTTGTTAGCGAAAGGTAAACACAATACATGCGTTTAGCGTAAGCACGTTTTCTGCTGTTGTCTGGTTTGTGTTATGCCATGATTGGGTCATAAACAATGTGTAAAGATGCAGCAAATGAACTATTTCTATCTACAAATATAAAAAATTTTCTGGAGAAGGCGCAGACTCTTCCCTAGTGCGGAGGTGAATCCCCTCCCCATAGGTAATCTGGAGGAATGACCTCTCCCGCCTCCAATCCTCTCGCGCCCTTCGACCATTTGACCAGTATTCCACATTTCTAAACGTGGATACGCTTATGTTTAGTCTGTCTCATTATTCTAACATTGTGTCAAAGAACTATCTACATGCATATTCCGTTGACATATATTCGTGTTTAGGTTAAAAGTTTCTTCGTTCTCTGGTTAATGGACTCATAACCCCCAGAACCTCCTCTTGGCTACGCCCATGGTGTTGAGTCGCTGCCGTCACCTACATTCGTTCTTGGAGCACATCACGTCGGCGCACTTGTCTCCTCTAATTGTTACATACTCGCCATTAAGCCACGCCGATGCCGGTGGTCGCCGAGGCATTCATCAATGACTGCGTGTGTGGTCGGCCCGGCTGTCCTGTCCACCGCCCGCCGGTAACTGTCCAAATTGCGTTAACTCCGTCGCCGACGACGCTCGCTCTTCGACGGCAAACGACACCGCCGGGAGTTCTGAGCGACAACACGTGACTTCCGGCGGGACGCGACGCGACGCCACGGTCTGTGACGTTCCTCGGTCGCGCTGAGTCCCCAGAGACCAACATTCCGTCGGTGTATCAACGTCTGCTTGCTGGCGATAATACAAACACTGCTGTGAGTCCTCGGCGAGATTCCTGCACAGAGTCGTCACTCACTCCGTCGTAAGAAGTCCGCTTCCCAGTTTACCAGCCACATTTCACACGTACATCTGGCTCAATAAAACTAGAATAATACAAAACAACCAGCAAGAAAGAACATCGCTGGCAGGGTAAATTTATGTACCTCAATCGGCTGTCGACTGACTTATACTTCGTCCTTCGAGCATCGCCCTTTCAGGAGACATCTGAAAACTTTTTTTTATTTTGTTGTGTGTACTGTATAAATACCATTATAGAGAGAAAATAGCAATAAAGAGACGACTACATTTGTTTGGTCACGTGCCACGCACGGAAGTCTCCTGCAGTAGAGCGAAATAGGCATCGCAGTGGATTCTATGGCGAGAAGAGAAACGGAGGTCAACTAATCTGACAGGATACCACCACCTGGAAAGACATGGAACCGATAGACAGTGGATACGGCATGGGGCTTCCTGTCATTTCGTACTATAACCTTTTCGTATCCAGGCGTTTCGTACCCCACGAGTCTGTAAACCTGGCCCTAACCTTGACCCTAACACAAGCTCTAACCCGAAACTCTAACACTAACACCTAATACTGACATTAACACTAACCCTAACCCTAACTCGACGAGCCTAACCTATAACCCTCATTAAGAATGCCGGGTACGAATCGTCTGGCACCCGGCATGGGAACTTGGGAAGAGGTCGGTCTCATGGCATTTCACATAGAAGAATGGGCAGAATGGGCTGCTGGATGTGCTACTCATTAAGGTCTAGAAATTTTGAGTTAGTGTTAGGGCCTGCAGTTAGGATTTTGTGGTGACTGGATTGCGTTCTGATAGGCCTGAGCCGCGGTCGCGGCTGTCACCACATGGTCGTAGTATAACTTAATAAGTGCGTATGAGCGGCACGACGTAACTGACTTTTCCTTCGCGTCACGTGCAGGCGCGCTGACGTCACGCGATCGTCCGCTTGCGCATGCGCGCGGCGGTTGTTCACACCGGTGCGCGGCGTTTAGCGGGTTCGTCGCGTCGCGCGAGTTCTCGAGCGAACTCTCGTCGCCAGCGAGAAGTGGATTATATCATGGCTCGACGAGCGGCGGCCGCCATTGTCGCGTTCGACTCAATTGCATAAACGACGTTGTCGTCGTCACCGATTTAGATGCGAATTCTGCATGGCCTCATGCACGTATCGCGGCCTAGCAACTCTGGGACGCCCGACAATTGAATGATGATGGCGCGATATGCTGCAGCGAACGCACGACATCAGTGGCGTCGCCAGCTATGGGCACTGGGGCACG
>Ga0049105_1001589_pt1 | contig 10355 bp, 5 predicted proteins | sample WorMetvaBAHAMAS1_FD_61260 | JGI IMG/M metagenome (GOLD analysis project Ga0049105, IMG submission 61260) | Worm MetaG Olavius vacuus BAHAMAS.1 | ecosystem: Host-associated > Annelida > Digestive system > Unclassified | place: Germany: Marburg | collected 2013-04-09 | reverse complement strand
GCAGTAAGTAAACGCTATGTAAAAATACGCCTATACGGCAATCACAATGGACACGTTCAAACAACTGGGAAAACAGGAATGAAAATGCGGAACGTAAACGGCACCACAGAATTGTATCCTTCGAATTTCAACTTTATTTATGTTTCAAAAATTAATTAATGCACGATACTGTAAAATTAATACCACCGGCTGAGTTGGCTGCCAATGCAACTGTGTCATACCATTACTCATGCTCCGGAGTCTTCACCCTATTGAACTTGCATTACTACAAACAAGAGAAAACGCAAGAACATCGTCAGAAAGTCAAACGCAGGTCAAATCTCCGTCTCCTGTAAGCTTACTAAATAAAAGAAATCGGGCAGGACACACGAGTTTTATTCGGATGAGAATTCTCAGTGACTGCAAACTTGACTATTTCGAACTTAAACCATTTCTTTGAACATTTAAGACTGAATTCTTTACGCTTCACAACTACGACTGATACAGATGGAAAATGCAAAATAGTACATCAAACTGCACGATGAAGGAAAAAGTACACTTATGCCTTTCCTAACCACCTCAACTGGCCCCGCACATTTTCCACCAGAAATAAAATTTCCACGTCCCGCATTTTCTTTTCCTGCCACTTTCAATCGACCTACCGCAACGGTACGAGACGATGGCAGTGGTGTAACATCTATACAAACAGTTCATCCTCGTGATCGCTCGTTAAAAGCCAAACACAGCTAATAGAAAATGATGCCAGCCAGCCAGCTGATGCTAAAATCATCAGCGGATGTGCATCGACATAGCGAGCATGTACAAAACACCTGGCTGTTTGTCACACCTGATTTCAGCATGGTTACAAGTTGACAACTGGCAGTGAGACGCACGACAGCATTCATCTGATCGGCTAACATGCTAGTCAGCTCTCTGTTAAAAATCTAACAAACTTCTACGACGTCGGATCACAAGCAAGCTGAAAGAACGGAAACACAACATGTGACATCAAACGACTGTAAACCGCCAGCTACAGTCATGACATCATTGTTCAGTCCATTCGTCGATAATGCCCGGAATTTTCGCTACAACACATGAATTGCTATGCCAAATAAAGCTCAGTGCATTTGAAACCGGCGTCGGCAGTAAGGTACGAACACACTGCTAACAGATGGACCAAAAAAAAACAAGAAATCGATCACTGATCAAGGCTAGCCGAAAATTCGCCAAAGTCAATTATTTATTTTGCACTGTAAGTGAAGTCATCACCTATAAAGAGCTCCAACAGCAGCCTCCTGACGTTGAAAATGTAAACGTTTAGAAAAAAATGCCCTGTCGGAATGTTGAATTTTTGAACTTCAGCCTATATCTTGGTTAACCTTTGATCTACTGTCCCCCAAAACCAATCAGTTCCTCCCCGGACCGGTGTCTACCAGTATGTGGAGTTTGGTGAAGATCACTTCAGAACTGTGACCTGTACGGCGCAAACGGACAAACAATGTGACAACGCGACAGACAAAAGCAACTGACGAACCTACAGTGTGAGTCAAAAAAGTAGCCCTCCTAAAACTTTGCGATATTTTCACTTGAGGTAAACCTGCATAATGGAAAATCATCTTGGTTATTGTGCAAACATATTCCCATGTATACATCAATTTTGGTCTATTTATCCGAATATTTGTATGAATTGTATTACTTTTATTACTAAAATTGTAATTCAATTTAGTTTGTTACAAAATTCATGAATTGATTCCCACCAATCAAGCCAAAATTTTCATTTCATGAAATTCCGGCTAGTAATAAGACCAGACTACAGGAGACGCTATACAGTGGGCCACAAATTTGGTTGGTTCGGTCACGATGATACACGCTCCGCCAATAATTGGCACCGACATTTGATGCTTCTAGCACACACAACAAATAGACGACAACCTTCCACTATGCCAGTGCTTTGTTTACAATACTTTTGAGAATTTCTGTGCTTATGGCTCTGTTCATTAACGGAACATTGCCACGGACTGTGGATTACTAAAAAACCTGTAACGGTGCTTCCTGAGCCACAACTCAAAAGTGTAAAGTTTGCTTTTAAATGTCGCCTCTTGAATGCAAAGACATGACAGCAGTCACCATTCTGCTATGCACTCCAACAATTGGCAAAAAATGTTTTGTTTGCAAAAACAGTCTGGTTGATGAAATCTAGAAACCTTCTGTGTAACTAAATCTGCTTTGTAAATGTGCACCACCAGCAGCAGCAGAACATTAAAAGGTCAAAAGCATTCGGTCGGCTAATGTTACTACTACTACGGTCATTAACATTAACGACAACAAACTGCTACTAACAACACAACATGTTCACACACACACACACACTAGTTAATACAAACCAGCTACGTTCAAACTCGTTAACAAAAGACCAGGGATGTTCCGGATTCAAATTTTTGACATCCGACTGGAACTGGATATCTGCTGGAGCATACGGCCCAAAGTGGATAGTGTGCTGGCTGCTGCATTGCTCTGCATGCACATGACGTGACGTGCACGAAGTTGCATAACTTTCACATAAACTACAACGTGTTAATGTCAGTAATTTTATTTGTGTTGTCGCTCTTGCACAATGCGATGCTTGGTTGAAAACGTCGGTGTTTACAAATGACTTGCAGTTAACCAGATTTTATGACATTCACGCTGTAATGCCATTATATCGACAGTAAATATCCGGTTGCAATATCCGGTGCCGTTCAACATTTCAACAAGATCCGGAAATCGGCCAGATATCCAGCCAACTGGATCCGGATATCTGGTACATCCCTATAAAGGACACAACAAGAGAGGAGAAATAGAGTAGTGTTTAACAGCTCAATCGACACATAACGGGTCATTTCAGAGCCGACTTTTCCCGGCAACCAACTGCACTGGCACTGACAACCAAACTCACCAGAACCAAGAGAAAATAATGCACCATCTCTGTAAAACCTAACTTTAAAACAAACTGAGCCCTATTTTAGAAAAGCACGTAAAAAACACACTAAACCATCAACAAACAGCCCAAATTCAGCTATAACAACTGTTCAGATGAGTGCGCTTATGACTGTGCACAACCCACAACAGCAGAACACGCTATAAAGCACAGGACAGTTCAGATAATCTTCCAGCTAACCATCCAAACAAGGGGCACATGCCAGCAACCTAAAAGCTGCAGCATATTTCACGTTTACAGTAGTGTGTCCTGTGGCTAGTAACTACGCAGTGTGAAAAGCAGCACGTAAAAAGCCAGTTAGCGTGGAAAAGCTATTACGGGGATGTGATGCACAATGTTATCAGAGTACTATCACACGAGATGTCGTTGTCAATATTCCTGGCACAGACAGGACTTGTAAAACAGCTTCATGTGCATTTCAACTACACAGTTGCAAGGTTTAACGTCCCACCAAACACATTATAGGTCACATCGGGGACGATTTTTACAGGTCATATGACCAAACCAACAGTGTCAAAGCACTGAAGGAAGCCAGTTGGTCTTTCACATAAGGCTTGAATCCCACCAGGACCACTCCACCATGTTACAAGAATAAAACTCTAGGCAACCGCCTCTATGCATGGCGTAAGGGTCCCAACGTGACAAACCCTATCTGCTGGACCTGTAAGAACTGCTCACATGAGTGTGCTGCTGACTGTGAACATTGTGTCACACAACCCAGCATGAAGCAGTTCTGATAATATTCCCTCTTAACCTCCTGACAATCACCGTAACTCGACACAAATGGCTCTGAATGTGCACCAAACCAAAACGAGTGCCTAGTTCAGCTATCAACTATGTTCATTATACTCGTTTAGCTAACAAATATCATGCAGCCTGTATAGCACAATAATGCATCGGAACAGCCACAATGGTATCAAAGTTACGGGAACACGCTGAAAATGTTTCCTGCCGATGACTGTTACAGTGACAGTTGCTATGCACACTACACACTGCTGTTGTACGTTCTGCCTAAATTAACATTCAGCTCATACCAAACTTACCAGGCACAACGACCGCTATGACTAGCAAATGACAGTTGATATTGCAAGTTGCCGACCAACACCACACCATGTCTTCACACATTACGCGCCTTCACATCACAATATGTCGGGATCAGGCAATTTGCCGAAAATTCAGCTGCATGTAAAATTAGCATCAAAAGCTGTCAGAATCACTCCTAGCATTGCATCTGGACTCTGACAAGAATTACGTGCGAGTATATGACAAACTAGTTGAAATTTACTACATGTCACCACAGCACATCTGCTACAGCAACCCAACCGTACTTTAAATTTTCAAAGTTCGCTCAACTGAAAAAATCATGTGTGGCATTACAAGAAAAGCATAGAAAAACCAGCTGTTGTAGCATTGCTATATATCAGAGAAGATACACCAGACGAAAACATAGAAAGCGACTCGTGTGTGCACACAAACACGAGGAGTTGTAATAGAATAAGCGGAAACACAACTATTAATTAACAACCAACACACCATTAACAACGCTTCACTTAAGAAGCAGCATTATATACACAACAGGACTGCCGCAGATTTCAAAAAATTTTAATCGATTAATCGGAACAGTTCAATCTAGAATTAATCAATTAATTTTCGATCAATTTAAAACTTAATACTGACAGCACTGCCATCTAGTGTCAGTCGCAAACTTGCCAAACTGATACTGCACTTTATACAAAACACGACACAAGTCATCGTCAAGTTTCATCTATTTTTGTGAAAACTTAATAAAATTTGATTATGCGTATAGTATTTTTGAATTGTTTTCATCCACAGTTTTACAGGAAAAATCTTACCGAAGAGTGCATCATCGATGTAAATTAACTTTGGTTAAGTATAGAACACTTGACATAATTACATAATTATGTCAGTGTTCTGTACTTAACTTTTTAATCCAGGATATGTACGTAGTCTTTTCAATTGATCAAAATTATCGTAACTGACTAATTTTCAAAAACAATCAATCCATTAATTAATCGCTGCTAAAATCTGCAGCTCTTAATACACAGTACATACACACAACAAACGTGTCAATGCCCCGGTCATTCCGTTCACAGAAATTAAATAACACCAGCAAATATTGTACACTGTACAGTATGCCAGGCTTGGCTAGCATCAGATCAATTAACAACAGCAGTACGAGATACAAAAAGCGTCCAGGGATGCAGCACAGAATGACTTCTGTCCACACACTCAACCTGGACACGATATTTCCCATACACAGCAAGGTCCATTATATCGAAGTTTAAATCCTTTGAGCCGTCAAGGGTTAAATCAAATCCAGCTAGCATATGATCCAACATCCAGCTGTGTTACTAACGGCCACGGTCATTAACCCACTAGGTCAGTATGCCATCAGTCCTGGTAATGGGGATTACTGTTATGCAGAACTTGTCTTTTTCTCCTACAATTGGCTGTAATCATCACTGATACTCACTGCATCTGCCTATGGACAGATGGCCAGGCTGAGTTCATTACCCATCCCAGTACAAACCCAGCTCATTGTACATCAACTTTCTGATATCTGTACCATGGTTAGCACTATGCCAAGCTGCCACCTCGATGCTTCCAGCAGTAGCAGAACTGCATCAAGGTGCCAAACTCGGTTTGTTTGATTTGGTTTAATTAACTTTAGTTAACTTGTTAAAACTATGCAGTACCGACGCCGAGCTGGGCTAGTACTGGGACGGCAGATGATTGGTGACAGTGAGTTAGAATACAGAACACATTACTACACACTACAACTGCAAAACTGCAGCTCCAGCTAGCGTAGAAACATGCAAACAAAGCACTTTGGTACACTGGTAAACGTATGTCGTTGAGAACCGCCGATAGGCATATAAAACGAAACTAAATGACAAAAATGCCTGCTGTCAGCTACCACACACTGAAATGGAACTGTAATGTCAACCAGCCAGATATAAATAAACATCGCATTTCCTAGACATCGATCATTGTATCAATTACCTAATCTTCTACGGTCGTTTCTACGTTCAACACGTCTCAGACGAACTAACCATTATAAAAAAAAAACGAAAGTACAGCTAATATGGACGCACACAAAAACGCGGTAGAAAACAAACAGAAAACACTGCCAGATTATCAGTACTGCTAGTATCAGTACTGCCAGTATCAGTACAAAGAAGTTCAGTACAGGAGTAGAGTAATAGCATGTGACAAAAAATAAAATAAAATGCCATCCTGAGCAACAAAATCGTGCGCGGCAGAACGGCAAGTTTTCGACGCGGAGAAATGGCAGTGCATAGACATTGCTAGTTATGCTAAAACCCAACATTCCGTCATCACAAAATGCACATTTTGTCCATGCCAACTTGTAATCTGTCATCTATTGGCCAACGAGCCATTAACGGACTGATCAACATATCACAGTAAATGCCAATCTCCTGTGGTATCAATTTTAACAGAAAATTCACCTCAACACGTTTTTCATTAGATTATATATTCAGAATTCTTTTACGTGCGACATACAGGTAGACCACTACAAGAATCTAAAAGTTAATCGGATCAGATATAAGAAGGTATTTTTTCTCGAAGCTAAAACTCATAATCAACTTACAAATAATCCTTTGTTGTTCCTTTGTTGCTCTTGTATTACTGATACGTCGAACCAGTTTTTGACAAACGCTGTAACGACTTAGCCGGCAAAGTTGACAAGTGTGTGATGTCTCGAAATGTATCTGATGAGAAATTTTGCAGCTACATGAAATGGGAGTTGCCGAAGAATACCAAAGCACATTCACAGAAACGACACGAGCGGTGACTGATTGTCGTGCAACAGGGCACATGAAACACGCAACAACTTTGCATACGCCGTTTTGCAAACATCGCGCAACGATAGATGTCCGTTTAAACCATTTCCCGGCTATGGTCGCGCCACATGCCGAAATACCGTGGCAAAGTGGCATCATTTTGCTTGAGGCCGCTAGAGTCGGCACATTTGCTGCGCCCGTTGCTACCGACGGAGCTGTCCAGCTGAGACGAGGCATAGCCAAGGAGTGCCGCAAAACCGCACTTGTCACTCATGGAAGCACTCAAATCACCAGCTGTTCACAGTCACAATATATACTGTAGACATTACTTCAGTTCACAGCATCATAACAGTGAGTGAGTGAGCGACCAGTTTCTTAAGGGCACATCAGCAGGCTATTTAGTGCCTTACAATGGAATGGAAGATTTATGTAAAAGGGGGATATAATCAAGGCTATTTAGCGACAATAAAAATGAATAACAAACATACAGTCAGGAGTATAAGAGAAATGAGAATAAAAACACCAGGAAATCATGATCGGAAAAATGTGAATGTAGTGTCACAGCAGGCACCAGTGAGAGAAGGGGCCAGCACTGATCTTAATCCCTCTCAGAAGGCCCGCAAGTAATGTGGATCATAAGACAAACATAAAGGTAAAAGGTAAAGGTAAAGCCGAGCACTTGTATAGCGCCTTGCATGGTCTAAGACCACTTTAAAGCGCTCAGGCATGGATCACACAGTTTTACCTGCTACAAACACCATGTCTGCCTTACCTATAAGGCAGCTAATACTTTCCACGATGCCTACGATGCATCAATACCACCAACGGAACTTATACGGCTTAGTAACAAAGACAGAGTGTCAACAACTTGCCCAAAGATCTCACATACGAGTGACCGGTTGATCTCAGATTATGATAAACCAACGTAAGTCATCACAACTTTACTTGTACCACAGGTATTATTCCAATATAGCATAAACCAAGTCAACACCAACCTTGGTCTTCAGACACCTTGGTCTGGCCCAGATGGCCATCTGACACTCCAGTGGACATCAGGCATGCAGCATTGGCAATTGCAAGCAAACCGTCCTCATAATGGTCAACTGGACCCAGTGACTTTCCATTCAGTGACGAAGTGAATAATTTCTGAAGTGCACAATAACCATTCTGACCATTCTGGTGACCAAGCTGACCAACTACGGTTTCTGCATTAATTCTACCATCTTCCAAGTGCACTTCAGATCCGACACGCGACACGTCAGGAGAAAAGAGACGTCGTTTAGCCACCGGTGAACTGCCAGCTATTTCTGCCTCCATCTTGTACGGAGTAACAGTGTCCACACACGGAACTGTACGCCTGACAGACAGACTAGTATCAGAGTGCCGTTCAGCGACATCTTCTGGTGTTTTATCGTATCTGCTGAAGTAATGAGGTTTGGACGACGCAGCAGTGGAAGAGTTACAATACACATGACTCGGTGCTGTCGGTGATTGGCTCTGATTGTTTTCGTTGTCCTCCGTCAAAACCTGTGCTATATAATCTTTCATTCGTTCAGCATACGTCAGCGATCGTTTATCTCCTGCCGATGTTGCCGAGACGTGATGTGATGTGACCTGCGTATTATTATTTATAGCCCGCCACATGTCACGGTTTGGTTCCTTCTTGGCCGAGAACTGGCCAAAGCCACGTGTTATGGGAATAAACTGTGATTCGTCAGTTGCATTCGCCGTTTCTCGTCTTGCTTTTGGAGTCGCCCGAGACTTCCTTGGTGGTCTTGCTCTACTCGTTCTGCGTCTGTTTCGTGGTCCCTGCGATCTGGTCTTTGGCCCTGCTGCATTCTTTGAATGTGCGTTGTTACGCAAGAATTCCTGCACGACAACAAAACGCGGCTCCAATTTAACCACGATACTGGAATCCTAAGACACTGCTCGCAATGCAACATTTTATTTCAATCAATCGATCAATCGCTAATTTTTATAGTGGATGCCACTGCTAGTACCACCAGAGTGTCACAGTAACACAGCTGAGCAACAGTTACAAAATAACATCTACATAGGACTACTGGATTGTTTGAGTTTCACTTTTTATCACCAAAATGATGTGAACTATGTATCTTAATTATTACATGCAACTCAAATCAGCAGTGATGAACAACTCGGCCGATGCAAACACCAACTTTACAGCCGTAAACACGATGAAACTTACAGCAAAAGAAGGCAATTCGTTGCATCCCGACGAGTTCCTGTGCGCCGATGACGTTAAACAGACCTACAGCAGAGCGTATAAAAAGTTTACAATAAAACCGTTACGAAAAAAGCAACCAAAGCCAAATTTTTGACGAGAAAAATGTCATCTGCTTTATTTCTATAGACCGAGAAAGTAAGCAATCAGTTTCCCACCACACCTAACTAGTGCTTCTGCACTACCTGAGAAAATGCAGTAGTTCAGAAATAGCATCATAGCAGTCAAAAGTCCAAAATGAGATGACATGAGCCAAGCTATGATTAAGGTTAGCAAGTCTACAATGTTATTCTACATGTGCAAGCAGCTTTGCGATCACTCTGACAGTTAACTGATGTCATCTGCATCGTCACAGTTTTACTGCACTTTACTGTTTATCTACTGTATCGAAAACAACTAATAATTAATTACATTTTGATAAAAAGACGTTCAATCTGCACAGCTCTATCTAACAACAAACAGTAGATTCACAGCATGACGGACACATGAACACAACAAACCGGCTGAGACTCAATGTAGACGAGGCTCTGCTGCAGCGAGTCTGCGGCAATTTTAAGCTCCTCATGGCGCTCAACGATGCTCTTCGCCTGCTCCAAGAACTCAATTGGTGTACTTGCATTCATCGATAACTGAATACCATCCACAATCAATATGCCTGCAGTAAAATATCTGCCATACATAACAGAGGCTCAGAACAGAATGGATGCATGATAAACACATCAACCATCTACCAACATAGTCATTACGTGCGTACTGTGCTAACCGACAACTTAGCTCAGACAGTAGCGTGCAGTATTGTCGGTTCCAGGTTGGACTACTGTAACGCCATGCTCTACAGCGCACCAGCTGCGACTCTCGATGTACTGCAGCGAGCGCAAAACAACCTAGCCACGGTCGTCTGCCAGCGGGGTCGAACTGTCGCCGGACGACTTCTCAGGTCGCTCCACTGGCTGCCAGTCAAGTATCGAGTGACATACAAGATGGCGGCGCTGACGTTCAAGACGATGTCCTCCTCAACGCCAGCATATTTGAATGACCTGATCCATACAGCTGTTCCAGTTCGTCATCTGTGGTCATCCGACGCCCCGCTGCTGATCGTCCCAAAAACGCGAACTTAGTTCGCGCGTCGGTCTTTTTCGGTCCCGGCTCCGCACACTTGGAACTCACTACCATCCGACGTTAGATCCTGCCGTACTGTGGACACCTTCAAACGACACCTCAAGACCCATCTTTTCATACAGTCGTAAGATGCCACCAGCGCCTCTGTATCTTCGAAATTTATGGCGCTATACAAATGCTGTTATTATTATTATTATTATTATTATTATTA
>Ga0049105_1001588_pt1 | contig 10355 bp, 6 predicted proteins | sample WorMetvaBAHAMAS1_FD_61260 | JGI IMG/M metagenome (GOLD analysis project Ga0049105, IMG submission 61260) | Worm MetaG Olavius vacuus BAHAMAS.1 | ecosystem: Host-associated > Annelida > Digestive system > Unclassified | place: Germany: Marburg | collected 2013-04-09 | reverse complement strand
TTTTTTTGCATTATATAAATTAATGTTGATACATTGCACCGGTACCAGCAGTTTAGCAGAGATATTCTTAAGGTTATTCTGCTATGATTTGTGTTTCTAAAATTTTACATTCATTAAGCGAAAAGTTGCATGATGTACGGTAACTTGCTGTAGGAAGAGACATACTTACTTCGTTCACAAAAGCACATTTTGATGAGCCAAATGTTGATACTGATACACCAAACCCCAGAAGCTAGTGTAGATTTAGACAGTTTTCTTTTACGTGAACTGTTAAATGACCAGTGTGTCATCATACACTGTTGCACTTATTCCAGTTTCCATTGAATTGCAAGTTTCAGGCCCATAAGTGTATTGTGTTGGTTCCCATAAATAACTGCTGTATACAGTAGTCCTGTTAAAGCTGGTTCACCACGACTTGCTTACCTGTTGATTTATGTGCAATAAACCTGCATAGTTGACTGCTTAGGTATTACAGCAGTTGAACCGTGTGACACTGGGTGCACAGCGTTGGGCGAATTGGTGCACTGTAGATCTAACAGAAAGCAATTAAGTTAGTACTTTGCATAAAGCGTACAATGAATCTCTGCAAATGTGCGACATTTTTATGACTTAAGTTGATATAATGCGTCTGCACATAATTGCCGTAGTTAACCTAGATGAAGCATGAAGTGTAACTTCTGTCATTGTGATGGTTATTGTACAGAATGTTATAACTGAATAAGTGGGATACTTGGGAATTCTTTTAACCTTTTAACTAGCAAGGCAGTGTTGCATAGCAACAAGCAGGTACTGAAGTAGTGACATGCTAATCTAACTTACCCAGTTGTTACTTATTACATTATTAAATGGTTCACTGTGAATGGGGAATGTTGTTAAAAGTAGTAACGAAGAATGATTAATATCTTCCACGAGTCTGCTATCTGTCTACCCGGAATGACGGCCATAAAACCGTGTTAATTATGCTTGTTATTGAACGTTTGTAACGGGAATCAGTGGACGATATAACGGTACCTGTAGTTGGATTGCGTGCGTGGGCAGGCTCGTTCTGCATCGCTGCATAGTAACCGCGTCGGCGATCATTTATTGCTGACAGCGGGCACCTGTTGCAGTGTTCGTGTTTTGTTATGATATGAGTGACATTAAACAACGAGTCGGCGGGCGCAGTGCAGACTGGCGCGTGCCTATTGTTAGTAGTCGGCAGGTATAGACCCCCAAACTGGTGACCTTGTAGCTCCACCTGTTGACCTAGAAATCAGGACAGACATCCGCATGTCGACGCCGCGGAGTGTCTGCCAATACGCACAGGTTAATACGTTTAACCATAGCTATCCGGATGCGGCCTACCACCAGTCTGTTTAGTTGTGCAGTTGTTGCGACCTTGTGAATAAAGCTAACCGGAAGTGGGTGACGCGGTTACCACCAGCAGATTCCCACGCCCGATAGCCAGCAGCAGGTGACACGGTGGTTGTTCAGCTGTTAGCCGTTCAGTTGCAAAGCGTTGTTTAGCGTGGGTGAGAAAGATGTGGGCGGACAATGCAGTTATTGTCACATCTGATCGTTCACACACCGTTATCAAAAATTACATGTACCATCCTGATGCATTTTCTAGTTTGCCATGAAGTTTATGTACTTGATTCACGCTACAGTATTACAGTGTGTGTAGTTATAGGCGTTTTTCTTCTGGTATTTTCACATAATTCTCACTTAACATAGTGGCTCACTTGAAACAAGCAGCCCATGAATTGTGATGCTCAGCTGGCAGCACAGCTATATACAGGGTGACCACTCTTCCGGGAAAGTCATGGAATTTAGTAAGACCATTTTCCAGGTCTGGAAAGTCATGGAAAACAGCCAAGGTCATGGAAAGTCATGGAAAATGATGATATCCAGGAATTTTTTTTTAAAATGCAATAGAATAGAGATTGGTGTTCTTGCTGTCTGTTTCCAAACAGATGACACCATTTCTTACCGAATATCAAACTGATAACTTAGCCAATGCTCCCATTTCTGTGCACTGATCTGTTTAAGGTTGTGAAGACCCTTATGGGTCGGTTCATCAAGAGTGACAAAATGGCCCGGTTTGACGTCTGCATACCAGTTGCTGAAGTTCAATGTGCATGCAGAAGAGAATCACAATGTTTATTCCAAGATTGATGCAGGTTGAGAGCAGAGAAGGAGTTGAAAAGTGCTATAGATGCCAAGACGAAGAAGAAAGTAACTGACAAAGAGGTAATGCAATTCAAGCTGGAATGCAGAGATTTCTTGGTGGCGATTGTGAAGAATCATGGATAAAGCACCATTAAAGTACGCTCTGGCTCGGAATTTGGCGTTCTTAGATCCAAGAGAAATGGGAGCTACAGCGAAGGAGAAAAACGTGGACAGGTGTAAGGCTGTTTTGCGACAGCTTAATAAAGCTGACAGAGTTTCAGATAATGATGTTGATGAGATAATTCAGCAGTACAGTCCCTACATTGATGAGATTGTTGTACCACGATGTTCCGAGTTCAAAAACTTCTGTGTTTCAACATCCAGACTTGATGAGTTACTGTTTGATACGATGGCCGACAACGCATCATCACATAAACTGTGGTCATGTGTGAAACAGCTTCTCCTTCTTTCCCACAGACAAGCAAGTGTAGAGCGTGGATTTTAAGTGAATAAACAAATAGAAGCTGATAATCTCGCTGAAGACACTTTTGTGGCCAAACGTATTATCTGTGACCATGTCACCTCTGTTGATGGCTTGCAGAACATTGATGCCAGCGATAAGCATCTCTTGTTGGCAGCCACTTCTGCCAGGCAGAAGTACTTATCCTATATGGAAGACGAGAAGAAGAAAAAGGAATGTAGTGGAAGAGGACAGAAGCGCAAACTGTTGAACGATGAAATTGAGGAATTTCAAAAGAAGAAAAGATGCCTGCACACTGATACTGATTCACTAACAGTGTCAGCTGACGAATATGCCGAAAAGGCTGAGCAGACACACCAGGTGTCATGGATTACCAAGTCTAATAGCTTCAGAAGATCTGCGAAGGAGAAGAGCACAGAAATGACTGCTGTTGAAGAGCAGCTAAGCAGAAGCTGCAGGATGTCAAGAGCAGTTAATGAAGTTGTGTTGGACAGACTGTTTTGTAACACTGAAATACTTGTAAATACGTATACATACACCTGTGGTTTTATCTTGCGACAATAGTCACGACGAGCAACTGGAAAAACTTTTATTCTGGTAAACAGTCATAAATCGTGTATCGTTTATTTCGAAAAAAATATGTTATGCCGATAGGTCATGAAATTCATTTTTTGGACATGGAAAATCACTTGAAAAAGAGTGGTCACCCTGTATATAAGCAAGATGATCACTTGATCAGTAAACCCGGCAAACTAGGTCAGTTTTTGGTTTGTGATAAGAGGTCATCTGTGGGTCTTTGCATGAAGGATTATAAGTCTCTACATGCATTGCTTATGATTGCTGCTACGCTGCTTTACAGACATACAGCTTTTGACCGGTTGTACTATTAGCTCAGCCAGCTGAGGTAGCAAAGATTGACCAAAAGTCTAAGACTATTTGTACAGAGATGAGACCAAACAGTTAACTATTAAATTTTAGTAGAATGTATGATATACGTAACTTGTTTATGGCTAAAACGGCATTTAAGTGAATAATTCAGTCTCGTCAGCATCGTTAATTTCAGAAGTTTAGTGTCGTCACTCGTCAGCAATTCAGTAGAAGACCTTCGATGTAAGATGTTTGGTCCAGTATTTTCTTAGTCACTCAATGTGTGTAAAATTTCTCATTTGGCTGGTCGTAGTATTACCTCAGCTGGCTGAGCTAGCAACTTTGTTGACCAAAAGCAACACTATTTGTACAGAGATGAGACCATACAGTTAACTATTAAATTTTAGTAGAATGTATACGTCACTTGTTTATGGCTAAAACAGCAGCATCATTAATTTCACTAGTTTAAGTGCTGTCAGCAATTCAGTAGAAGACCTTCGATCTAAGACGTTTGGTCCAATCTTTTCTAAGTGACTCAATGTGTGTAAAATTTCTCATTTATTTCTTACTTTCTGTACTGTCCACAGTTTCTAGACCTTCATTCTCTTCTGATTTTGCTATTATCCTTAATGGCAATATTATTACATGTAATTCAGATGGGTTGATGTGCACGTTGTTCAGATGAGGAGATGGAAGAGATTGATGTTGTGTCGGTGGCGTCATGCAGTGAGGTCCAGGTCGCAGAACAACAGCCAGCACGACGTCAGGTGCTTGTTCTTCCTGCAGCTGAATCCATGTCTGCGCAGGTCGCCGCAATGCACAACTACAGCAACCCACGATGTCGACCGACACCTGCACCTCGCTCTGCAGTGTCCTCCTACGCACCTTATACCACTAAGTATGCACTTCAGATAATAATGTTTTACTGTTCTGTAGTAGTTAATTAGCATAGAGTGAACTTCTTCCAGGATATGATCACTGGTGAGTATTGTTCTAGGCCTATGTTTCCGAATTTTACAAACACTGGCTACTATTCAGAGCTTGCTTAGGTTGTGGATTTTGGAACAGGCCTTTTAATAATAGAACAAGTGAGTGGAGAAAAATTCATCAAATAAGAATTTCTGACCAACTTTTATTCTGCAGAGTGCAGCACTTGGCTCAGTGACTACGTGATGGCGCTTCAACACAGATACAATCATGTATATAGCGTAATGTAACATAGCCGCAGCTCCGGTGTCTACACTTGAACATTAACTTGATTCACTTTACAAAAGTGACACTGACATTTAATTGACAGAGATTTCAGTATTATGCAGCAATTGCACGGTATGTTTGCGATAGCTGATCTTCTTGTTCATACTGTAGTGTCAACTCTCAGGACCAAAGTGGCCATGTTCGTAATGAGTAACCAAGTCGAGATAGACTTTACCCTTTACCCTGTTATTCTGTTGTGCAGGTGTGTGAGTGTGCGGAAAACTGGGCGACCAACTCGTACCAAACGCATGGCAACACCAACTGCAGTGTCGTCGCCTGCCTCCGCATCAGATTCGTCGTCTGACAGTGGTGTTCACGACGATGAGCGGGACAAACGGGCGCAGCACAACGTGATGGAGCGCCAGCGTCGCTACAACCTCAAAAGTCACTTCTACTCTCTGCGTGACGTGGTGCCGGGCACTCGCAATGATGGCAGAGTCTCGAAGGTAGCGATCCTCAGTCGTGCCGCCGAACACATCCGTCAGCTGAGAGCCATCAACGAAGCACTCCAGGTGGAGTACAGTCACCAGCGTGCTCTGCAGGAACGATGGAAGTGGAAGTTGTCGCTCGTCAACCGGGAAGCCCGTCAGGCCGCTGTCTGCAGTGCATAGGACATTGTAATTAGTTGAACATGCACGCCACTTTCTGCAACTTGATTTTGTTGACCAGACATGTTCGCAGCCTGTTACTCGTATATTTTCTTCCCGTCTGGTATTTCGTAGTAGAAAAAGTCCTGCCAATAAACACTGAAGGATTTTTCTAGTCCAGGAAACTTTTAACTGCTGGTTGGACAGAACATCTTACTGTATCTCCTACGGGCCACATACGAGCAAAAAAAACTGAATTCATTCACCCTCAAAAAATATTCATATAATTGTATTATTTGGTACACAATGAAAGTATCGAAAGGCTGCAAAATCTTGTAATTTCGGTAAGCACATTACTTTATATTTATAAATAAGTAAAATATTCTTTGTTAAAGAGTATGTGGGGTACAGATTGAGGAAGCTGTGCAAGAACATTCGCGGGCCGCGTAAATAGACCTCAGGCATACTCTAGTTATTCTGTCTCGATGCAGAGTTGATGACCGGCTGTTGTAGCCTTCTTGCAGTTATGCAATTCAGTCGCTGAAGAGTTTTGTTCATTGTCTGTTTTTTTATTAATAAGACAGCTGAAGTTCAAGTTACGCTGTAGCTACATGCCTTCTTGTTAGATCGTATAATTCAGTTTTTTAAAGCATTGTAATGGTTTTTTTGTGACTTTGTGCAATGCAAGACTTAACGGCAGCATTGTGCTGATTGTGAAGTGGTTCAGTTATGTCTCGTGTCCCAGTTGTTTTGAAGTTTGTCTCAGTCATATGTGTATGTAAATAGGGATACGTATGTACTGGTGGAAGACTTACGACGTTTTCCTCGGCAGCTTTGTATAGTCGAATGCCCATGTCTCGTAATTAGTAGCTAATTCATATAGTAATTATGCCTATGAAAATGCTGTTAATTTTTGGAAAAGTAAATGTTTAATAACTGTGTTTCATCGGTAACATGGGTTGCTGTAAAATTGATGCATATTTCTTCCACTTGCTAATTGCAGATGTTCACTGTCATGCATTATTTTCAATTTTTACCTTGCTGCATGGAATGCAGACACGGTCTAGCGATGAGAATTCTGTCTGTCAAATGCGTGATTTGTGACAAAGTGGAAGACAGATCTGTCCAGATTTTTATACTATGAATATGAGCCTAAGATCATCATCCTAAGCCCCTCCCCCCTTTGGCTCAAAAATGCAAAACGGCCAGTTTCGGTGTAAAATCGCACTTCACTTGAAGAAAGTCTGTTACAAAGTTTCTTTGTGTGAAAACTCTCTGGCGACAGAGTTGTAAGGAATTCTTTGGCCTAACTATCCGTGCAAAAATGATTGGTGGGGACGTCCCCTTCTATGCGAAAATTTGGTGGATGCTGACCCTCTTGTTTGCAAATGGCTGATTTTCGATCTATTTTTGCCCGTAGCTCATCAGCAGTAACATGTAGCGAAAGAAGTTCAGTTAGGACTAATAGGAAGTTTACTACGTGTTTTCCAATGAGCCTAAGATGAACATAGTACGTTGTACCTAAGCCCCCAAAGGGTGGATCGAAAATGCAAAGCGTCAAAAATTTGAACAACAAGCTGTGATAACTCTGAAACAGTACGAGATAGGATGTCCGTATTAATCACTAATAAGAAGTCACATACGCGCTTTCAATTGATATCGTCGTTGATGACCTTGAACGGCGTAATAGCCCTTATTTTGCGTTTTTTCATCAAATTCGATAGCTTTGCAGGCCGATTACGCCACAGTGGTTGAAGTTAGACCTATAATGTCCGCAAAATATTCTCCATTCGAGTCTTCCACTTTTGGCCGAAACTAACCCACCCTGCAGTGCGGTCTCTGCAATAGCTGAGCTACTTGTTATAATCAGTAAAGGCACACCTTTCTAGATGAACTATTACTGATACTGTGCTGCTGTGAAATATGTGACCACTTTATACCTGATATGCAGTATTCCTCTTATTATTGTAATTCGTATTTTGTTAATATTGCTCAAGCGCGATGCCAGAAGATCATTCTTACCAATAGTTGTATAGTAGTTGTCTAAGCTTCTGATGTCTCCAGCATGCAGTATATTACAGCTGTTGTTTCTGAAGAATTTTTGTGAATATATTGGCATCACTTTTTTGTGTTAGTGTTTGCACATCATGTGTGGTTAAGATTTTTTGAGGAGTCGAGATTGCCAAAGGAATCTTTTTCAGTTACTAATTACCTGCTCTTTTTCTTTGTATAGCATATCGAATAATGTTTGAAATTGGTACTTGAAGTTGGTGTGGTTTTGAAATTAGAACTTGCATACCAGTAAGCAGATTGATTGATCGATTCCACTGAGTTGTTGCTATTTTTGTATAAGTTTTGTGCGGTCGAAATATTTCTGCATATTTTTCTTCCAGAGATGTAGCATAGTTGAAGGTATTTCCTACGATGTCGCACATTTTTGTCAGATATTTTGACTTGACTGCGTAATTTTTGCATACGTGTATGTATATGAGAGGTATATAGAACTGAATGCCCGGTTGTGGTATAGTTTAGTTTTTTGGATGTAGCCGTACGTCATGTTACGTATCACATTTAGTTTGTTGTGTGTGTGTTTATGCGTGTATAAATGTATGGCAGTGGACGGCATGATTTTCCCCCAAGTGTTGCCGAATATGTCTAAATAGATATGTAGCAGTGTATGTTTTTTTTAAACGGAATTTTCATTTTTGTTGCATTTCATGCCACGTGACATTTCTAGTTAAGGCAGCTGCATTGTGCTCTAGCGTTGTGATTTTGTGGCATTGTTTGCAGATTGGATTCTCAGACATCTTGCTCCTTTGTAGCATCAAATAGATCATTGTTGCAGCATTTTCATCACATGCACACAAAATATGTGAAGTGTTAATTGGTCCTGTTGCTGGTAATGTTACAACTGTATCTTTTGAATACTCGTGTATATTTCTTGTTTTTTAATGTTGCACCGCCTTCATAGAACAGCCTTGGTGTCGAGAGACATAAACAACTGTTACCACATGTTCTTGAATGTCCTGGCTTTTTTTGTAACATTCAAAACCTGAAAAGTTCTTTGAAAAATAAGTTCGTGAAAGTTCTTTGTTCATTTTCTGAAAGTTCCTGAATGTGTCCTTCTTGTGACATGCTCTGTGCTGTGCTTATTTGTCAGTGTGTCATAATGTTACAGTTACATTACCACAGTGTCTGTATTACTTGTATTACTAGGTTAATTCTTGCTGGAACTGCATATACATATTTAAAAATACTTCTGCTGACATGCTTATGAATTGGAATCTTTACAAAAATTTATGTGTGTGCATATAACGTGTTCGGACGTGTGCTGTTTTTGATTAAAGTAACCAATTTAAACAAATGATAGTGCCTTTTGCCTGTGTGCTGTGGAGCCCAATGTTGTATCACGGCTTGTATGATGCGTGCCTCATGATCCAAGTCTGTATTTGGATTCTTAGTTTATTGCTTACCTTACAGTGTGATGCCACATTTTCCCTGCATTGTCAGTACCACTGCGATTGATTGCCTGGACAGACTTATCTCTGAAATAACGTGTTATGTCAAGTGGGACGTGAAGCTACTCCAAAATGACCTTCACTCCTCTCCCCTTTAGTAGATAACCTTTTAGCAGTTATGATTGGTGATGAAGAACGGATAATTCTGTGCTGGTTATCACAATGTTTCCTTGTTTTCGGTTCGGTTGCCTGCCTGGAAAGACTTGTCTTTAAAATGACCTGTTGTGTGTCAGATAGGACGTTCACTAACTACCTCTCACTGATCCTGTCTTGTAGCTTTGTAGTTGCTTGATGCGGCAAGTCCCATCTTGACAGTATGATGAAGAGTAGAGATATTTTGATGGTATAGGTGCTTTGACACTGTTGGTTGGGTCATTTGACCCATAAAACCCATTCCCGATATGACCTATGATGCGTCTGGTGGGACGTTAAACCTTGCCCAACTCTGATGGTATGGGATGTTCGTATATGCCATGTCATGCAGTGTATTTTGCACTGGAACTTAGTAGTTCATTGTGCAACCGTGCTACGTCGGATTTATTTTCCTGTCCTCTGTCTCCGCATCTGTTAGTTGTTAGCTGATTCCTGCAAACAGGAGACCATACGTCATTGTTTTGATCTCGTCATCTTCTGTTGTTTGTCATTGTTGCATCTGCATTTGTTGAAGCTGTGCGTTTAGGCGAGCTGCGGCGACCGTTTTTCGACCTGTGTTGCCTACTTATAGAAGGGTACAAACGAGCGTGTACCTCTTCATTTCAGTGTCCGTGCGTATTGTCTGTAGGCTGAAACGTGGAATTAAAACGTCAGTGTTTTTTTGATATCTTCTTGTCTGTTTCTGTAAGGAAAGTGTTAGGAAAAGGGAAATGCATGCAGTAAGTTTGTAGTATACATAATCAGTGTAGCCAGTGAGGACGAACAGTCATTCAGTTTGTGCAATCCAGTGCAACCATATTGCTGAAGAAAAGAAGATAATTAGATTTTGCAGTGGTGCTGGTTCTAAATTCATGAATTTTTTCTCAAGTTTTTGTTGCAAAGTGAGCCTTTCATCATTGTTTTTCAGAATTGACTGAGCACTCCGTTTCATGGGTCAATAAAGTTGCTAAACTATTTGCTCAGCCTGGATGGAGATTTACGCTCTCTGAGTGCCCTCTAGCTATCATTATTATAGCAAGAAAGCTGCATTATGCATAACCCTTGTGCTGGCAGATCTTAAAACGGGCAACACACCAGCTCTGCTGCAGAAGATTAGGGTAGGAATATCAGAAATTTTGAACATGGATTATTACAAGATGCTCAGCTATCGCAGAGAGACCGCGCTGCAGGGTGCGTTACAGTTTTCGCCAAAAGTAAAAGACTGGAACTCAGAGACAATATTTTACGGACATTATACGTCTGTCTTCAACCACTGTGATATAATCGGTCTGAAAATCTGTCAAATTCCGTGAAAAAAACGCAAAATAAGGGCTATTACGGCGTTCAAGGTCATTCAAGGTCATCGAG
>Ga0049105_1001587_pt1 | contig 10358 bp, 5 predicted proteins | sample WorMetvaBAHAMAS1_FD_61260 | JGI IMG/M metagenome (GOLD analysis project Ga0049105, IMG submission 61260) | Worm MetaG Olavius vacuus BAHAMAS.1 | ecosystem: Host-associated > Annelida > Digestive system > Unclassified | place: Germany: Marburg | collected 2013-04-09 | reverse complement strand
TTAGCTTTTTATTATCAGTACCAGTGCAATTGATTGCCTGGGAAGATTCGTCTCCGAAATGACCTATTATGTGTCGAGTGGGACGTTAAACCTTACTAAACCTAAACCTAAACCTAAACCGTAGTAATTAAGCAAGAAATTAGGTTTAATAATTAGCCTTGAATGTTACTCTGCTGCTTTTGATGCCGAGGCCTGGACAAAGGCAGGAATATTGCCTCTAATGCCTTTGCTGCTAACATTACGTGGCAGAGGCATTATATTTTCAGGTCGTCCATTTGTCTGTTATCCACTGAACCATTGTTGTCCTTTAACACCTATTTTGCATGATGTCACATCTCTGTGCTTAGCAGAGAGATTTTAATGACACTTGCCACAAATATTCATTATGTGAGTGGAAATCGCTGAAAGGTTTTCGCGATCAGAGGTCTTACGTGTACAAATGTATGAATGTGGTAACAACAGAGACATACATTCTGATGATATGGCATCAAGGCTCACTTGTTGGTTATATTTTTTTGTATTACACGTGTGTTTTTGTCACAAAGAGGCCTGTGTATCTATGTAGTACTGATAAACACTTTACTTTACTGATATACACTTTATATTGATAACATTCTTAACATTTAACTGTACACACTACATTTGCATTTTGTCAGATTGTCTTAAATAAAGATTTATTTATCTGTCTGTCTATGTAGTTACTTGTATCATTCTTTTTTACAGGTCGTTGTTGCAGTCAGTGTTGTTGCTTATAGCAGTTTCATTTTACATTTGATATGATGCATCGTGAGTTGGTGTTTTATGTACACAGTATCGAGCAACCGACTTTGTTGTTCCTGGAGATGGCAAACTGGAGATCAGTTTTACGCCAAAAGATGGTGGACAAGCCATGCATTATACCGTGTTTGATTTTGCTGGTACTGGAGGAGTTGCATTGGCCATGTACAACACTGATACGGTATGTGTGTGTTTTATTTACTGCTGTTGTTGTAATATCAGAGAAAATGCTGTTTTATGAGATTATTATTTGCGTAAATGTTTTTAGAGTAAACCACGCGATATAGTGGTATAATGCTAGGTTAGTGATAATGATATCAGTACTTTTAATTAATGATTAGACACCAGCACAAGAGGTGAACAGTATTAATATTGTAATGGTAAGTTGTAAGACTTGGCCTGTTGTTAACATGAGTTTGACTTCTGTTTGGATTATTCCTGTGTAAAAGCTGTAGACAGGGTTCTTACACTTAATCGGCTATCATCACACAACGAGAGGCACCATCTGTATGGTCTCACAGCTTCGGCTTGTGTCTGCTGATGGCTGGCATGTCGGAGATTAGCAAATTCTTACTCAAATATACTTTACCTGCTTGTTATTTGCATAGTAAAAGTGAGTGCACAAAAACAATGGATGTTTTTGATCGTTTGCGTGTTTTGTAGTCAATTCGTGACTTTGCACGTTCTTCATTTCAGATGGCATTGGCTAAGGGTCTGCCATTGTACATGAGGTAAAGACCAGTACACATACATGTGACTTGCTAAATGTTGTTGAAGTTGTGTGCATACTGCAGGTTGCATTGAATATTAGTTCAGATAGTTTGTTTACTAATTATATTAAAATCGAGGAAAATTTTTGTGAGCAACTTAACATTTTGTTGTGGTTCGTAATGCTTTTCACAGTGATGTATGTCATTCATATGGTCCGTACGTATTAATTGTATATATGTAACTACCCTGAATATGTTTATATACAGTGTGTCCAGAAAAAAGAGACCAAAATGTTTTTTTGTAATATTTTCCATAAAACTTGGGCGATTTTGATGAAATTTGGTATACCATTTCCTGTATAAATTTGCTGCAAAATCATATAAACTTTTTGCACCTTACCTGAATAATGTCTCTACACTACCTTGTGAAACTTGAAATGTTCGTCAGACACGTGCTACCATTGAGTTGTAACAGAAAGAAACTTCAAAATTTATCTCACTTCAACTGTGGCTTCCAAAATTCGTCACATTTGAATCCGATTGATTACAGCATGTGAGAGCTATTGCAAGAGAAGGTGTAAAAATACGTATCAGTGATCTGGACGAACTGAAACAGCGACTGAGAACAGAGTGGGCAAGTCGTCATTGTGACAGCCATTCATCAGTGGCATCTTTGGTAGCTCCAGGCTTAAATGTCTGGGCTCTGGAATGCCGTTCCAGTGCGTTCCAGCTTACTTTAACCCGAGTATTATATAAAAGACATATTTAAGAATAACATTGTCTGTTTGTGAATAGCATCATCTGTTTATTTTTATAGCACAAAGAATACCATTTTGAAGAAATATGATGGACGCTTCAAGGACTTATTTCAGGAAATCTATGAAAAGTGAGAATAAACATTATGTTATCTGCTGTCAATAGTTCTTGCACAATGTTTCACGATGTGGATGTACATTAACAGGTAATTAATGTCATTAATGAAACTCGTAGAGTGACAATGAACAATCTGTCCAAATGTGCATTAGCTTGATGGATGATATTGAGGTTGTTTAAAAGGAGGGAACTGATGAAGTCCTGACATTAAGAAATAAACATTCATTGCAGCCCGTTGCATTATCTCTGAACACAGCTTTACCATACATTATATAAAATGTTGGTCATTTGCTTCTGTTGCATTAGAAAATAACACAGCAGCTGCGGATGCAGAGCGAATGGAAAGGTCGTTAATAACTTTATAGAATGCATATGAGCTGTTCATCTCATAATAGTATTCTTTGTAAGGCAGTCAGATTTACTGGAGATTTACTGCAAACTAGTGCAGTTAATGTAAAGAGGCTTTGTTGTGTAAGAGATAGATACTCAGATGATGCTAGTATGCTACAAGGAAGTTGAAGGATGTCATGTTTGTAGAGAGTATCAGACACAGTTTGAAGCAAAGGGAATCATCTATGAGCATCGGCTGATTGATGACATGGTAGCACAGGCTCTCAAGTCCGAAGGAGGCTTTGTCTGGGCATGCAAGAACTATGACGGAGATGTGCAGTCTGACTCCATTGCTCAGGGTCAGTTGGTAGTCTGTTGTTGACTCGAGTAATTCAGTTATTCTAGTAGCTTTGCATCATGCGAGTTATTATTATTATTGTCATTGTTATCACAGATAAATGTTCTTATAGTTTGGTGCCGTGAGTTACAAAAACTGCAAGTGCACTTAACAACAAAACGAAAACATTATGCCAGAAATTGTTAGGTTTTTACTGTGTGTCACTGTGTCCAAATCCACCAGACCTACCATATTAGCTTATATTTTGTGACCATTCCAATGTCTGCACATGTGCTATCGTATTAGCCAGCTGATTTGCTGTTATACAAGTAGTTTAAAGAGCGACGCAGAGGTGCAGCATTGTCATTCTGATGGTGTTAAATGTCATGAAATGCAACCTTTCTAGGGCTTTGTAATGTTTTGTGTATAACAAATGGCGATGGAAGCTAGATGATGGGGAAGAGGCCAGTAGGGCCTACACTACACATGTAGTTGGAATTGATCCCAGATGAGTGATGAGCAAGCTGGATTGTAAATAATGTCTGGAATTTTATCTCGGGTCATTGCTGTTACCCAAAGACCAAGGTGTCAAGATTTTATATTGGTTTTGGTCTCAAAGATTTTCAAGACTGATTGAAGACAGTGTTGAGTGAGTGAGAATTGAAGTATTTACTTCAACAAATTTTGAAGCTGTAAACCAGTCTGCTCTAGCTCATGATTCTCCACATGCTACACAACTGACAGTATCATTATTATTATTGTATGGTATTATGTAATGTGCACTTGTTAGAATATAGTGTTGATGTGTACGGTTGTGCAGGGTTTGGATCTCTGGGAATGATGACAAGCGTGCTGGTGTGTCCTGATGGTAAGACCGTGGAAGCTGAGGCTGCTCATGGCACAGTCACCAGACACTATCGTTTTCACCAGCAGGGCAAAGAGACTTCTACCAATCCTATAGGTCAGTTGCGAATCACTGGTTGGTAATGTTGATGACAATGTGACGACGTCCACAACATGATTAGTATTATCACTATTATTATTATACTTAACTGTAACTAAATTACCCCATGCCAGGCTCGCGGGTTATAAGAATGGGCCCGCTTCATTTGCTAGCCAGATGTTGTAAAAGGTGACTAAACTAGGGTTTTGTAGTTTTTAAAATGTTTGTCTTAGCTGGGCAGGTATTTGTTTTGTGTGGTTCGGGTGAATGTGTTATTTTGTTTCAGTTGTCAGTGCCAGTGCAATCGATTGTCTGGAAAGACTCGTCTCCAAAATGACCCTATTGTGTGTCGAGTGGGATGTTAAACCCTACTAAATCGACAACTTACTAAAATTATTTTAGTAATATTAGTAATTTAGTAATGGTAATACTATAAGCATGCATATGAGCCACATGGTATAAAAGTGCTGAACTGGTACTGGTGTAATGTCTTGTGCTTTTTATAATTGATAGTTTGTGGCTGTTTGAAGTGTTTTCTGTGAAATTTGTGCATTTTGAAACCTGTTATATAGCAGACATTTATCAGAATTTAAGTTTTTTAGTTTTTTATTTTCATCTTCAGATTCTGCACATTAATTAGCATGCTATAAGTTGTATGTCTAGAAATTTTCTTGTTGATAGAATATTATTTTTGCTCAGGTTGGTTAACTTTTCTCTCTAGCTGATACAGTTGTTTTTGCATGTGCAGCATCAATATTTGCATGGACACGAGGCCTCGCTCACCGCGCCAAGCTTGACAACAATGCTGAACTAGCTCGTTTTGCCCAAGCACTTGAGGACGTGTGCATTGAGACGATTGAGGCCGGGTTCATGACAAAGGATCTTGCAATATGCATCAAGAATATCAATGAGTTAGTACTGTTTCTGATTGTTTTATTATCTGCACATTTTGACAAATTACCACGGTCATGATGCCATGGTTGTAATAATAATAATCATCATAAATGCAATAGACTATGTGTATTGGCACAGGTTAGTTTGTAAACTGTAGTTCTGGAGCTGTGAGCTGCAGAAGTTTTTGTATGCAGATGTAGAAGCTATCACTGACAGTATTTAGTGAATTTGAGTTATGAGTAGCATGGTGAACGCTGGATAGAGAACGGTTTGGAATGCAGTTTGCGTTCCAATTTGCAGTTTGAGTGGTTCACTTTGAATTTGAAAGAAACTGGAAGTTGGCTCTGGACTCTTTTATGCAATATCTGCAATACCTGTGTACTTAATTTTCTGACATTAAAGTGATTATCACAGAAATGATGTATTCATAGTCTGTTCATATTTGGCTGTAACAGTTATTGTGCATTGTTTGCTATACAGTACACAGGTGGCATACAGCACTGAATCGCATCAAATTGCAAAAATAATTTACCGCACAATTCAAATAGGACTGAGTCAAAATTATTTCTCCTTAATTGAACTGTAGTCAAAATTGTAGACCACTTCACCTATCTTGGTAGCATCATATTGAAGGACGGAGACGTTGAAAAAGAGGCGAATACTCAACTAGCAAAAGCAGCAACTGTCTTCAGAAGACTCGACAGTATTATGCAAGTCCAGTTCTCTTGGGCTGAGTATCAAATTACAGCTATACACAGCTGTGGTTGTATCAACAGTCATAGATGCCAGAGAAATATGGAAAAGCACGAAAAGGATACAGAAGAAGCTGGACATGTTTCGTTAGCGGAACTTATGAAAGATTATCGGAGTCACCTGGAAGGACAAGGTAACAAACACAGACGTGTTGAAACGAACATGACAGAGGCAGCTGCAAGACATCGTTGGAGAGAGGAGATTCCGGTTTGCGGGACGTCCTCCAGATGACACCAGAATGCCAGCTCACAGTGCAGTAGACTTGATACCAGTTGATGGTAGAAAAAGAAAAGGCAGGCTATGGAAGAACTGGCAGTCAACATTTTGTGATGATCTACATGCAAGAGGAGTCAGGTGGAGCGAAGCGGAGGAACTAGCGGCCGATCGCGTACACTGGCGAAACCTGCTGCCCATTGTCCTGAGAAGGGACTGAAGGAACTATGTGCTAAGTAAGTCGAAAGCTTCCCTTCTTTGATCTCGTTTTGTTTCTAGCAGGTTCATACAGACTTTCTCTTGAATCTTGATTCCTTGCATATCTGTCTAATATATGGAATCAAAATTCAATACAAAGTCTGTCATGAACTTGCTAGAAACAGCAGAACAAAGAATAGAAGCTTTCGACTGTTGTCCGATTAAAGAAAAATAATTTTGATGCAGTGTGATTCGGTTTCTGCATGTGAATTAGTTTTTCGGTTTGATTTGATTCCGTACTGTATGCCAACGCAACAGTTGAAAGCATTGATGAGCAAACAGCTGTTGCTAGCTGTCATCAAGCCAACAGTTAACTGCAGCACTTCTAATCCTTTGATTACAGCCAAACAAATCTTAATGTCTGGAATGTTTTAGATGGATGGCTGCTGTAGCTGGTCTCTCTGTGTATGTTGATGTTACAGTGTTACACGAAGTGATTATTTGAATACGTTCGAGTTCATGGACAAACTGGCGGAGAACCTGCGGGCCAAGTTGTCCCTGTGACTAGCAGATACAGCACTCGTCAAGTCACATCTTTAACATTGCACAATCTTAATTGTTTCTTTGTATTATATCATACTGATGCTAATTAGCTTCACATTAATATGTGCATATGTAATGTATGTTTTTAATTGTGTAATATTTCAATTAGCGGGATGTTTATCACACTAACTGCACCACTGCTCTACACTAAATGTTCTATTTCACATTTACGTATATATGTTTGTTATAAATGATCAACAAAACTACTTACATACTTACTTACAGCTGCAGATAATATGACCTTCAGATATTCACTTAACACTGTTAAGTTTTACATCGTATTCGGTTATAGTGTATTTGCCGTTAGTGTGAATTTGGGCTGTATAAGTGATGTTATTATTATTATCAATGTTATGTCTGGTGTCATTATTATTGTCGTTGTTATTGTTGTTATAGTTTACCCATGGTAGTATAGATCCCGGGTTAAAGTGAAGAAAATGATTAAAAACAGATGTTTATTATTATTAATAATATTTTTAAGCCTACCTGGCAAACAGCCAAGCAAGCACACAGACATTAAGAATTATTATTATTAGAGGTGGACAAGTGGCAGATTTAGAGGAGTTGGGCATCACGGTACTCCTGATAAGTGGAAACGGTAGTGTATTATGGCGACGCCATCGCCAGTTGACTTATAAGCAAGTTACAGTGATGCATCAATCATGAACAGAAGAAGAAAACAATTTAAATGACAGGGTTTCAAAAATTTTGTTTAAAATTAATAAGAATGCTTAAGCTTCTGGGGACCTCGTCCCCAGTCTAGACCCCCAAGCCGGGGCTTTGCCCCTGGACCCCCAGTGACCATGACAGTACGCAGGCATGGTGAGGGAGGTGCCAGAACACCCCCTCAGATGAGGTCTAGTCATCATGTCATTGGCACTTTTGGCCATGTTAGCTAGTGCTAAATTTTGATTGTTCTGATATAAAACATGCACTTCAGAATACTCAAAATGATTTGCCACCAGTAGCTTTCTCACAGCTTTAGAGTGCACTATAATCGTTTTAGGCTGGGGCTGTTGCAAGCCCCACTGGGGAGCTTACAGCGCTCCCCTAGACTCCTGGCTGGTTTAAGGGGCCCTACTTCTATGGGGAAGTGGAGTTGAGGGGAGGAGTGGGAAGGTGGTGGCCTTTCCCTAACGCAAATTCCTGGATCCACCCCTGTGGGCAGTGCATAAAATACAAGCTTTTGAAATAGTATTTTTAAATCTCTTTAATTTTGTGTTATTGAATGCTTGAGTTCAGTATTTTGTATTTTCATACTTGCAAATACTCGTGTCTAGATAGCATTCCTCTATGTTAACTTGTACACAGAGCAGAAATTACATCCATTGTCGTTTAGTTGCTGCACCTGTTGCGTCATTAAGTACTGATGTTAGTGACATTACTTTTGATTTGATGATGAAGAACGCATTGCTTTGCCAGCCATCCATGCAACGAGTTGGCCCGTAGAATGTCTTCAGTACCTGGAGGATAAAACACGCAGCTGGAGTGTCCTACACAAGGATGTTATAATGTTTTAATGTATAACGTGTGGCTATATTCTCCTCAGTACCAGCATAATGTTTTTCTTTCATATGTAGGCACCATCTGGTGCTGACAAAGTAACGCAGCCGCATGACAGACGAGAAATTTGAGCAGCGGCTGTTGTTGAAGGCAGACAGGCATTTGGTGCTTTTGCTGAACGGTAGTAATAAACACAGACATAAACTCGCCTACTAACTTTAGTTTGGTATTGATGCTGTTGTTGTTTTCGTGCAACTTAACTGGCTGTCATTGACTTCGACGAACCATATGCCTACAGTTTGCTATACTGATGTTGCAAGTATTTTCTATTTGCAGTAGTATTATAAAATAGTATTTGGTATTTGTGTTTTAAATATTGACATAAAAATATTTGGTATTTTAAATATTTCACTTCTAGTATTTTATTTGGTTTTTAATTACTTAAGAGTGAGTATTTTGTCCACCTTTGATTATTATATTGATGATGTTTTTTTTTCGTTTTTTTTCGTTTTTTTTTCTTAATTTGAAATTTGCATCACATGTAGTATTGATAGTGGATATTTTATGGTACAGTGCACAGCCCATACCACAGCACCAGTTCTGTCAGTTGCTGGAAAATCTCGTCTCTAATATGGCCTATTATGTGTCAAATCAAGCATTAAACTCTCACCAGTTATCATATCACTTGTGCACCACTGGGTAGTCTAGAATAACGGCACCGAGTGGCGCTGTGGTTAAAACAAGGTTGTGTATCTCTGTTTATTGTAAATGAGGGAATGATGTATTTAGCGAGTAGGTGATGTTGTCAGTGCATGATTGTTGCGCTGTTTTATGTTGGCCGTAATGTGCTAGTGTTGTATTTGTGAAATGTTCTCAGGTGGCATTATGTTTTTGTTAAAAAGTAGTAGATATTAGGGACCATGCATGAAGGACATCCACAAGAAGGGTCATAGGGAGAAAGAAGCAGAATGCAGATAAGGTGCATTTGGTCAGCATCAGTTTGAGAGAAAGAAATCATTGGTACAAGTTGCCAATAGCTTTTCTTTATATTTTACGTCTAGTACATTTCGGTGCCGTTGTTGTCATGCAGTTCTCACTTATGTTGTCTAACTGTATTTGTGTCTGTATTTGTATTAGTATTAGTTGTATTGTAACTCATCTAGCCTTATGGCTGCAAGATTTCAATAAACTTACTTACTGCTTAAATGTGCTGGAACTCTGCTATGCTATGGACATTCACATACACTGAAAGCCCTCCCTGTATTTCGTTTTTTTTCTGCATTCTGCCTCACTGGGAACTCCCATCTTCATGTGGATGTTTTTTTATGGATGAACCCATTCTGTGATCTATGTTGCAGTATATGAGCAGCTGCACTGCCGCGTGAGAGTTTGTATATCACTGAAATTGGTGTTGCAGTTTGTTTTATGCTGTTGCTTTATATCCCGCTGGTTATTGCGTCACAAACACTTAGATGAATTTAATATATTGTGGGATTTTTTGTACTAATTTTGCTTTTGTTTGCCTAGCATCCATCATATTATATAGTTTGTATGCAGTTTTTATACACAGCATGATTTGTAGATTTCATTCTGTAGACTGCTAAATGATAATGGCATTAATATTTGATAAGGACAGTTTTTATCTAAATTGCTTGTCTGTGTGATCATTTGTAGGCTTAACATGTAATGGCTTGTTTGTGCAAGTACATTCCACTAGATATAGTAGAGCCCCAGTTGTTATCTCAGCTGGCTGAGCTAATAGTATAACTGGTCAAAAGCTGTTTGTCTGCTTCTTATCTGTTAACTAAGATGGTACATATCATAACCACTACCTGAAGAGACTTGATACTGGTAATCCCACAGACCTACTGATGAACTCTGCTGACCAGAAACTGAGTGAGTCTGACCTAGTTTACTGGGTTTATAGGTCATGCTGCTTTATATAGCTGTTCTGCCAATTGAGTGTCACAGCCCGTGGCTGCTTGTTTTATATGCAGCCTTCTTGCAATATGCAGGTTACATTGAGCTGTTGGAATCTGTGACCAAACCTTTTGACCATTTAATTTCTAAAGCTTGTCATTGTTGCATGGAATTAACGTAATCCCCTAGTCGCTTTATGTAGCTGCCCATTAATACCTCTAGTGCATTTGCCATGTATACCATGTTTTACCTCTCATCTTAATCTTTGACCTGTCAACTTTCAAAACGGTACTACCATCCGTTC
>Ga0049105_1001586_pt1 | contig 10361 bp, 7 predicted proteins | sample WorMetvaBAHAMAS1_FD_61260 | JGI IMG/M metagenome (GOLD analysis project Ga0049105, IMG submission 61260) | Worm MetaG Olavius vacuus BAHAMAS.1 | ecosystem: Host-associated > Annelida > Digestive system > Unclassified | place: Germany: Marburg | collected 2013-04-09 | reverse complement strand
ATAGTGAGACCAAGGCCAAGACCGAGACCAGAGAGTGCGAGACCGAGATCGAGACCAAGACCGAGACCAACAATCTGTTATGAGACCGAGACCAAAAACTACAAGACCGAGACCGAGACCGAGACCAGTCCAGTCAAGTCAATTGCACGTGAAAGTAACACAAATCGGTATGTTTTATTTTTTATTACACACATGAGGTGAATGATGAACCCGAGATGGATTTTGCATTTAAGATGATCAGTATAGGTAAGATATTCAACGATAATAATTAGATCCAGTGTTGCCAGTTGTTAATTAATTAAGAAAGCAAATGATAGCTTTGAGACCACGAGACCAACAGGCACGAGACCCGAGACCAGTACCTCATGAGACCGAGGCCGAGACCAGGACCAATTACTGTGAGACCGAGACCGAGACCCAAAAAGTGGTCTCGAGACCTCTCGAGACCACGCTGGTCTCAAGACCTTAACATCCCTGATAGCTTCCCGTTTTTGTTTCAATTCACAAACGGGAAAGTGTTGTTAAGTGACTACTTTTGTGCCAGAAATTATTAAGAGCGTCAGATTTATTTAAAATATTTAAAAGAGTGTAACAAGATTCGTTTTTTTTGGACTCACACTGTACATGTACTCCAATATGTACTTAACTGTGTTTTTTGCTGCACAGTAGGCGAAGAGAATGTCAGAGAAACATCGCGAGTCGATTGTTATATTTCTGCTCACGTCTATCATTGGCTTTACTGTTTGTCGCACACTGGTAAGCTAGATGTCTCACATACTGGTCTCAGTAGCTTTAGCTATTTGTTCAGTTGTTACCTGCGCCAAAAGAGGTTATGAAATTTCTGACGTCTGTCTCTTTGTCTGTCTGTTAGCAACTTCACGTAAAAAGTGCTGATCGGATCCTCATGAAAATTTTACCAGAAATGTATCTTTAGACAACGAAGGTAAAGCATATTAAATTCTGGAAGTCATCTGGTCCGGGCCTAGAGATATATTGAAGGATTTTTCAATACTGCATCATGGGACATTTTACCGCAGCTCACATCTCTGGAAAAACTGACAGGATCTTCATGAAAATTTTACCAGAGATATGTCTTCAGACAAGAAAATTTCTATTAAATTTTGGAAGCCATGTGGATCTAGACTCCTGACCTGGACCGGATTTGCCATGGCGGAGGTCTGCGCTGTCCGGATGCTGTTGTTCATCTTGATATTTAACTTAATGAATTACTTTAAAACACAGTCTAATTAGCTTAAATGCATCATATACACACATTACTGCGTCGCGTTAAGTAGCGCTTGTCAGTGAAATTACGATGACTATTAGTTTAAAGTTGTTCTTCACATTGTCTTTTTTACGGAAAATAGACATACGGAAAGTAGATGGATCGTGCACATTGCTGACAACTTCATGGTTTAGAGTTCTGTGTGAAAAGTTTAGATTTAACGTGCAGATTTAACACGTAACATGAAGTATACGTTTAATGAAATAACAACTCCATACTTCATTTTAAACGATGGTCGTAAAATACGACCACAGTAATAATTGTATACACCACTGATAACTTACCGTTAATTTTTGCAAAAACACTAATATAAATATTGCGCATCTGAAGAGTTATATTTTGTTTTAATATAACCTAAATGCGACAAACTCATCTGGCAAAGATGAAACGGAATCAGACACGCTGCCAGAATCAGTTCATTAGCATACAAATTTTACAAACAGTAAGAAAATATAGAATACGACTGTGGTATTTTAAGATTTAAATGTTACATGATCTGCAGTTGCACAGTTATATGTCGTGAGCAAATTTCGTCGTGTGCACTTTAATGGGAGCATTCCAAATTTGGTGAAAAAAATGATACACAGTCGCAAAACGCTGAGACGCGATTATAAAATCTCAAGTCGTTGAGGTTAAATCTCAAGTTAAGCCTCAATCATTAGGAAAATTTAAGCGAAGTATAAATATATTTTATCATATTACAAGCAAATTGCACGTCCCAAAATAGTGACTGTATAGTTGTGAGTCGTGACTCGATTCCAAGCCTCCGAGTCCTGCATGGACATTCTTGCAGATTCCGTGTTGCTAGTCAACATCGTGTTGGTGTATACAGCAATCATACAGCGAATTCTTAATATAATAGATTTCCCAAACAATTATAAAGTGTATGGCTTCTTGTCGTGACAGTTTCATGGCGTATTGACTGCTCGAGCAAGTTTTCAATTTACCTCAGTGCTATATATACCGCCATGTTCCGCCGAACAGAAAACATACGCGAGTTTTGATATTATCCGGCTTTGATGCTCTAGCAAGTCCAAACAACAAAGTTGCAAACCTTCAGGGAAACCTGCCTGACATGTACAGCAATAGACGCGTTAAACAAAACCTGACGATAGTACTATGTTTTATGGAGTTGTATATTTGTATTCCATGTCTTTATATTTTCACGTTCTGCCTTTTTGACGTAATAAGGATGACGATGAAGGTGATAATAGTATAGTAGTAGTATTAAGTCTTTTTTCAGTAGTGGCAGCAGTTGAATTTCTCTGTATAATGACATTACTTACTGTTCTTACGAAACAGCTGTTCTTAGTTATGCTGACATGAATTACGTAAAACACATCTGTTGCAGACAAACGGCGCATTACACGCGTGCATTGACTCTGAATCTGAGAAAAATGGCCCATATGGATAATATTTCATTTCTTTATTAACATCGATAACAGACAAAGCTAATAATCTTAATATTTTGATACCTTAAAATTGCAATTTCTGACATAAGTTATCGAATATGTTTGGATGCGCAAACAAACTTGGTCATAAAATGTTCTAAAGTCAAAGCGTCGTATATACGACAAGACTGACTATTGCTTTTCGTACATATTTCGTCTATGCTAACGTCCACATTTTTTACCAGTTTTTGTCGTATTTATTATAAGAATACCTTGCACAGTTTGCCAAATAAAGTTAGTTTGTAATAGAAAACGGGTCACTACTGCGCATGCGCTATGAGTTTTCCCCCTTTTAACGTTGTAAATAGTATTTGACGTCTACAATCGACAGTTTTAGAGCGAGTTATAATGTAGTTAGCCTATATATATACGTATATTCTAAACTTTGAGTAAAACGGAAAAGTACGTTTTTGTCATATGCGCTGTCGACTTCCGGTTTTAGACTTGTTCAAATTGAAAACTTGTTAAAACGATGTTAAAGATCTCACTGTCACGATGTTGTTAAATACGGAAAACACGCTCTTACGTGTGACTGTTCACATGATCATGTTGGTAAAATTAGTGCAAAAAAGTAGTGTAATGTGATTCGTGGGAACACAACAGATGACACTGGCTGTATACTCGGCAACATTGCATCATACCACGTGCGTTCATGCACTGTCGCCTTGCAGCGGGCCTAGACGCTACAGTTTTATAATAAACTTTGTTACCATATACAGGCGTAGCCAGACGGGTGCAGCGGTGCACCTGGGCTAGAATACCAAACAGATCTTTTTAGTTTGTGGGCTTAAGATCGTGCCGTTACACGCATTTTTCATTTAAAAAATACACTATAGGCCTAGACTATACCATTTCCAGACGAAAGAACTCAAACATTTTCTCAGAAGGCGGCTGAACCCCTCCCCCAGACTCCATTTCCTTTAATATGCCGAACTTAAGTGACACATACCTAGAAATGCACCGCGCAGCAAAAATCCTAAACTGATGTAATCAAACCATTTCGTTGTGCTAATAGGCTTACTTATGGTTACTTTACTTTCATAAATGAAAGCGATATACTTTACCGTAGAATAAAGGTATTTTGCGAGCTTTGCTTTTTCGAAGTGTTTAAGCTTAAATAATGGGGCCAATTTTCTACACTGTTAAGCTGACGTATCAGTGGTACGCCGGTCTTTAATGTATTGCACAGAATTCTCGTGAATTAACTGACTTTCATCAAGATGAACAACAACAGCAGCGACTTCGACATCATCATCATTATCATTGTCATCAATGTTCTAATGACAGCGACACATCGACCGACAAACGTACGTTACAAGCAAACCTTCTAATTAAACTTTCGCAACTTGTTCTGTTTATCGTAACGATAAGTCCATAGATAACAGCAAAGTTGCTATAGGTCTATAGTTGTACGTCAACGCTGCTAACGAACTGTTTAACAAACGCTCAGCATAAAGACTGGCCACATAGCCTACCGGAATTTTTCGAATTGTTCGAAATGGCGCGTTCGTCCAGACGTGGACCCCACTCTGGTGCCAACGTTGTTGAGCTAAAGAATACTGATCAGATGATCTGGGTTGACTTGCTACCACAGCCATTTGATAAGTAAAAAGTTTTAAGAGAATTTTAGCGTTTATTAGATTTGAATAAAAACATTTGCATGATGCGATTAATATATTTTTTTCGATGTTGTCATGGTGGCTGAGCATAGTGGCATAGTGCTCCTTCAAATTGTGTTCCTTCAAACTGCCGATGATGGAATGCCTCATTATGCTCCAGAAAAAAATACCAGTTGAGTGATTGAATGTGAAGTTGCCTGAAAGTTAACTCTATATATGGAATTATAATATTAAAGTCGAAGTCATTAATAAATGAAAATAATTTTTGATACTGTGTCATCCGGTTTGCGCCATAGAGCATCTAGACAGTAGACTGAACGCAGTTGGCAGACGGTGATCAGTCTGCGCGTTCGTGGGTTGAGTCACGTACTGCTGCGAGGCAGGTGTTAGTGGGTGATGCAAGCCAGCCATTCTATTGGGACAGCCAGGTAGGCCTCGGTGATTCGCGGCTGTTAGGTCAGCCCGGTGCATTTGCGTCAGCGTCATTCTCAGAACGTTGGCTGAATCATGACGTTTCCAGCGGACACGGGACGAGCGTTTTTTTGTTTCCGCTAACTGTATTGCGCAGGTCACTCCCCGGCGACTTAGTCTATAGCTGATTCATCATCGTGTCGTACGATAACGTACGATGTGCAAATATTTAACGTGCGTTTAAACCGGAATAAAAATTAGTTGAAAAATCTATCGCGGAAAACTGTTGAGCCTAAGAAATAGGTTAGTAAAAAGTCAGAAGTCTATGTCCGGTGGGAAGAATTTGTGGAACAGATGAGTTTTTGAGGCTGAAGTGGAAGAGCGAAGATGTTGATGGATGGTAAAAGTGGTGATAATGTGACAGTGATGAAATGCCATACATGAATTGAGATGAATACGGAGCATAAGTCTGGCACGTCGATTCTAAAAATAGGGCGATAAATATCGAGCTAAATGATTATTAGGCCTATAACGAAACCGTGTTTTAAGATGAGTTATAAACTTAAAGAAAATAAAAGAAAGAGTGTCACTGGCGGCAATGAAATTTTTCATCACGGAGCAAACCATACTTACGTCAGAGTTCTGAAACTTATCAGCTGCGAAGAGAAGTTAAGTTTCAAAAAGACGAATCAAGTACAGTTTCTTGCTTGAGGACGTTCTCTCAAAACAGTAGGCGCAAATAACCGTAGTGCGACTTTATTTTTTGAACGAAGCGGTTAGTACTGAAAGGCGTCGGCGCGTTGCTTTATGTCATAGTGACCTTGGCGCCCACAGTGCGGCGTCGCTACAATGGATCGCTATTGATAGCTGTACGCATCTTTGTTCATTCGCGACGCGAGCTAACAGTCACGTAGCTACTACGAACAAGCGTTCGAAAGTTCTGCCGCCAAATCGTCATCACTGGCGTTCTATAGCACTGAGCCGCTTTGCAGCCGCGATAAATGTAAGGGCAAGGGATGAAAGCGGACAAAACTCGAATGTGTGTGGAACATTTTTTTTAAATTTTACTCCAACAAATTGCTTTACATAACTTTTAGAACTGATTTGTGAAATATTTATATACTAAAAACTCTTTCGTAAAAGCTACTTTTTAAAATTTATACAAACTCCACGCAATTTAAATGATGTCATTCTAAATACAAATATTTATTCAACAAAAGTTCACTAAGAAAGCATTTTGGAGTATAAAAAGTGGGGTCTAACCCATGCGCCAGCGAAAATTCTAAGGACCTTTAGCCTTTTCTAGTGCAAACGTTACTCATTGACATCGCAAACAACGATGGTGGCTGGACGTCAAATCTGGAACGATCTACAGGAACATGCACTTCTGCAGACTCTCTTCACATCTTCTGCAGCAGACTAAAACACTCCATAATGCAGCGTTCATATTGTTAGCTTCTGTTTCTATTACTCTTATAGTGGTCCCTGCAGTGACTTATTCACTCTGGCCACTTTAAAAATTTACTGATTGATTGATTGACGTTAATCAATAAATCAATCAGTAAATTATGTCATTAGTGGCGTTCTATAGCACTGAGCCGTTTTACAGCCGCAATAAGTGTAAGGCAAAAGATGAAAGCTGGCAAAACTTGAATGTGTGTAAGAGGAACAATTTTTAATTTTACTCCAACAAGTTGCTTTACATAACTTTCAGAACGGATTTGTGAAATATTTATATACTAAAAATTCTTTCGTAAAAGCTTCTTTTTAAATTTATACAAGCTCCACCCATTGATGTCAATTAATCAATCAATCAGTAAATTTTTAAAGTGGCCAAAGTGGACAAGTCACTGCAGGGAGCACTATAAGAGTAATAGAAACAGAAGCTAACAAGAGGAACGCTGCATTAGGAGTGTTTTAGTCTGCTGCAGAAGATGTGAAGAGAGTCCGCAGAAGTGACGTGTTCCTGTAGATCGTTCCAGATTTGACGTCCAGCCACCGGGAAGGCTCGGCTGCCGATAGTGGATAGACTGACCATGGACCTCTGTATTAACACATACAGAGGTCCATGGACTGACAGACGGCTGGTGCTAGCGGAACTAAGTGCACGTAGACCGAGCAAGTCGGCGACGCGAGTGATTGGTCCGAGGTGCTTGTCTATGTAGAACCTTGCAGGCCCGCATGGCAATTTTAGAAACGACACACTCCGACACGCGAAGCCAGTGAAGGTTCACTAGCGCGTCTGTGATGTGGCCTAAGAGATGCTCCAGGTAGATCAACCCTGCTGTCGCATTCTGCATCGACTGAAGAAAATTTTTTTCTTTACTTTGCTACCAGTTCTTTGGTGAATAAAAGATGTATATAAAATGCCAATGATCGTGCCATTCATTCGTTCACTGGTGAACTGCGTATGCAAGTGTAGCTGACTGGCAAATCACAGCCACGCTTCCGGACGACATTACCGGGCGGTATTTAATGGGAGAGGGGCTACGGTTTAACCCTCGTTTAACCGCCCCGCCGAAAAGTTGGAAAATTATTTCGCACTGTAAAAAATTACGCAACGCTGGGAGAGCCCCAGACCTCCTAGCTGATGGGGAGGAAGCTGACTGCTCCTCCCCAAGTACCCAACCCGTTCTCGGCCTTTCAGGCCTCGAGCTTCGGTCCTTCGGGCTTCGCCCCTAATTTTTAAAATCCTAGCTACGGTCCAGCCCTGCGAGCTGGCATAAGACAAGCGTAAGACAAATTATGTAGTCAAAAGCTCTACTTGCTCAGACTCCGTTGAGTTCAGGATCTACCTCAGCAGAACATAAATGTTGTCTTTAGCGCGCTCATCTTCGTTATTTTACGCTGAGTTATTCAAACGTTGTATATACACTTGAAGCATTTAATAATACGAAGCTGGCAAAACTTTGTTTAGAAAGATAAAGATTAATAATGAATACCATTGCTCTCACCACCGCGTGATAGTATTTTCTACTGAAGATCCAAGGGTCATTCTTTTTAGCTGTAAAGGCGTGAACTAGAATTACATAAAACTCTTTTGTTCTCCGATATCTGTTAACATATATTTTGCTCTGTAGCTCTATATATTTAGCTTCGTATCGATGTATGTATTTCTGTATGGGTTATGTATGTTCTTCAAGTGCCGGTATTTCGCCTGTATACGTCTGTATGCCTATCAAAGATCAATCAATCAGTTTAACGGGAATACATCACGCGGCACCAGTTATTGAGACGATAACACACACGATAGGTTACAGATGGGTCACGCAGACAGTCACTTCCGCGTGCATGTTAACGACTAGGGCTGAAAATCACAGGAAAATTATGATGACATTTTGGCTGCGAAATTTCTAGTCGGTGTGTTGTCGGTTTGTTAATGGGGGTGTTGTAAAGCTTGATCCGAGCGATGTGATCGATTATATACGTAGGACAGTTTGGTATAAAACGCTCGGATAGCGATCTGGAAACACCTGTCATATAACGTTGGCGTGGCTAGCCACAGAGTGACGAAGCCGGCGTAGAACGTAACGTGACAAGTGTTTAAGGATCATTCGGACTTCGAAGCGGTTGGTGCAAAACGCACTGAGCGCTCGGATCACGTTTTAGAACGCGGTCGATGTAGCCTGTTAGAGGTTACATGCTCAGTGAAGCGGAACGGTCAGTGACTCAGCAACTGGACAGCGTGGTCGACTCCATGTGCAGCAGCTGTGCAGTGCTGACGTCAGTCAGTAAGGCTTCCGTGGATCGCGCGCTCCACACATAATGAATAGCATCCTCATGAGTCAGCAAAAAAGCCGCGTTGAAGTGATTTTACCGGCTGAAGCACACTCATCTTCCAGTATCTTCTACGATAGACATTCACTGATGCATTAACCATACCATACTTCCGCATTTCATTCACTCCCTAACTTTTTAGGCCGCCCGACGTTAGTCGGGAAGGCCTTAAGTTTTACCCATGAACTTTTTTCTTTCTTTTTTTATGAATCCACCGTCTCAGCAGCCGCGCAATGGAAGGCCATCAAATGTATTTCGGAGGTTCGGTCGTAGGTAAAGCTTCAACAATTGGTATAGGGACCTCTCCCCTAATTTTTACAGGGGTCATTTGAAAACGCAGCAAGATATCCGAATTCTGAAACAAAATTGCAATGCTGCGATGATCGCCCTATGTCCAGGCCAAGTTTGGTGAAGTTGTGAAGTTAGGTCCACGCACCCCTGAGAAAGCTCTGTCAATTGTGACCCACCCCCTAAAATTGCACGCGAGAACGCGATAAATCGTCGATAACTCAGCCGTGGATTATTCGATTTCGCTCAAATTTTGTACAGAATTTAAACGCATGACATCCGTAGTGCTGTGAAAGTTCAATGTCAAGAGGTCAAAGGTCTAGATCGCAGCGTGACATAACGTGTGCAAAAATTTGAAATTTGCAAAATTATCAATAATTCAACCGGAGATTGTTCGATTTCATTCAAATTTCGTACAGACTTTGATCACATGACATTTGATGTACCACAAACTTTCAAGCTCAACAGGTCAAAGGTCAAGGCTACAGCTTGACATAACGTGCCAGCATTAAAAACATTATAATTTAGGCACGGATAAGTTGTCGAAGGTCAAACTTTGTGAAAATTACCACAGAGCCGAGCGCAACACTTAAAACATGTTCAAGGTCATAAGGTCAAACACTGAAATCGCAATAACTCCGCCGCGGATTGTTCGATTGCGTTCAAGTTTGGTACAGAGTTTCATCAAGTTACAGACGATATGCTGCAAATGTTCAAGGTCAAAGGTCAAGATCACGGCGTATAGTATTGCTGTATCAGCAGCAAAAACGCGATAATACGACAATTCAGCGACGTCAAAATTAGCATGGCGTCGTAATTAAAGCGGGAAAGGGCTGGCGTGGCTCAGGCGGCCTCAAACTGCAATGCATTCGCAATTGCCACGTTTTCTAGTTTCATATTTGTTTTACTCGTTGTTTTTTTGTTTTAGTTAAAACATATTAAAGTTAAAACATTAAGAAAATTTGATGTCATTGTTAGACTAAGACGGCTACTTACCAGCTTTTGAACGCATGTGATATACTGCGCAATGCCCGGAATACGACCAGGCATGTTACTACAACGCGATTCTTATTAAAATGCGGTTCAGGAAATTTAGTCAAATTAAACAAGAGTGCAGTGTAATTTGTTGCAAGTCATAGTTCATACAGAAGAACATTAGTCTACGTGAATTCTGCATGATTAATGACACATCATATTTGCACTACATTTATAGCGAAGTTTCCAGTTTCGCGGGACCTGTAGCTAGACCGTAATTCTTCGAAAAACCGGCCGCAATTAGTTTCGCATTAGGTGGATAATGTGTCATCGCAGCCACCGCTTACAGGTAGACCTACGAGCCACACTTTTTATATCAAGACTTCTTGGCTCCATGCTTATAATCAAACGAACAAGTTATATATAATGTCTTAATTTTTTTCCACAAAATAAGGTACAACATCGACCAGCAGCCGTAGCGAATGCATATTGAGTATAATTCATTCATTATTTATCAGTTTATAGCTGTCGCTTCTTATTTATGAATTACAAATA
>Ga0049105_1001585_pt1 | contig 10362 bp, 9 predicted proteins | sample WorMetvaBAHAMAS1_FD_61260 | JGI IMG/M metagenome (GOLD analysis project Ga0049105, IMG submission 61260) | Worm MetaG Olavius vacuus BAHAMAS.1 | ecosystem: Host-associated > Annelida > Digestive system > Unclassified | place: Germany: Marburg | collected 2013-04-09 | reverse complement strand
CATGAACGCGCACCGATACCAGTGCCGCGTGTGCGTATCTTATCTCGAAATATAAACAGCAGGTCTTGGCTGCTTCTAGTGCCTAAAAACGGTCCCAGGTATGTCTGTCAAAAGACGCAATGGACTTCATAACAGAGCAAGTGTGGCAACTGTTCAGCCATTTAGCAGACGGCACCAATCCAAATATATGACTTTTGGGCTTTAGGGGGTTCTTAAGAACCCCCAAGAACCCCCTTGGTTACGGGCCTGAGGTCAGGTTGACCGACTTCAAACTTGGTTTTAAAAGTAACCCAGTACGGAGCTCAACATGTGACTCAGGTTCAAGGTCACTAGGTCAAATAAAGGCACAGTTTCGACCTGCACAGTGAAAAAATCATTTGAAAACATGTTTCTTTGTTTGCCCGTTAGCAACTTCGCGTAAAACTATGATCTGATCTGCATGAAAATTCCATCAGAGATATATCTTTGGATCTGGATCCGCCTTGGCGGAGATCTGCGCTTTCTGCGTGAACTTGTTTCTCATTAATTTTCGCTCTAGAGATGGCGTTCAGTAGGCTAAGCTGGCTAAATGTCAGTTAACAGCACACAGGCTATGTCAACAGATTATTTATTGACACCAATAGGCTACTAATGAAAATTATCACGTCGACAAAATTCTTCAAATAGTGAAGTCAAGTTAGTCAACGACCAGTAACTGAGAGGTCCGTTGTGTCAACAGATTCGTTTACAAAGTCAATGAAATGGCAACACACTGGCGTAAAGTGCGCATACTAGTATTGCGTGTTAGTTTTTTTGGCGTCACGCGTATTATCTCGTTAAGGAAACGCACGGTGACCGTTCGTCATGCCCGGCCGAGCTTACGGCAAGCACCTGCAGCTTGCACTCGACAGCGCTCAGCACCATACACTTCCTCGTAGGCCTATACGTCATATTACGGCGCAGCACGCGTGTTGTCAACAAAATTACCCGCATACGTATCAAAACTGCGTCAGACTCATCATGCCTTTGTGTACGGTTCAGTCGACTAACAAGTTAACAAGTACATGTATACGCAGCTTTTATGCCTCCGTGTACGCAGACAGCATAATCTGGCTGTTGTCCCGCAGACCGTCCGTTGTCCTTTAGGCCTAACACCTATTTTGTGTGATGCCGTATCTGTGAACTTAGTGCAGGGATTTCACTAAAACTCGGCACATATTCATTATCTAAGCAGCACTGCTGGAAAGGTTTTCAAGGTCATGGGTCTAAGGTCAATGTCACGCATCAGCCACGACCATGAAAATCTTGTGAACTCGACAGATCCCAAACCCAGGGGATTTGAACAAAAACTGGGGCTTAACTTCTATACTTACTATTAGTCGGAAGACAAACTGCGTTTTGAAGGTGCGTGGGTTCTACAGTCTAGGTCACAGTAACGTTCGTGGACAAAAGCATAGGCTTACCGATCGACAGTTCGGCGTTAAAGATCATCTTGTCGGCTGCGCAACGTAGTTAAGACTTGCTATCGTAGTCTGTCACTCTTTTGCGTCTGTCTGTCTGTTCAAGATATTGCTTGCATCGGTGTGTCGTGCTAGTCTTGTGATACAGTAGGTAAAGGAAAAGGTAAACGTGGATTCGTATAGAGCTTTATTGTGAACACACCACACCTCTAAGGCGCACGCGTTCTCAATGGATCTCACAGTTTTACCTGCACACCCGGCGTTAATCCGCTAACGGAATGAACATTGGTGAGGGGGTCCTCCCTCCCCAGCCAACGGGGTCCGAGGCGGAGCCCCGGCGGAAAACGTTTGTCGTAAACTAACGTCCTGCCAGAAGACGTTTGTTAATGGAAACGAGATGCTCAGCTATCGCAGAGACCGCGCGCTGCAGGATGCATAATAGTTTTTGCCAAAAGTAGAAGACTGGAACTGGAACACAATATTTTACGGACAATATGCGTCTATCTTCAATCGCTGCGATATAATCTACCTGAAAATCTGTCGAGTTCCGTGAAAAAAACGCAAAATAAGGGCTATTACGGCGTCCAAGGTCATTCAAGGTCATCGAGGTCGGTACCAATCGAAAGCCCGTATGCGACTTCCTATTAATGATTAATAGTATCCGACATCCTATCTCGTACCGTTTTGGAGTTATTGCATCTTATTTTCAAATTTTGGACACTGCATTTTTGAGCCACCCTTTGGGAGGCTTAGGGGCAACGTACAATAATCATCATGTAGAAGGGGTTGCCCCCAGTAACCATTCTTCTTCTCAGAAAACTAGACTAAATGACCTTTCGTATGGTACATGTATACAAATCTGGACAGACCTTTCCTCCGTTTTGTGCAATCCACGAGTTTGACGGACGGACAGCTTTCTCATCGCTATACCGCGTCTGCATTCCATGCAGCGCGGTAAAAACCATATCATCTTATCATCATCTATAAAGCTCCCCAAGCGACTAGGTTTTCTGTCCCGTCGTGATATCCTCCAATGGGTTCTGAAAAATGATTTCACTGCTTTCAAGTTGGGATACCAGAATTCTGCGCACACAGAATTGGCCAGCGTGCGTAAAATTAACAAACAGCACAAAAATTGTAAAATTTTGCAGATTTTGTTTCAGCAATATTGCTCTAAGCTCGGCCGTTCAGTGCATTAATGCTGCAGTTGCAGAGGTCACAATTTCAGTGTAACATATTTTAAGTTATATGTGTTCAGTAACTTAGGTTGTTAGTTGGCGCCAAAAATTCGTTTATCGAGCTGTCAACGTGTAGAAAATAACATCAAAATGTAAAAAAACATAGAAATGCACACAGTACAAAACTACAAACTAAACAAGTAGCTCAGCTGTCAGAGAGACCATGCTGCAGGGTGGATTACTGTTGGCTGAAATGCAAATGCAACGTATCTATATTATTAAAGTAGGACTGTCGTGAGTGTCGTCAGAGTAAAATTCGCCATTGGTCGAAGCTTCACGTCACGTGCGGGCAGACAGATAACTTAGGGCGTTGCGACACCGGCAAGCTCAGCGAGCAGACTGCACGCGCAGCCAGCAGCCTTCAGCCAAAGGCCGAAGTCTGGGCCATGGCTTACATCATTTAAATCTTGTTTAACTGTATCATTCTAGTTCTTTCTTCAGCTTCCAGGCTTTTGCTTTGTATAGTGTTCGCCTAACAATGCGCGAGTTGTTATTGTGTATGTTGCAGTTGGTTTCACCTGTTACCAGGTTACTCACGACTGTCGCCACGAGAAGGCCTGCAACATGACAGTCAAAAATCTGGGTGAAGTGTGGATGTTTCTGAATAACACATGCATAGCTGTGGTACACAGTGTATTCAGGTGCTGTGTGAGGTTAGTGGTGGGTTTGTTGAGTATGTGTTACAGTTTTAAGTTTTCTATGCTGGAACTCTTTGCTGTGTCTTTCCACTGAGAGCAGTCTGACTTTTGGCCTCGACAGTGACCAAACTGCCCACGGTGGGTGCATGGAAGAAGTCTGACGGGACAAACTCTGTCCATGTGTTTGTCAACTGAGTTGCACCAGCTGCAGCAAAGTTTCTGCTCTGTACATGTGTTTGGTGTGGTTACCCGAACCACACATGTAGCAGCCTGACGGAAGAAGTTTCTGAACGGCAAAGTACTGGTTGCTCATGGCTGGAACAGGCAGGGTGTATGACAAGTTAGTGTGAAACTATTGCTGTGAGTACATGCTGTCCTGTTTCAAATGTGAGGTGTACACCATCTGACATGCAGTTGTCAAGTATGGCATCAGACTCAGTGATTGATGTTCATTCTGTTGATTAATTCTGCCAGGACTGTTGCTTTTGAGATGTTGTTGGTGTTTGCAGACGTCGGGTGTGCTTGAAGTGCAGTGCTGAACTGTGTACTGTCTGGGTGTGATGCTGTATGTGTAGCCAGGAATGACATACAGAAGCTGAATGTAGGATTTGTTAGCTGTTGTGGCAAGTTCTGTTAGTGCACTTGCAATTGTTTCTGCAACCACCTCTGGTGACTCACGTGTGAAGTGCATCGTGCGTAAGTCAACTGTGCCAAATGAAACAGCAAGTTTGTCGACATTATGCTGACGAATCTCTTCGAGATGCTGTTGAGTAACTGTTTGTGCAATTTGTTGTGCTGTGCATCTGCGAAACAATCTTATGTTCTGTTCACAGTCGTGCTGTAGTAGAAACTGCAGTGACACCTCATCTACAATGAGGAATTTGAAGATGTTGTCTGAAATTAATGCCATATTTGCCAGTTGTTGTTGTTTAGACATAATTGTGTTGTCTTCGTTTTCTGTGAACGGAAATGTATGGCTCATCTGCTCTTGGTGTTGAGTGTTTTTGTTTCAGTGTCTGACGTGCTGCTGTCTGTGTGATCTTGTAATGTGCATTTGGCTGATGTTGCGTGTGTCTATGTTGCTGGTGCTGTTGTTTGTGAGTAAGTGACATATCCTGGTGGTGGAATCAGAGGAACTTTGGGTGGTTGAATGTGTTACTGTTTCGCAGCGTGTTTGGGTGTTGTTGGTGCAAGTAAGGTGCTGTGTGATGTTCGAAGTTGCTGCTGTTGCGATGCAGATCTTGTATGATGTGTGTGTGATGCTGCTGGTGTTGGTGTACTGCTGTCTCTGTTTATGAGGTGCTGCATTGCAGCAAAGTATTTTTGACTTGCCTTAAAAGCTTCATTGCGTGCAGTGTCCTCGATGTTGTTTATCTGCTGTTGTAATTCATTTATTTTGCTGCGTGCATCGCTGCACTGTTGACTGACAGACTGCATGTGCTCGATGACGTGCAGGACTCGTTCACTTTCCTAAAACAAACAAACGTGTGTCAGAAATATTATGCAGTAGAAAAATAGTAGTAAAGGGTATGAAGTATGGTTTATTCTGTGCGGCTGTGTGACGTGCTGTGTTTCGAAGTTCTACGAAGTTTGGCACAGTAGTGATGAAAGGTTTCTCTGCTGTTCTCAGCTGCTGCAAGTAAATAAGACAATTCTTGTTCTGTGCTAGTAGTGTTACCTTACCCTGTGAAAAGTGTGTTTTTGTCCAATGGACAGTATGCTGTACTTTTCAACAAGACAGTCAAGCTGTGTCATCTCCATCTGGAAAATTTCTGTCAACAGCTTGGAATTACAGTGTGTGAAGTAACTGTTGGAACTGTTGTTGGCATTATATTTACTGTGGTTGGTGTTGTTTTCGCGTCTGTTTTAACGTATGTTTTACGGTGTAGATGTGTAGTGTGAAGTGGTAGATGTGGGGATATTCCATGTGTTTGTTGATGACGTATCAGTAGTGAGTGACTGCATACAAGCCATTTCTTCTGCTTTACAACTCCACTCTGTGTCACTAAGACATGCTGTAGTAGCTGAATACCAACAGTCTGCAGGCTGTAGGGGCTGAGCGATGCGACTGGGAGACCACGTTTGCTGCATGTTACTGGCCCTGCACCGGTGGATTTGATCGTCACTGTAGCCTCTGACACAATATTCCTCCCGTCACTGTCGCGGGGTCCCCATCTTCCCCACCCCAATATAGAGTTCTACTCTGTGTCCATATAATGGGCATAGTGAGTGACTATTCTTGCAATTTCCCGCGATTTAACTATTTTTCAAATTAAATCGCAAAACTTTCAAATCAAATCGCAAGTTGAATTGCAGTGTTTCAAATCAAATCTTTACATCTCATAGATCGAATCGCCAAAATGGTTCAAACTGCAATTTAAATACCAACTGCGATTGGGATTTGCCCATCACTGCAATGTGTTGAGGCGTGAAATGACGGACCTGTGCAGTGCACTGAAGTGAGCACTCGATACAATATGAAACATGCACTTATTAAGCAATAATCAAAACATGAACCACATGCTATCATACCATTCTATATAGTGTATTAACTAATGAGTAGCGATGAAAGGTGTAGATTTGCAGTCAGGCAGAAAGATACAGCTGCCATGTAACAAAAAGTGACAATTTATATATAGCATAAGTTAAGCCTGAATTAATAGCAAATACTATTAACTTGCCTGTATATGGCTGGTGGCTGTAATCTCCACGTGCCTCAAATTCCATACTATGGTGTCGGCTGTACGCCTGTCTCTCAACAACAGAAGTGTCACGATATCTGCTGAAAAAAATATAAAAAATGCTCTTAACCACCTTAAGGCCTAAAAATATGTACAATGTGCAAAAGTATATACATTAACTCAACACAAAGTGAACAGCATATACACTATACAGTAAATAGACTATGCTATTTTCATGAAGATCACAATAATGCAACAAGCTTCTACAGCACCAGCATACAGGAATCACCAGAACTGTCACTGTCAGGACAGGACAGGCCAGCTATTAGGCACAGGGAATGGAGAGGCAACACCAATGAGCTGTGCACATTGTAAACCAAGTCACTTAAAAGTTATCAGTCTTTAGTCATTTCATCTCAGCATCAGACTAACAATATGACTTCAGAACATTCAGAAGACCATCGTGATAATCTATCATCACATGCTGAGTGCATAAAGCAACAATGAAACCAGAACACAACCAATGGTAAACCATCGATCAGTATGCCTTCGCCTGAAAATTTTGCTGTGATCTTGACCTTGACCTCAAAATCTAACCTGTTCACCTCTGTCCCCAACTGTACCTAAGTTGTAAATTAGGTAAAATCCCCACAAGTGAGATTTCATCAGGTCTGTGGAAGCAGTATTACCTGTCTACGTGCATCGGTTATGATATATGCCACCCTGGATAACACACACACACACATTACACATAGACATGCAGACAGCTTTTGACTGATTATACATGTATTGTTAGCTCAGTCAGATAAACAAACAACAGGCTATTGCACTGCCGCCTCCTATGTGATACAGGAACAGCCATTTCAACTGATTTGTGCACATGAACATGTTCTGCTTACTACAGCCGATAGGCGTAGCAAGGATTTTTGTTGCTCAAGCTTTGTGGTGTTATTACGAGGTTTGGCATACTAAAGGGGATGGGTTTTGGGCAGCTAATTAAACCCCCTCCCTGGGAAATTTTTGAGTTCTTGCATCTGTAACTGGTATATTCCAGTGCATTTTTATATGCATAATGTGGACAACAGGGGTGTGTTATGTCCATAAACTGAGCAAATTTGAATGGTATTCTAGCCGGGGGTGAGGGGGAGGAAGAGGCAAGGGGCGAGTGTGTGCACCCCTGCACTCCCTCTGGCTACACCTATGCTAGAGCTATTAAACACAAGTACTGGTATTTTAAATATGCTAGCTTGTATAAAAGAACTGAAATGCATCCAAATTCAATCCACTTAAAAATTAGTAGTCTTTGGTTATTTTATCTCAGCAATCAGACTAACAATCTGACTTCAGAACAGTCAGAAGACCATCGTGATAATCATCATATGCTGAGTGCATAAAGCAGCAGTGAAACCACAGCACAATTGGGCGTAACCAGTCATTTGGTACAAACCATACACCATCTGCACCGGCCATGCACCGTCCAAGAACAGCACGGTCAGCATCAACATACTGAATGTGGCAACTCGTGCCCATGTTTTGTGCGCAATGCACAAAATTGTTCATTAGATGTCACGTGCAAGCAATCAACATCGTTGAAGCACCATACAACAACATCAACTTTTGTGGCATCATGATTTCAATGCCCGTGTGTGACGACTTGCATTCTGTGAACAAGATGATGCGGACCTCCAACACTAACTACAACCCTGACCTTACCGCTATTATGGCAGCCCATGGACTAGTGTTAGTACAGGTCCAGGTCCTGGTCCTGGACCAACATCACTTCAGTTCATTCTCAGAACATTTTTTTTGCGGTTGACGTCGCCTGGGTGTTAATGAGACAAGATAACGATTACGGCCGTACACAGGGGTGTCAGTAGGTGTCATTTAGGTGTAGTGCGAGCGCGAGCCACTGGACAGAAGCTTCTCTGTGCTACATTTCGGCATAATGACAGAAGATGATTGATGATAAGTTTAGGTGGTCTTGCAGTCTGATATTTTATTTGTATTTTGCCTCCTATTGCTGTGTATTGTTATGTATGTCAGCTGTAATGAAGAACACAAGAATTATGATTATGATGGTGAACAGCACAATTGTGTCATATCCCTGGCCTATATTCCAGACACTGCTTGTGTTAGTACACTGTAGAGTAGTGCAGTTCATTCTGCTGTGGGTGTAAGTGTTAAATTGTGATTGAACATAAACTGACTAGTACATTTTGCATCGTTGTAACCAGAAATTAGTCACAAAAATTATGGCAGCTCTGCCATGAATTTTGATGTTAACAGTGCTTCGAAATCCATAAGTCTGTGATATAAACACAGTTCCAAATCATGCATTAAACACGTGCAATGATCATTATTAATTAGGAGCCATAACACAGGCTTGCCAAATGGCATATTGTAATGCCAAAGAAGTCAAAGCTAGCAATTTTTCAAAGTTGTCTGGCAATAAATATTTGGGTTTGGTATTTTAGCATTTTGGGCATTTTTTACTCAATTTGGCAGTTAAATAGTTCTCCAGTGATTACTTACGCAGTGAAAAGCTTGCAGTAATATCTGTGTATAGGCGTAATCGCCTCTCAGGCATAGGCATGTCGAACTGACATCCTTGCCTAAATACATAATGTTGTGTGATACAGAGTAGGCCTATTGATGTTCACTTGGCTATCTTATAACAAACCGTAAACTATTATATAGCAGTGTTCAGTGGGATGGAATTTAGAAACTTGTGACTTTGTTTTACCAGAACGTGTTTTACCCGAGCTACAGGGGCCATACAGGTATGTGTGGTCCACGACTCGGGCTGGCTTCCAGTTGATGGACAGTTTCAACAGATTATTGACAGACTCACGATTGTTATTATTCCAAGCATGCTTGGCAATGTTTTTGCCACTAATAACAGTGAAGTTATTTAAAAATTTCGGAATAATATGCTCCTGCAGATACGCAACAATGTCTACATTAGACTGCCGAACAAACGACAGCAACGAACACACATGCGACTCAACAGATGTAAGGCGGTCACTTCCAAACACAAGTGAAATAACTTTTTCACGTTGTTCCTGTGCCACCCCAAGTTTTGTCATGTGATGTTGCAAATTGTCTTTTATATGGAGTGAACAAAAAACATTGCCAGCACTGGGGAAACTCGTGAATCGCCTTTACTAGTGCTTTCTCCTCATCGCTGCCCACAACTAAGCTGTTGCACGTTCTCAATTCAGTGCTACAGCCTGCCATAGACAGTGCACATTGTAGGTCAGTAAAAAAGCATAGGTATGTCGAATAGTGGCCGTCCCCATACAACATGACAGGCCCCAAAAATATTGGAGCTTCCTGCGTGTTGCCACAAACCATAGACAAATTCTTAAACACTGTAACCGTGGCATACAAGGACGAAAGATTGAATGTTCTGTCAATTCCAAGTACAGTCTTACTAGACTTACTTCTATCCATCTGCTCCGCAGAAACGGCAGATGTCGCTTATCTGTTTGTCCGTGTACAACACACAAGGACTATGACCGCTGACAATGTGCACTGTCTTCAAAAAGTCGTCGCCAGAAGCAACTCTGTTACACAAATGTAACACGTCATCGGCCAAATTTCTGCCGCGTTTTAATAAACCTTTCTGTACACGCTCCTTCTGTACACATCTGTATGCCACATTCTGCGCTTGTTTTAGATTACGGACTCCAAGTTCATCAGCAGATGCGGCAGTCTGTATGTTTGATAACACCGTACGCAGTTTGTCGGCGCTAGTTTGACATTTCGCGTAAACTTCTCAAAACAACTCTGGATTCGTTCCAACAAATTCACCGTTAGACGTTTCGCATTCTCGTGCAGCAACAGTGTACGGAAAGTCTCCTAAGTATTCAACCATGGCATGAAGAGTAACAGGTGACAAAACCTTTGACAAACAAGATCATACATGTATCGTTGTTGCCACTGAAAAGATAACCTTGTATGCAAAGCTGTCAGTGTTCACTGTAATGGGCACGACGAAACCACGACTCGTTACACTGAATCCAAGAGTAAGTTGCTTCTGCCCAGCACAAGGAAACTGTTACCACATCCTTGCAGCATGGATGGCAGAGTGCTGCAGAGTGCTGCAGCACCGCAGCCACATCAGCTTAATCTCACCCTACTGAGGAAGAATGCAAGGAAATGCCCCAACTAAAAAACGGCATTATTTCTGAAAAAAAAATTGTTGCCACTGACATGCCCATAAACAAGCGATAGCGCGTCCATTCTAGTGTTGTTACGGATCTCAAAATCTTGTAAGTGGACGGATTCGGACGGATTTTAAAAAAAATCCGCGGATCCGGACGCGGATTCGGATTCTGGATGAAAGTATTATACCGTATATACT
>Ga0049105_1001584_pt1 | contig 10363 bp, 9 predicted proteins | sample WorMetvaBAHAMAS1_FD_61260 | JGI IMG/M metagenome (GOLD analysis project Ga0049105, IMG submission 61260) | Worm MetaG Olavius vacuus BAHAMAS.1 | ecosystem: Host-associated > Annelida > Digestive system > Unclassified | place: Germany: Marburg | collected 2013-04-09 | reverse complement strand
GTGTGCAGATCGTAAAAAAATCGAAACAAAATCGAATCGAGATCGAATTGTTGATCGAAAAATCGAATCGAAATCGATCGAAATCGATAAAGCCGAATCGTAACATCACTACATATACCCCATACAAAATCACATTTTTAGTATAAAAAATCTGTACAACCCGGTATCGGTATCGGTATTGGTGCCACACTGGCGCTGGATCGGCCAGCGCCAGCGTGGCACGGTTTCTGCTCGACGTCGGACTACGTGCATCTTGATTCATTTCTGCGTCGTTGCGTAAAGCTGGGCTACGCAGCGAAATCAGTTACTGTTACTGACATGTTCTTGGAAGCCGATAACTCATTGTTTCGCAAAATGCTGTACTGCAAAACACATGTCCTTCATTCATATTTAGCTGATAGGCCAGAAATTCTCTACTCGCTTCGCACCAGGACGACTCATAATAAGTCGCTTATATGTAAAACCAGTGTTCTTAACAACGAAACTTTTTAATTCGAGCTATGTACAAGGACTGTTACTAGTCTAGCTAGAGACATGGTGTCCATGCATTTCCCTCTGTGAATGCATGTACAGAACAAGCACGATGTCAACTTTGTAATAACTTGCACAGGTTTTTCACAAGTACTAATAAGTACTTGTCTATGTTGGCTACGAGTGCCAGAGCGCATCCAGTACAAGATCGCTGTACTGACGTACAAGGTACTGCACGACACAGCGCAACGGTACCTTGGACCACTCGACCGAGTAGCAGATCTGCACGGTCGGCGAGCACTCCGCTCTGCCAGCTCCAGTCGCTTGGTGGTGCCAATGATCCGACTGTCCACAGTCGGTAGTCGGACCTTCAACGTTTCTGGACCTCGGATCTGGAATGGACTGCCCGAAGACATTGTTTCGGCGCTGACATTTTCAGGTGTTCGGCGCCGACTTAAACCCTTCCTCTTTCAGCAGTCATATCCTGATACTGTCATCTAACTGTACATTTGACACTACAGTGGTCCTTGTAGTGATGTTTATCACTTAGACCACTCTAAAAATCACTGAAGTGAACTGAACTGGGTGGGGGGAGGGGGCGCTGCACTACTAACCGCACTAGTAGTAGTGTAAGTAAGTAAGTAAGTAAGTAAACGACTTATATAGCGCTAGGTCTAAGGTGTAGAGGCTCGACGTCCCATTCAACACATTATAGATCATTTCGGGGACAATTTTACAGGTCATATGACCAAACCAACAGTGTCAAAGCACTGAAGGAAACCAGTTGGTCTTTCAGATAAAGCTTGAATCCCACCAGCACCACTCCACCGTGTTACAATAATACAACTCCAGGCAACCGCCTCTACACACAGCGTAAGGGTCCCAATGTGACAAACCCAATCCGCTGAACCTGTAAGATGTTTATCACTTAGGCCACTCTAAAAATCACTGAACTGACCTGAACTGAACTGAATAAGGTAGTAAGCATAGTCAGCAAAGCCACGATGTACCTGGTGGAGGGACGCCCTTCCACTCTTCCTCTTCATCAGACTCAGCATCATTTGTAGGCTGTGACGACGTCTTTGTTGCCGGTGCTGACAGTTTTTTCCCAGTGTCAGCAGCTGTCACAACTGCCGCGGTTGCACTCTCACTGGGTATCGGAATACCATCAATTCCATCATCGTCTACCGCCTCCGCATCTTTACTCACCTCGATTGAATCTATTTCCTGTAACACGCCACAGTTGCATACACAGTTCACGCTCGTTTTCTGTTTAATTAGTTTTGATCCAAAGAGAGAGAGACCAAGCCGCAAGGTGGGTTAGTTTTGGCCAAAAGTGGAAGACTGGAATGGGGTCGGGATACAATATTCTGTTGACATTATAGGTCGATCTTCGACCACTGTGACGTAACTGGGCAGCAAAGCTCTCCAATTCGGTGAAAAAAGCAAACTAAAGGCTATTACGCCGTTCAAGGTCATTCAAGGTCATCGAGGTCGGTATCAATCGAAAGCCCATAAGCGACTTCCAATTAGTGATTAATACTAACTGACATCCTATCTCGTACCATTTCAGAGTTATCGCAGCTTATTGTTCTAATTTTGGACACTTTGCATTTTTGAGCCATCCTTTGAGCGGCTTAGGAGCACGTACGATGTTCATCTTGTTCAGTTGCAATAGTATTTTCAGGCTCATTGGAAAGCACACTGGACTTCCTATTAGTGTTAACTGAACTCATTTCGCTAGGTGTTACGGCTGAGGCATTACGAGCATCGGTTCAAAATTGGCGATTTTGTTCCAACGAGGGCCGGTTAACCCAAAATTTCAGGTAGAAGGGGTCGCCCCATCAACCATTCTTCTTCTCAGAAACTAGGCTAACTGGACTTTTGTATGGTATAAAAATATGGACAGATCTTTCTTCCATTTTGCCACAATGAACACGTTTGGCAGACAAACGGACGGACACCTTTCTCATCACCGTTCGCGCTATAGGGCAGCACTGGCCCAGTTTCTGCAGTCTTCAGCGAGACACCAACAAGACCTCAGATACAGGGATACGGGGCTAATGCACTGCATTGCTTGATGTCCGTCTTTTCTCCCCAGCTTTTTGCAGGTACTCATTCTGTCTTCCCGGAGGAATGGCCAGGCTGAGTTTCCCCGAGTGGTTGATTGAATACCGAGGTGGCATGAAAAATAATAATTTGAACAAAACAGTACTAAGGCACAGAGCAACTATATTGAGCAAGACCTATGCAGTACAACTGAAACCAAACTACCGCCAATTTTTTCCGCGCGCTGCATGGAATGCCAGCACGGACCACACGCCACAAAGGCCACAAAAAATTGCCCAAATTTATGTCACTTTGCAAACATACACATTCCGTACACCAAACCAGCACAGCATCACACAGTAAAAAGCCGACGACTCACGGCCAAGAAGTCCTGCAGTTTCATGTCAATCTCATCTTTCTGTTCAACTTCAACTGATGCCGACGACTCTGAGTTTGACGTCGTAGCAGATGATTTCACTGTCACGCTGTCAGTGTCGGCAGGTGGCGGCGGTGGATTCATCACTGTGTCGGTGGCGGCGACAAACTTCTGCCAGTGTTGCTGTGATGCAGGCTTTGTATCGACAACTGCAACAATGCGCATATATCACACTGCATCAGGTGCAGTGGTAAAATTAATTCTCCCCTACCAGAAATGCAGCACAAGGCTTTCTAACTACTTTTCCCCACTCACGGTAAATGACAAATGAAAACATTATACAAATATTGACTGGTGCCGAGGTCAACACTGAAAAATAATGCCCCAAAGTTGTGTAATGTTGCCCGAGAGTAACATTGCACAACTGAGGGGCATAATTTTTCAGTGTTGATCGAGGCTAACGGTCAATATGTGTTTTGTTATATCATGGAAAACAGGAAAAATGTCAGTTGAGTAATTTACAAATTTCACGGTCACTGAGAAATGTGGAATGCAGAATACAGATGCAGAACAAAGTTAGAGTTAGGGACGGGAGTTAAAAATCAGGGATAAAGTTAGGGTTACGCTTTAATTCCGCTGCACACTATTTCTCAGTCTACCACATTTTGCACTCTGCCTTACTGCCAGAAGTGTGATGCAAATATTGCATGGGTTTTGCTGGAATATTCCCCTCAAGCATCAAAAAAAATTTTTTTTTAATTAGTTTGGATTTGATGAAGTTATCCTATGAATTTAGTGGCCTCCTGTTCTTGGAAGATGGTACAAGCACATATTAGTTAATGTATTGTATACATGCCACTACAAAACTAATTTCAGAAAGTCCACAATGGCTGAAATGACCTTGATGATGGCAAATACTGCACGGGTTTTGCCGGAATATTCCCCTTCAAGCATGAAAAATATTTGAAAATCAGTTAGGATTTGATAAAGTAATTCTATGAATTTAGTGGCCTCCTGTTCTTTGAACATGGTACAAGCACATATTAGTTAATGTATTGTATACAGGCCAATAGAATGTAGTTTTTAGCTATATATCATTTATTGCGATATTCGTGGAGGCTGGTGAGAAAGAGTGCGTTATACATAAGCTGTCGCATACGAGCATTACTTAGTCATTATTATTTTCAAATTCAACTGCAAGTCTGATTTTACCGTGATAAAATTTTCGTAAACTTCCACTTTGTTGGTCAGAATGTTTTGTATTTTGTAGTACATGCACGATGTCGTCAATGTCGTACATGCCAATATAATACAAATTTCAGAACATCTGCAATGGCTGAAATGACCTTGAAGGATACTCAAGGTCACCGATTAACTTTGCCTTTATTTGAGGACTTTGACATGGCCACGTGAAAGTTCGGAGTTTTTTCTTGATCCGTGGACTCTACAGCATTAACAGCATCGTGCATGTACTACAAAATACAAAACATTGAGATTACACAGACCTGTTTCCACGTTATACAGAGACGTGTCCACATCATCATCAGAGTCTTCAGTGTCCGAGTCCTGAGCGTATTGACTCATCAAGCCAGTCAAACCCTTTGTGTTACCTAAAACAACGTAATTACAGCAGCATAATTTTAGCAGTAAGGTACAAGAAGCAAAATAAAATTTAAAGTACAGTAAAATTAGTGTGGCAACTGTATATAACTATTAATAAATATTAGTTTCTAAAGTTGTGCTCACTGCATACCTAACATAAATACACATTTAAATGGAGACTGTTCAATGCCTCGTACTACGGGATAACACTGAAATTTGTTACATTTTTGTACATTTCTGCGACTTTTGCTTGACTATTTGATTGGTCTATTTTTCCAATACTTCCATGACCTCTTATAATAAGAAGAAGAAGAAGACAATTAATATTGCACACAGTCAAGCATTCAGCATGAATCGGAGGCGTGATCAGTCGCTAGGTGGCTAGACGGAGTATGTTAATTGTTAATGAGCTGGGCTATGAGGTGAGACTTGAGGTGGCGCTTGAAACTGTATAGTGAGGAACAATTTTTAATGGAAGTAGGAACTGCACTCCATGTTGCAGGAGAGCTGTAGTTGAAGGCGCGCTGACCGAGATCAGTGGATAAGAATGTGAAGATTTTTCCAGGTGTTGTGAAGAGCTTTGCACAAGTTGGCTTACAATTAACGTGTTGGTCTTGATCAACATAGTCACTGTATGTTGCAGGGGTGTGGAGTCGGAGTCGAGTCCCACGCGGTATGGGTTCCGGCCAGGAGTCGGAGTCCCACAATAAGACAAGGACTCCACATCATGGGGCTGGTATGTCGGGCCTGGTTAGTGTTGGGATTGGTAACCATCTGCAAGCAAGCAAACCACTGTGTTATGTAACCTGTGACCCAGGTCAGCTTAGCCTTGTAAGTAAGTAAGTAAGTAAGTAAGTAAGTAAGTAAGTAAGTAAGAAGATTTCTAGTCAGTGCCTTTAACGTTCAGACACAGGGCGTCACAGCCAAACTAACCAAACATAAACGTTTTCAACGATCGTTTGAACTGTCCGAAGGTGATGTCCGGTCGCTGAAGCTGTTCAGGCAGACTATTCCACAGCATTGGCCTGGCAGTGGCAAAACAGCAGTCACCGAACTGGTTGTGTGATCTCTTGACCAAGCACGTTCGATTGTCAGCAGACCGCAGAGGACGGCGGCCAGCGTACAATCGTCAGCTAGGTACACAGGAGCGGTGTCAGCCAACGAACGACAGACAAGGGTGGATATCTTCAAATTCACTCGTCTGCGGACTGGCAGCCAGTGCAGCTGACGTAGGGCTGGCGTGATGTGCTTGCACCACCTGACTCCGGTGATGTGTCCTCAGTGTAGGCACAATGAATGCCAGAGAAAAGCTCTGGGAAGCAAACAAGATCATGCAAAGCACTAGCCCGTATCTGCGGTCTTGCGGTGTAAGCTGGTGCCGAGCTTAAGGGCTACAGAAATGGCAATTACCGTCACCCCGCGGACATCGAAACCATGGGTATTCGGGGTGACTTGCAGTTCCACGCTCCAGAACAACGAGATACGGCCAAAGATGTTTTGCTGTTTCTGGTCCAACACTCTGGAAGTCACTCCCATTGTCTGTTCGTGATCCATCACTGACACTGCCTCAGTTCTGTGCGCGTCCGAAGACTGTGTTATTCTGCAGAGCATACGAAACACTAGCATAGCGCCTACATGACAGTTTAGGCTGTAAGCACTGCTGTGCGAACACAAATTCACTTACTTACTTACTTACTTACTTACTTACGTACTAATCATGGCTGAATCAGTCGGAGATTCCATGCTTTTGAGTTCAGGGTCACCTGGATTAAATGCCTGCTAGAATTATACATCAAGCAATTACCAACGCATGGCAATAAATACAGTCTTCCGTACAAACTAACAAGCGGTCAGTGTACCATCAGGTTTGGCTGGTTCTTCACTAGAAGCTCTATATCCAAGCCCGTAGGTCGGCTGCTTCCTTGAACCATCGTCCAGCTGCAATACTGTCCGCCTCTTTCCACCAAAACCTCCTCTCTTACCCATTAGCTACAAACATCACCACAAAAACTATATACACACAACAGGATAACATATTTTGTTTATTTATTTGTAAAATTCACAGTTCCATACACAGTATGTGGGTAAACTGTCCGCTACAGGCCAGCCAACTAGGCCAACTCAGCCTTTCATCCTTCCGAGGTCGACAAATGAGTAGCAGGCCTGTTTAATTGGATGTATGTTCTATGGAGCCATCTGGTGAGTGCTTGCGAGGTAAAAGCCCACCTTATCGCAGTACTCGCCTGCGTAGTTTAGCATGACGGACGCATATTTCCCACTTAATATTATATACTAATATTTCGGGAGGCATTTTCAATTTCATTATCAACCAAATTTGTTGTGGGAAGGTGAATGTTGATTCAGCCGCTGGTGGATTTTGGTGCTTTCATAAAATTCGGCTAAGCCGGATATCGGTCAAAAATTTTTCTCAGTCAGACAAATTTTATAAAAGTCAGCTTGTTTCAGCCGGATTTTGTTCACACCGCAAAAATTTGATATCAGCCGGAAATGTTGGTTCTTGTCCGTTAATTCACCCGAATTAATAGTAGTAGGGTTAGTAGGGTTGGTAGGGTTAGTAGGGTAAGTAGGGTTAGAGTTACCGCTTACTGTTACCATTAGGGTTAGTAGGGTTAGTGCTATGGTTACTGGTTAGTGCCAGGTTTAGCGTTAACTAAGTCGAAAATTAATTCCGGTGAATTAAAGGACAAGTAGCGAAATGTTTCTCATACAGCCAGCCAAATTTGTAAAAAAAAATGCGGCTGAGGAGTCTACCCGCAGTAGAGGCCTGCAGCGGGGCGGCCGCAGCGAATCCGCGGGGACGGTTACGAAGCCCACGGGGTAATCGCGGTGTTGGGTACTGAACTTCACCGGGCCACTGCGGGTTCGGGGGCACGCCGCGAAGTCATGCTGTGTGTCATAGCACGTCCGGCACAATGGTCTGCAGTCTGCGTATGTAACGTACTCCACCCGAGTCATGTGGCCTACTTATGCAATGCCCTGGCACTGTCAGTTGATCCAGCAGTCCGGCACTGACTGCAGCCAAGCCATGCAGTGGGGTCGTGTTTCTCGACCCACCCCACACCCCTCCTGTAATGCGGCCTAATTATGCATTAATGACCCTGTCTATCCACCGAGTCCAGTCAGCACTCGCCTCCAGTAAACAGTCGACAGAGCGGGCAGGCCAGAGGCAGGGGATGAGGGGATGCAGTTGACTGCTCAGACAGACAGTCGTTAGTCACGGGTTTACGTTGCGAATGAGATGCTTTTGCGTCATGACAAATGTTTCATTTTTGCGCATTTGTTCTATAATTGAGATAAAAATTAACATGTCGCGGGGACGGGGCGGGGACGGTGTTAAATGTTGGCGGGGCGGGGCGGGTACGGCGTCATGTCACTACGGGGCCATTTCTGCCGAGTCGGGCCAGGGCGGAGGAGAAAATTACCCCCCGTGCAGGCCTCTAACCAGCAGTTGACATTCCGAATATTGGCAGCCCTGCAATTTAACATATTTACATCATCTCAAAGCATTAATAAATGTAAAGCATTATTAACCTTTATAACGTTCTGTATTTACTTACAAATGTATTAAAAAGGAACAAAATCACTCTGTACCAATATACAACAATTCCGGAAATATGATCTCAATAATAAACATAACGTAAAAACGCAACAGAAAATGTAGGTGCAGGTTTTATTAGCGAACGTAAACTCACGTTTACCTTCGCTATATGTCGTCGTCCGTCCGTCTGTCGTCTGTAACGTTCGTGCACCATACTCAGGCGATTGAAATGTTCGGCAATGTTTCTACGCCATTTAATACGTTGGCCATCTGATGACATCCAGATAAAATTTTACGGAGATCGTCCCAGGGGAACCCCTCCGTCGGTCGAGTTAAACACAAGAGGGGTAGCCAAATATAGCGATTTTCGACCTTTCCAAGGCTACATCTCGGAAACGGTGCAAGATATGACTTAAGTTACTATTAGTGACTAACAGTCGCATATGAGCTTCTGATTGGTACCAAACTCGGTGACCTTGAATGACCTTAAACGGCGTAATAGGCCTAACAGCTGCTTAATTTCACCGAATTCGGTAGCTTTCTGGGCGGATTGCGTAAAAATGGTTGAAGATACACAGATACTCTCAGCGGCAGAAATGCTAGGCCTATAAGAGTGTAGTTTTGACGATATATCATTTATGGCGATATTGGCAGGGGATCACCCCCCCCCCCAAGCGATAGCGTTAAAGCAAGGCACTCCCCTCTCGCTAGCGAAAAATGGAGGAATAATCAGCCATAACTGGGAAACGGTGCAAGATAGGAGCTACGTAAGTTAGTATTAATCACTGATAGTAATTCGTATATGAGCTTTCGATTGGTACCACAATAGGTGACCTTGAATGACCTTGAACGGCGTAATGGCCGTTACATTGCGTTATTTTACTGAATTTGGTAAACCTACGTTTCAACACATAACCGCTGCGTCGATCAGAGGCGGAATTTATGCACGAGTCTTGATTTTGTGGTACGTGCACGATGTCGTCGTAAGGAAAGTTCATGTTCGCTACGTGATCTCCTGACGAGTTTCTAATGTGTTAGCGATGCTATCGCCCGTCCGTCTGTCGTCTGTCTGTAACGTTCGTGCACTGCACCCTACTCAGGCGATTGAAATTTTCGGTAATGTTTCTACGCCATTTGGTATGGCCATCTGTTGACACCCAGGGGAATCCCTCTGTCAGGACAGTTAAACACCAGAGGGTCAGCAGAATATAGAGATTTTGGGCCTATCGTACAATTGAATCCTCTACTTTAGGTTTGTTGCACGTGCTGAGGATTACATTACAGGTATTTGGTGAATTGTATACAACACATAAATGCATACAACATTTTAGTCACACAATATGGTTCATAACAAATTCAAAATGATCAGCTTTCGCAGAGAGACCGCGCAGCAGGGTGCCTTAGTTTGGGCCAAATGTGGAAGACTGGAACTGGGAGACAACATTTTACGAACATTATAGGTCTATCTTCAACCACTGCAACATAACCGGCCTGCAAAGCTATCGAATTCGGTGACAAAAGGTGAAATATGGGCTATTACGCCGTTCAAGTTTATTCAAGGTCATCAAGGTCGGTGCCAATCGAAAGCCCGTATGCGACTTGCTATTAGTGATTAATAGTAGCCTAACTGACATCCGATCTCGTACCATTTCAGTGTTATCGCAGCTTATTTTTCGAATTTTGGACACTGCGTTTTTGAGCCACACTTTGGGGGCGGGGGGCTTAGGGACAACGTACGATGTTCATCTTTGGCTCATTGGAAAGCGCGTAGTTAGCTTCCTGTTAGTGTTAATTAAACTTTCTTCGCCAGGTGTTACGGATGAGGCGCGACGAACGAAAATAGATCGACAATCGGCGATTTCGCTCCAACGAGATCATAGTTTGACCCAAAATTTCGGGTACAAGGGGTCGCCCCCACCAGTCATTTTAAAATGCATAGTTAGGCCAAAGAATGCCTTACAACTTTGTCACTGACAGTTTTCACACAAGGAAACTTTGTAGCAGTCTTTCTTCAAATGAGTTCGATTTTTAACGAAAATCGGCCGTTTTGCGTTTTTGAGGCCCCCTTTGGGGTTCTTAGGAGCAAAGAAAGGATAGTAAACGTCCAGTTGGCAGAACGCCGGTCTTTGGCCGGTGAACTGACCCTGTCCTGCGCTCGGCCTGCAGCCGACGGGTGACCACTATGTGGGTAAACCGTCCACTACAGGTCAGCCAACTAGGCCAACTCAGCCTTTCATCCTTCCGAGGTCGATAAATGAGAAGCAGGCCCGTTAATCGGATGTGTGCTGTGGCGCCATCTGGTGAGT
>Ga0049105_1001583_pt1 | contig 10363 bp, 7 predicted proteins | sample WorMetvaBAHAMAS1_FD_61260 | JGI IMG/M metagenome (GOLD analysis project Ga0049105, IMG submission 61260) | Worm MetaG Olavius vacuus BAHAMAS.1 | ecosystem: Host-associated > Annelida > Digestive system > Unclassified | place: Germany: Marburg | collected 2013-04-09 | reverse complement strand
GAATGCAGAAAGGATGCGTGCTCGACTATGAGCAGTCGTTGCCAGCAGAAGTGCGAGGTTGATGCTTACGGAACTGCTTCCTGCGCGTGTAATCCTGGGTTTGAACTGAACAGCGATAGAACTACCTGTCATCCGTTGAACGTGACGTGTGCTTTTGGACAGTTTGCCTGCTCCAGCGGCCGATGTGTCGACATTGAAGACACCTGCAATGGAAATCGGGATTGTCCAGGTGGAGACGACGAGAACGACCGGTACTGCAAGACTCGACTGTGTCCGACCGGCTATTTCCGCTGCAACAACGGCCGCTGCATCGAGTCATCAAAGAAGTGTAACAGGTCCCCCGACTGTGGAGATGGATCCGATGAGGAAGACTGTCCTTGCAATCCACACACCGAATTCCAGTGTGCGACTGGCGAACGGACGTGCATCAAGGCGGTGTATCGATGCGATCAGGAGAAAGATTGTCCCGATGCCTCGGATGAAATCGGGTGCCCACAGATGAGCTGTCGCAACTTGCTGGGAGAATCGAATTTCGGCGCTCGACAGGTGATACACTGCAACCGCACGACAGCCTGTATCTTCCCGTCGTGGTTTTGCGACGGCCACAATGACTGCTGGGACAGTGAGGATGAGGAGAACTGTCCTCTGATGGCGACCCCGATCTGCGACGTCGGCTGGCGGCCTTGCAGAACTGGTGGTCACTGTGTTGTCAATAGCTGGTGGTGTGATGGTGATTGGGACTGTTATGATGGTTCTGATGAATCTAACTGCACAGTCAGCTGCTCTGGAGACAAGATTCTCTGCGACGGAAACCGGTGTATTGCCTCTGACTGGCGCTGCGATGGACATTTTGATTGTCATGATGGCTCTGACGAGCACGGATGTGCTGAATCTTGCGCAGGAGATGATTTCCCCTGTACCGGTTCAACCGGCTGCATTCCGAAGGCGTGGCTGTGCGACGGTGAAACCGATTGTCCGGGTGGTGAGGACGAACACCCTCAGACCGGCTGCAAGCCGCGTCCGTGTAACGCGGACGAGTTTCAGTGTCACAACTGGCAGTGTATTTTGGCGTCGTTCTTCTGCGACGGAGACGATGACTGCGGAGACGGATCGGATGAACCGGAGTGGTGCGAGCCTCGGTCGTGCAACAATGCCACCAAATTCTCGTGCATGCACACCAGCCAGTGCATCGACATCGGCAAACGATGCAACGGGAAGCCGGAGTGCATCGACCAGTCGGATGAGGACGAGGTTATGTGTGCGTCGGCAAAATGTGACGCAGAACAGTACATGTGCGTGAGTGGAAAATGTGTCAATCCGATGGCTTTCTGTGCCGGTAAGGAGATCTGCAGTACACGCGAGAAGGATGACATTCTGCGTCGGAGCTGCGGCGTTAATGAGTGTCGCGGACATCCGTGCAGTGATGACCAGATCTGCGTGGACAAACCGATCGGGTTTGAGTGCCAGTGCAGACGCGGATATCAGCTCGACAGCGATGGCCGTACGTGCGTTGACATTAATGAATGTGAGAAGCATATCTGTAGTCAGCTGTGTTATAACACGGTTGGCAGTTACCGCTGCGACTGTGCCCCCGACTACAGACTTTCGGCAGACAAGCTGACATGCAAGGCTGCGGTTGCTGGCCAGCCAAAACCCGTACTGCTGATATCAAACCGTTACTATCTCCGCAACGTCAGTCTTAATGGATCGATTGTGGAGCTGCTGGCAGCTGACCTTCAGAATGCCATTGCACTCGACTTCGATTGGCAGGAGCAGTATGTGTATTGGTCCGATGTGATGAGTGCGGGCAGTAACATCAGTCGGATGTTCATCAACGGCACCGGACGTCAGGTCCTACATAGCTCCACGCTCCGGAATCCCGATGGTCTGGCCGTTGACTGGATTGGACGCAATCTCTATTGGTGCGACAAAACGACCGACACTATCGAGGTTTCCCGACTCAGTGGTCTATATCGACGTGTCCTGGTTAGCTCCGAGCTTCAAGAACCGCGAGCCATCGCAGTCCATCCGTTTCGCGGCTATTTGTTCTATTCTGACTGGGGAGACGATGCACACATCGGACGTCTTGGCATGGACGGTTCACAGCGGACTAGAATCGTTAACAAGGACATACTCGGGTGGCCAAACGCCCTGACAATTGACTACGTAACCGATGAGATAATTTGGGCCGATGCAAAACTGGACTACATCGCAATCTCCGATCTGAATGCCTCTGACATACGGTATCTGCTTCGCGGAAGCCATCTCCCACACATATTTGGTATCACGATCTTCGAGGACTACATCTACTGGACCGACTGGGAATACAAGAGTATTGAGAAAGCCAATCGGCGGACTGGTGGTGGAAGACGCAACGTTACAAATACCATTCATCAGCCAATGGGTATACAGGTATTCCATCCGCTGAGGCAGCCTGTTCACACAAAGAAGGATCATCGCAATCCGTGTGCCAATCATGGAGGTTGCGGTAATGGGACGCTGTGTCTGATCAAGCCGGGCGGCCGAGAACGTGTGTGTATGTGCCCCGAGAGGCATTTTCTCTCTGCCGACAAAACCACCTGTATTTCCAATTGTACCAGCTCAGAGTTCGCTTGTGTCACGACATACAAGTGTATTCCATTCTGGTGGAAATGTGACGGAGTGGATGACTGCGGCGATGGATCGGATGAACCGGCAGATTGTCGTCCATATGTCTGTCGGCAGCCTCAGCTGTTCCAGTGCTCGGTTCCAAACCCGTCGTCCCTTGACTGCATTTCCCCTCTCCAGATTTGCGACGGAACCGTTCACTGTAACGATTCGTCGGACGAACAGAACTGTGAGGCGCACACGTGTCTTGAGTCGCAGTTCAAGTGCCAAGGATCCGATCCGCGATGTATTCCTGCGACCTTGGTTTGCAACGGGCGTCCGGACTGTGCAGACAGCACTGATGAAAAGAGCTGCCCAGTGCATGTGTGTTCGTGGAACCAGTTTGAGTGCGATAACAAACACTGTATCCCGTATGTCTGGCGCTGTGACGGAGATGATGACTGTGGCGATTGGTCGGACGAGAAAGGGCCGAGTACCAACTGCACTTCCACTCCGTGTCCCGACGGCTACCTGAGGTGTGCGAAGTCTGGTCGGTGTGTTCCTATGTCGTGGAAATGCGACGGCGACCTGGACTGTGGAGAGGATGACCGCAGCGACGAGCCGGAAGATTGTCGAAGCACAACGTGTGAACCGACGTACTTCAAGTGCAACAACAGTCGGTGCATTCCCGGACGGTGGCGCTGCGACTATGACGACGACTGTAATGATGGCTCGGACGAACTAAATTGCATCCGTCGGAACTGCTCCGAGAGCGAGTTCCGTTGTCACAGTGATGGGAGGTGCCTGAGAAAGATTGTGGTCTGTGATGGTATTGCTCAGTGTTCCGACCACTCCGACGAAGACCCGAATCTGTGCAACAGTACTGCATTCACGTGTCCAGATCCATCCTATTTTCGCTGTGCGGGTTCTGCTTCCTGTTTTCCGCGAGAATGGAAGTGCGATGGTGAGCGCGACTGTGTCGATGCCTCCGACGAAGCCAACTGCCAGGAGTATGTCCATCGATGCCGTCCACACGAGCTTCGTTGTGGTGATGGAGTCTGCATTCCGCGGTCCTGGTGGTGCGATGGCGTTGCCGACTGTCTGGACAAATCCGACGAACTGCCGAACATCTGCAATGCAGACTGGACATGTGAGCCTGGGTTCATGCGCTGCAACGACAACCGATGTTTCCTGCGTGATTTTCTGTGTGATGGAGTTCGACAATGTCTCGACGGCTCGGATGAACAGAGTTGCGATGCAACAGTTTGCCGCAAGACGGAGTGGCAGTGTAACTCTGGAGAGTGCGTATCCCAGGATCGACTCTGCGATGATGTTTTCGACTGCGTGGATGAGAGTGACGAAGGCGCAATATGTCAGACAAACATCACATGTGTGAACAACGATAACTGTACCCCTCCGTATGTCTGTCGTCGGATTCCGGTCCGAACCATTTCCCAGTTGCTGGAACATTTCGTACGCCAGCTGGCGCACTTTAAGGCCCATCCGCTGCGTGCACGCTGCTCATGTCCAGACGGACAACGGATGACTCTATCTGGCCGGTGTGAGACACATGACAGATGTGGCGTATTTGGACAGTGTTCACAACGCTGCCACCCAGATAAACGCAGTTGTGCATGTGACGATAACTACCTCGCCGTTCCGCGCAACGGCACCACCAGTTGTGTTGCAAAGGGTCATCGACCCTACGTGGTCCTGCTTTCTGACTTTGAGTTATACACCGTCTCCCCGAATAGCATGTCGTCATTCATCCGCAGATTTCCACCGGAGAGAAGTTCTCGGGTGTTGAACCATGAGCTCAAGATGACGTCCGCCGATTATGTGATTTCGGGCAATAGTGCAACACTTTTCATTGCCAGCCAGTCGGAAGGTGCAATCTACCGCTATGATCTTCCGCTGAAGTTTGGATATCCGTTGACAGCCAAAAGCAGGTCACGGACTGTGAGGGCTGCAGAAGATGTCGGGATGATGCGTATTACTCTGCCACGGCAGTCAGACATCGGCGGCATCGCGGTAGACTGGGTCGCCGAGAAAATCTACTGGACCGAATCGGCAGAAACCGGCAGCCGTATTGCGGTGTCCGGATTGAACGGAAAGTGGCAGAAAACACTAATTAACAGCACCCTGCACCGTCCGGCCGCCATCGCGGTCGATCCAGAGTTGATGCAGATATTTTGGACTACGCTTGGAGTTCTACATGCCCGGATCGAATCTGCTTCGTTGAACGGTACTGGTCGAAAGGTGCTTGTCCAGTCCAAGATTATCTGGCCGACCGACCTCTGCATTGACTATCCTAACCGTCGCCTGTACTGGACAGATGAGAAGAAGCGAACTGTGGAGTCCATTCGGCTCGACGGCAGTGATCGCAGAATCGTCTGGGCATTTTCTCTGAATGGAACTCACACATACCAGCCGTACAAGCTCGACGTGTTTGAGGACAGTCTGTACGTTCTAATGCGAGACCCTCTGAACGTTCTCATCCTGGATAAGTTTGGACGATTAGAATCCGGCCGTGAATTGCTGCCTACACAGAGCCCCATTCCACTTGGTGGACTTCTGGTTGTCCAGCAGTCGAAGAAGAACACGAACCTTCGTCGTTTAGAGAAGATGAATCCGTGTCTTGACTTTTCCTGCAAGGAAGCTGGAAATGTATGCTTTAATACCAAATACGGTGCAAGGTGTGTGCCTCCCGACGAGGGTCCTGCTTCCCGAGTCGAACTGTCAAAGATTACCTGCTACAATTATTGCCAGAACGGCGGAGTTTGTACCGTGACCGAAATGAACGAGCCGAAGTGCCAGTGTTCTGACCAGTATACCGGTCGAACGTGCGAAGATGACATTTGTCATGGCTCTTGTGTTATGGAAAACACCGAGTCTTGTCGAGCCTCCGGTAGAGGTAGTTCACCATGTGTCTGCAAACCGGAATTTGAGGGATTGCGCTGCGACCACAGAAGATGTGACAGTTACTGCTTGAATGGCGGTACGTGCACTTTCGACCGCATGGTGAGTCAACCGAGGTGTCGGTGTCCGAAAGAATTTGTGGGTCCGCAGTGCCAGACGCGGCGCCGGAATGCGTGCGACGGCATAACGTGCCACAACGGCGGGTCGTGTCGGGCAACCGATAAAGCATACCTGGAGTATACCTGTGACTGCGGCGACAAATATGGTGGCAGGCACTGCGAACGGTGCAAAATTCCACCTTGCTCCGACCCGAACTGTCGATTTCACACCTGCAACTCGTGCGAGTCAGTGTCGTGCCATTCAACAGTACCCGACCTGGCATACTGTTCTGTGCTACCAAATGCCAGTTTTACATGCGAGTGTTCGCCCGGCTACCGTCTTGTAGAAACTTGTAACAAGGGCTGTCCCGTCTGCGTCGACAGCTGTGATGGATATTGCCATAATGGTGGTACGTGCGACCATCAGCAACACACCGGTAACCCAGTCTGTTCGTGTGATGTACCGTATTACGGTCAACGCTGTGCGGATGTCTGCGGTTCGTGTCATATCAACGGAACCATGAGCTGCAATGCTTCAGTGTGTCGCTGCAAGGACGGATGGGAAGGAAAGTTCTGTGAGACAATCAACTGTGGTTGTCGGAACAAAGGAACCTGCATATCTCAGGTGCAGTGCTGAATGCATTACTTCTTTTAGAAAATAATTAATTACAGTTGCACTTTTTTTCTATTTTAGTACCCTTGGTAGTAAAGATTCCAAGGGTTAAAAGATAGAAATTACACTTTCATAGAAATTACACTGTAATTACAATTACACTTAGTTTCTCATTTTAATGTAATTAATTACAATAACAGTTACCCGGTATTTTAACCGGTTTTTAATTACTATTACATGTATTCACATGGTTAATTGATTATGCTTGTGATCACTTTTTGATTGTGAATGTTTAAACATTAAGTTGGACAACAATTTTATATTATCAGATAGTCTGGTCACACTGTGTAATTATTGGTACAGTACAAATACCTGACATAAACTAATTATATTCTGTTGTTTGTAGATTTTTCCAATGATGGTAGCATAGCACTTTCATGTGATCACAGATGTTTTAAATGTAATTGATTTAAGTCACACACTAATTAATCACTTTAATTGATTACTTCTGTAATTGTTTACTGTCTCAGGTTGAAAACCTTGGCTGCGAATGTCCACTCGGCTACGGCGGCCATCTCTGTGAAGTCCATGTCGGATGTGACGTAGTCCATTGCCTCAACGGTGGCACCTGTGAGGAAAGTGACGACATGTACAGCTGCTCGTGTCCAGATGGATTCTCTGGCGACCTTTGCAACATGATGCATGTCTCCCCCGGGTCATCGCGAGCCACGTTGGTGGTCGTCCTCATCTGTATGTTCATCATACTCTTGGTAGTGTTCCTGGTCCTCGCTGTGCTGGTCTACCGACGCCGCAGTACGTCCGGCCTCTTCAAACACCAGCGAATGGAGTCGGACACAGACGGCGCCAACGTGGAAATCGCGAACCCGATCTACATGCGAGACTACGAGGACGTCGACGACGACGAAGTTGTCGACGAACGTATCTTCGAGAATGATAAGCCGACCAACTTTGCCAATCCAGTGTATGACTCCATGTTCTGTGAAACAGACTCCGATGTCTTCGCGGCAGAGGGAGGCGCCGGCGTTGCGGAAGAAAGCCAGCTTCTTTCGTCGTCTTCCAACAACAAGAAACGGAAAAAGAACAAGTCCAGTCCTCGACATGGAACCCCACCATGAGGATGACCAGACAAAGATCCTCCAAACATCTTACTTGCTGCATTTCGTATAATATGCAACGGCAAGGCTCCGAAAGTGGCTGTTCTTATAACTTCTAGCAGTAGTGTGTGCGTTTTGCTGCTGATTAACTTGTGTGAGTAACTAGTGTTCTTCTGAAGACATTTTGTTGGAAGTTCTGATTATGAACGTCATACTCATTTGGGATAAAATTGACCGCATTTCTTGCAAAGTACTACACCAATCTTGCAGAAACTCGATGCTTGTCAACTTCTGCTAGTGTACATAGTGTTGACACACGTGTGTTATTTGTCATAGTGTGTGTGTGGTTATTGTTTGAACCTTTGCGATTGTGTCTGGTTTTCATTGCTAGTCTAAAACCTGCTATCATCTCGGTAATGATGTTCGAGCCAGTTGCAGTCAGTAATGGTGCCAAGACATGGTTATCGGTAGCTAGCTATAGGGCCACAGTTTAATTACAGTCCACGTTCATCCTCTGTAAAAGCCTACCACCAACAAGAGTGGCCCGAATGCAGTGTATCTCATTTACCACTGCCGAGATTGGTTAAGAGATTTGTCACTCGTCACACTATGACAGTGATTGTAATGGTTTAATATTGTTCTCTTTTCTGAAGTGTTGCCATGATGGCAGCGATACAATGATATTACACTGTAGTTCTTCTCGTGTCAAACGTTGCAGAGATCTATAACTGTTAAACTGTTAATGTAGTAACACTGCGGACTATTTTAACCACTTTCTTCGTCCAGCAGATTTTACATATACATCTGTACTGTTGACACACTGACATTTTCCTGTGTTATTGACTAGAGCAAGGGTTTTTAACCAGGTATGCCTGCACCCCCAGAGGTGTGCAATGGGTTAAGAAGGGTGCAAAAATGGTTCTCATACCACGAGGCAGTGGTACTGCAGCTTCTGAACTGAATATATTGACAGGGAAATGCTATCTTCCAATAAATAATTGAGCAGTTTTTGACAGGATTGTGAAGGTTTTCTTGGATCAGTTAAATGTCTGCAGCTCAATAATTATTGTGGTACAGTCATACTATGTAAGGTTTACTGCAGTTTTTGACAGACAGGATATTATAGTGCAGATTTTAACGACATTTGGACAGCATTTTGAGAGTTCAAATATTTAGTGCCACACACTTAGTTTCCACTTTGGAAACTTCTAAAGTCATTGCAAATTACCTTTAGTATGCTGCTATGCCAACAAGAATACTTGCTCTCATGATAGTGGTGTTTGACTGCCTGTAAAACTCGTACTTTATCAGTCTTTGTCTGGGACTGGTGCTATTCCAGGGTAACACTGTGGAAAAACGCTGTTTAAACAGACACCGAAGGTTGTGCTGTGTGTCATTTTTGTTTGAAGAGTTTAATCAAACGTGTTTTTTTGTTAAGTCAAGTGTTCAGGTTTTTCAGTGTTATACGTTTCCGCGTGTAGTATTAACAACTGGGGCCGTTGATTGTGCCAAATGGTTACCTGTTAGCGTATTAGTCGCTGTAGATAGAAAGCTAGTTCATGTAACATAGTACGTTTGAACTAGTGTGGTGCTGCGCTCACTTATTTGCCAATTAGTGATGTTATTTTGCATGACATTTGCACGTTTGTAGTCAGTAATCAAGTTTACATGATTTTGAGTTGAAACGGACTGCTCAGGCGATGGCCGTTAATTTTCTACGAGCCTGCTAGAAATTGACATTTTCGTGCGTTCGACGATAGTTTTGTTTTGTTTTTAATCGATTTGTCGTGACTAGTTTGCTTAATGATGTGTAACGTGCCTTTATTTTTTGTGCGAGAAATTTTTGCCGGATTTTACCTGTCGAATGAGGAAACCTGTCTCCGATTTTGTTTGCTTTCGTTGTTTTTGTTCGGTTGCTCTACGATATTGGTAACAGTTCTTATTACGTATGAGTGTGTGAATATGCATATGGATATGCATATGCATATGCATGTGCGTGTATTATATGAGCATAAGGCGTTATGTACAGCTTCAGTAGCAGTGTCGATGCAAGATTTAAGAAGGCAATGGTTTAAGTGTTCGTTTTGCACATAGTGTGGAATGTGCAAACATCTCTTGTGAATAAAACTGAAATAAAAGAAAAGGGTGAGCGAAAAGAACATCTGCAAAACAGTGAGAGAGGCATGAAATTAGTGTCAGGTAATTATCTGCATCTTATAGGGGATTTTTCAACCCTCGAGTTTTCCGGGCACTCCAAGATGAGACCCCTAGTTGTCTTGCCCAAGCATTTGCATTCACTACAACTCATCGTTAACTGCATTAACTCGTAATGATCAGTGTATATTTAACTGTTATTATGCCGCTGTCAAATGCATAGTAACCGTCTTGTAACGGCAGTGCTGCTCTGTTGATGTGGTGGGCCTGGATCACACCAGAATGACTCAAACGCTCCAAAACAAGGAGTGTAACGTAAAAATTATCAAGAATTTCCTGGGAGGAGCTGGAGGACAACCCCTCCCCACTCACTATCCCCCTCGTGGCTTTCAGCCTCTGGTCTTTATTCCCTTTGGCTGCTTGCCCCTCCCCCCAATCAGTGATGCCCCATGATGGAAACCCTGCATAACGGCCTTGTTAATGTAGAGTCTGAAGTTATAGTGTGAATGATGCCTGCAGGCTGTGTAAGGAAGCTATAGTTCAGGAAATTCACAAATTGGGGGGAAAACATAGGCGCAACAACCGTAAGGACTGGGGGAGACTGGTCCCCCAACTTTCAGGTTAGGGGGACCAACAATGTATTGGTCCCCCCAACTTTTTGGCCGTAGTTTTTAAAAAGCAAGAAATTTCACAGCAAGTAGTCACCAGAATGCAGGATTTAGCATCTGAATTTTCAGAAGTTTTCTGGGGGTGATACCCCCAGACCCTCACAGCGGGAGGGGGCAACCCCCTCCCGCACCCATCAACCAGGGCGGCCTTTGGCTGGGTGCGGGGTGCAAGCCCCCCGGTGTTGGGACCCAAACCTTGGTCCCCCTCAA
>Ga0049105_1001582_pt1 | contig 10366 bp, 7 predicted proteins | sample WorMetvaBAHAMAS1_FD_61260 | JGI IMG/M metagenome (GOLD analysis project Ga0049105, IMG submission 61260) | Worm MetaG Olavius vacuus BAHAMAS.1 | ecosystem: Host-associated > Annelida > Digestive system > Unclassified | place: Germany: Marburg | collected 2013-04-09 | reverse complement strand
TTTAAAATAATCTTTATATAATGCAGGTAGCTGATCACAATGATGATAAAAATTATGTAAAAGTATAGAGGATTTGTTGTTCATGCAATTTAGGAGGCAAGGTACTAAAGTTTTTATAAAAGTAGAACTAAGGAAAATACATATCTTTATTTTGCAGTACTCATTCATTCAACTTTTGTTAATTTATCAAAAGACGATTCATATACATGTATTCAAGTACAGATCGGCTGCATAGGATATATGCGAGTGAAAAAAAGCGATATATAATTGCTCTAAAATTTCAAACGGTATTATTTATGCCCCAATTTACAAAAAAAAATGCCAACATATTTACCAATTTATTATAATGTGATCAATCCATTTTGACTCACTGTCAATTAGGAGACCAAGATATGTCACACAATTAGTATCCTAAATTTCGCTGCTATTAAGGAACAATTTAATTTTAGCTGTACTACTATCACATTTTCAAATTAGCCAGACTCCACGCAAACACAAAATTTCTCAGTCTAATAATCTTTTCAGCTAATCCGTCATCAATAAAGGATTACACCCTAGTTTATATTAACATGTTTGAAAGTGCACTGGTGTAAAGTAATTTTTGACACGAGCAAAAGCATCATTATCATCACAAAATCCCCCCTCAATTTTCGCCATGGTGCATCTCGCACCATTTCCCCCAATGTGTAGACGCCCCTGATGGCGGCCGCCATACCAATCTTAAATTTGGTATGGCGGCCGCCATACCAATCTGATGAAATTTGGGCATGAAATTTGGGCAGTTGATTTTCAGGAAAAGCATTAAAATTGTTGCCATCAGATGTCAGATTTTAAGGCTAAAATGCGCCAAAATCGATTTTGCATGGGACTCTTCCACAGACCCGGCGATGGGAGAGCTTACATTTACAGCGCTCCCCAGAGAGCCCCTAGCTGGAATAAAGGGGACCTACTTCTAAGCAAAGGAGATCGCGCAGAACAGCTGAACGATCTCTTAGCGTTCTGAAACTTGCGAAATTCTTTGTCCCACTCCGATTGAAAAAAAATCAAGAGGGGTGCAAAAATGGAATGGGCATCCTCTATCTTCATGCAAAGCATGGTGTAGATCCGCCGCTGCACGGCGGCGTGAGAAAGAAAAGTCGGGAGTTTTTTTGTGATACAATAAAGATCGATTGATTGATTGATTGTTTTTGTTTCTTTGTTTGTTTGTCACGATCTGGAGTTTTAGTCATTCAGATAGCGATATTATCGCCATTTGTAAGTCAATTTTGATGAGGATTTCGGCGTTCTTTAGCGGAAGAAATGTTCTTTCAAACGTTTCAGAGACATTTGTATTATGCCGCAAGGTGGCGCCACGTTTGTCTTAAAATAAGGTCAAAATTTGATTTTTTTTTCAGGAAATTCGAAGAGCAGAGTTTGTGCGCACGACTCCGACCATTTAGGAGAAGTATAGAAAAAAAATTCCACAACACCTATTAGTACGATGATGCACCTATATGAAATTTTTCGAATACTTGATTTCACAGCAGCACTTTAATTTGTCAAACGTTTAAGTGCGGTGCAAAAAGCGGGCGAAAGTGGTTTATTTGTGCGCACCATATCACTAAGATGTTATAAAACTTCAATGCAACTTTTTACGTTTTTGTATAGCGAAAGGAATGCAGTTGTGCACCCATGTAAAACTTTTCCGATGTGTCCCCTGTGGTCGGTAGGAGAGCGCACAAATTTGAAAATGAGTTTTTTTAAATCTGATGTGCGATATTTGATTTTTTTTCGCACCGTAGGGGCGACCCATTTAGCAGATGTCAATGAAATTTGGCAAGACGAAGGGGACTGAAGGTCTTCTTAAACTGACCAAATTTGGTGTTGCTAGCTACGTTAATGTATAGGCCCCAACAATATCTTGAGAAGCAACCAAAATACAGCAATCTGCTACGTCGACGACACTTCGCTGCGAAGAAACGTCCGGCCGGTGATGCATAATTGGCTTCTAGCGAATGCAAATGTGTTTCTTAGTTTTCATTAACGTTTGCAGCTTGCATACACTGTAATTATACTGGTTTTTGCTTTGGTTTTGTAGTCCGTCCGTGGCCTTTTGACAGTAACAACTAGGACCTAACAAACGATTGGACTAAAACATTTGTAGGCCGGATACGACAGTCGCGATGGACGCAGCTATATTCGATTATATTCAAGTAATAGCGAACTTCTGACAGGCACGAACGCCGAGTTTCCTGGACGTTGGATATTTCAAGCCAAAAGATCGGAGCCAGGTAAAATGTGTCTGCTTTTATATCTATTGATGTGTCATGATATTTTGGCGAGAAGCTGTTGCAAGTTAAACTTCTGGGAAGGCCTGACGTTTTGGGAAGGCAAATGCAGGTATGATTCATTCCGTTAGCGGATGAACGCGGGGTGTGCAGGTCAAACTATCAGATCCCCTGAGAAGTTGTGCCATACCTGAGCTCCTTCGAGTTGTGTTTACGACAAGGCGCTATACAAATCCACGTTTACCTTTACCTTACCTTTATTTTCGCGTGTCACGTGATCACATGGACTTAGTGACTTTGAGTTAAGTGCAAATCTTATCCGCAAATTTGCACAAACGTGTCATCTCATAGTGTAATGCTACAAACGTTTTCCACCTTACATGAATAATGTATCCACACTACCTTGTGAAACCTGTAATGACACGTGCTGCCATTGAGTTGTTTCAGAAAAACCTCCAGAATTTATCCCACCTTAACTGTGGATTCCAAATGCGCCACATGTGGAAAATAGTCCTACTGCAAAACACACATCACCGATTTGGACGAAGTGAAAGAGCAACTGATAACGGAGTGGGCCAAGCTGGATTACGCTGTCATTGTGACAGCCATTCGTTAGTGGCGTCGTCGACTATATCAGCGTGCGTCAATTCAATGCCGCTGGTGTATATTTTGAGCACCGTCTCTGACTTTCGTCATTTTACTGATAGTACATATTAGTGATTTTTGTTGCAGATGTTGACAACATGGACAGTTACGTGCTATTTGTAGGCTTATTCTTGCATATTGTCTGTTCTGGCGTTGTGTTGTAGTAATATTATTATTAGTATAAGAATCGTACACGAAGTACACAACAAAGGTAGCAAACATGACATGACAATACGGCAACCTTTTTATTTTTGCAGGGTCAAGTAACCGCAATAATTGGGTGAGGTGGACACTTATTCTACTTATAGTTTCCCACTCCCAGTACAATCGCGATGTTTCTTGCACTAAATTGTAGTAATGCGTGCGAATTTGTTAAAGTTATGTAGAAACAAGAAATACGTTCTATGGAACGTGTATCTTGCCCAATGCGTTGCATTCCGTATGCCTAAACAGGTTGTCATGTACTGATATAGGAATTTACAACGGTGCAAACAGTCCTAATGGTTTTCTCACACCGGCTATTGCATAGCTTTGTACATTAGGGGCCCAATGTTTACTGTTTTCTAATTGTTTGACTCACCGTCTTCGAGGTGTTCCAAAATTTAAAAAAGTACGTGACGTGACCCTGTTCACGCCCATGTTGACCTAATATTGCATTTTTTCGTTAGTACCCCCAGTGTCCCATCTCCGTGCCAAATTTGAAGTTTCTAGCCTCAACCGTTTCCGAGATATGGAGGGGGTCCCAAAATTTCATAAAGTAGGTCACGTGACCCCTTCACGACCACTTTTGACCTAATTTTGCATTTTTTCGTTAGGACCCCCAGCGGCCAGTCTGTGTCCCAAATTTGAAGTTTCTAACAGCAACTCTTCCCGAGATATGGAGGGGGTCCCAAAATTCTAAAAGTAGGTCACGTGGCGTCTTCACGACCCCCTTTGACCGAATTTTGCATAATTTAGTTAGGACCCCGGTGTCCAATCTGCCTGCCAAATTTAAAGTTTCTAGCTTTAACCGTTCTCGAAGTATGAAGGGGGTCCCAAAATTTTAAAAGTAGGTCATGTGACCCCATCACGACCCCTTTTGACCTAATTTTGCATTATATAGATTAGGTCCCCAGTGGCCAAGTCGTGTGCCAAATTTGACGTATCTAGCTTCAACCGTTCCCGAGATATGGAAAGGGTCCCAAAATTCTAAAAGTATTTCACGTGACCCCATCACGACCCCTTTTGACCTAACTTTGCATTTTTTGCTTAAGACCCCTAGTGGCCAATCTACATGCCCTAGATATGGAGGGGGTCCCAAAATTCACTCACGCACTCACTCACTCACTCACTCACTGACAGACACACAAACTGATTTTATAATATGTCCAATGCTGCTGACGCATTGGGCATATAAATACTTCTGATTTCTTTTTTCCTGTATAATGCTGATAAGTGATAACTGGTTGTTGTGTTGGGTGTAATGTGCATTATATGACATTGTTGATTTTGTTATCATGTTACTAATATAGCCTACCGGTACTCCGTAACAGACAGGTGTCGATCAACTCCCACTTCTGATGATTGTAAAGCGCGGCTTGTCAGGTTTCGTTCCTGTAAGACGCGCTATATATAGCTTTAGCCTATTACAGACAATGCACGCCTATAAGCTTACGGCGCTAAAAGTAATAAATGCTGCTTTTTTTGCTTAGTGCGGCTGACGAGTAACGTGCAATACAAAGGCCTTTTGGAAGTTTTGCACAACGGAGTCTGGGGAACTGTTTGCAATGAACACTTCAGCAACACTGACGCAAAAGTTTTTTGCTATCTCTTTGGCTTCGGGTAAGTACTCTGTGTCCCAAAAACGTGCCAGGTTTAACTTGCTATAACGTGGTTACGTGGCCAAAACTTAAACTGATCTTTAAAATTCTTTCACTGTTAGAAAGAGTATAAAATTTGCTACGAAGTCCATGTCCACCACACCTTTCGTATGCTGCTGCACGACCTTAGGAAATTAGAATTCAAATTTGGTAAAAATTACAATGTGCTCTTAAAAACGTGTTTTATTTTCTTAGATTTAACTCGGTAAATTCTTAACCGATTTTCACAATTATTTCACTGCTAAAAAACTAAGAAAGGAGAAAATTATGAACAAATCTACAACAAACTGGAACAACTTTTTCAGAAGTAGCATAGAAGAGCACTTCATGCGAGCGGGACAGTGCGCCTCAGTCAGCTCTTGCGCACGTACGTGTACGTCGCCTCGTGAAGCATTTCAGCTGCAGATGCTTTTATGCTTTTTACGATGCGGACAACATATGACTTAGGAATGCCTGTCCCCGTGATATTTCACGGACTGTGCCGTAAGTTCGGGGCTGGTCTTATTGAGTCAGAACCATATGTTTCATCTGGTTAATGTCTGTATCCGTGCGGGCACTTCGCGTCTGCCGCTGCCCTGACGTCTGTCCACTGTGCCTGTGTCTCTGAATTTCTTGAGTAACCTATTAATGCTACCCTTCGTCCATCTTATGTCCGGAAATTCTTTCCTCAACTGTTTCGTAATATATCCCTTCAACTGATATATTTTTAGTAGAATCTTATCTTCGTTGTTGAAAACCACGTTCACAAACAATGCAGTAACGTACCTATGACGTCTGGGATCATCCCAGTGGGATGACGTAACAAGCGATTGCCAAATGAAATACGTACAAAGTCATGGTCATGTAACTAATTCTGCATTAGTTCTGTTAGAGAACAATTTTAATTTCATGCTCTTTCTAACGCTAGAAGAATTTTGAAGATCGGTTAAATTTTGGCCAAGTTACAGCAAGTTAAACCTGGCGCATTTTTGGGACATAGTGTAGGCCTATACATTGCAGTATCACATGATTATGATGTGTATTGATTGCATTACGGGACAACATATAGAAACATACATCTAAATCCCGATACATATACAGTATACTAATACTACAGAAAAGTAGCAATTGCGATGCATAATTGCAACTTGAGACTAGTGTTGGGCGGTATAACCGATTATGCGAAACAGTAAGTACCGTGAAAAAATACCTCGGTACTCAGTATTACCGTGACAATACTTCTGCTATCACAGCAGAGCTCGGTAGAGCTCTATCAGTTGTAAAGGTCACCCCTCAAGTCAATGGGAACAGCCAATTTTTGGGGGTCCCCCAAAAATATTGGGGCGATAAAGATAAAATTTGGCACAAATGAAATGATTACGTCGGGAAGGTAACCCATATGCAAAACTTGGTAACAGTCAGATTACTGGGAGCTTCTTCCAATATAGGTGAAATATAACCTTTCGGAGTTCTGCCAATAACTTTTTTTAATTTTTTTTAACGTAATGCTAATATTTGAACAAGGCTACAGATGAGACCGCTAAACCGATTTTAACGCGCAATATCTCAAAACGCGTGTCACCGCCGGAAGTGCGTAATTTTAGGGGGTCAAAATCCTCAAAAACTCCCCAAAATTGGCCTGAACAGGCATTTCGCAGCCAAATCCACGAAGTCGTAAAGTAGCCATATATCAGTCATCGATGAAGCTATTCGCGTCAAATTTGACAGACAGATTAAAAACGGGGAGAAATATCCAAAATCTGCAAAACTAGGTCAAAAGGAGTCATGTGCGGGTCACGTGACCCACTTTTGAAATTTTGGGACCCCCCGGTTGAAGCTAAAAACTTCAAGTTTGGCACAGAGATGGACGGCAGTCAGTACTAACGAAAAAAAATGCAAACTTAGGTCAAAGTAATCATTTGGGGGTCACGTGACCCACTTTTCGAATATCTCGGGAACGCTTGAAGCTAGAAACTTCAAATTTGGCATAGAGATTGATGACAATGTGTATTAGCTATGTCATCACTGTAGTTCCATTTTTACGTGGAACGCAGACGCGGTATAGCGATTAGAAAGCTGTCCGTCTATCAAACGCATGAATTGTGACAAAATCGAAGAAAGATCTGTCCAGAGATTTGTACCGTACGAAATATCATTTTGCCTAGTTTTCCGAGATAAGTATGGTTGGTGGGGGCAACTTCTTCCACCTGTAATGTTGGATCAACTGGCCCCCGTTCAGCCCGTTGGAGCGAAATCGCAGATTTTGAACCGATATTCGCTCGTAGCGCCTCAGCGGTAACACTTAGCGAAAAAAGTTCAATTTACAAAGGGGGCCCAAAAAACGCAAAACGGCCGATTTTCGTCTAAAATCGCACTTTGCTTGAAGAAATTCTGCTACAAAGTTTTTTCTGTGAAAACCGTCAGCGGCAAAGTTGTAAGGCACTCATTGGCCTAACTATATATGCAAAAATGATTGGTGGGGTGCTATTTTACCTGAATTTTTTTTTACCAGAGTGACTGCGTGGAGCGAAATAGCCGTTTTTCTATCTCTTTTCGCTCGTAGCAACTCAGCCGTAACACCTAGCAAAAAAAGTTAAATTAACACTAATAGGAAGTCCACTACGCGCTTTCCAACGAGCCAAAGATGAACATCGTACGTTGTCCTTAAGCCCATTATCAACCCCAAAGGGTGGCTAAAAACGCAAAGTGCCCAAAATTTGAACAATAAGTTGCGATAACTCCGAAACCGTACGAGATGTTACTACGACCGAGTTACTAATCACTAATCACTAATAGGAAGTCGCATACGGGTACCGATCTCGATAACCTTGAATGACCTTATACGCTGTAATAGCCCTTATTTTGCGTTTTTTTCCCACCGAATTTGACAGATTTTTAGGCCGATTATATCACAGTGGTTGAAGATGACCTATAATGTCCGTAAAATATTGTCTCCCAGTTTCAGTCTTTCCCTTCTGGCCAAAGTTATAACGCACCCTGCAGCGCGGTCTCTCTGCGATAGCTGAGCGTCTTGTTCAACATGCTATGTTATACCGTCAAACACCGTAAGCTTAAATTTTACTTTTAATGCCATATTGACTTCAGGCCGTGACTAACAAAATACATCAAAACAGAGATTTCTCGCAATTTCTTTCAAACGCACAATCGTCAGAATTTAATGACGTCATTTGTATCATCAACTGCGCTTCCACTTGAGGGAGTGTCATATCCATATCACCTCCCCTCCCAAGAGGAAAGGGGAAAACGAAGGGAAAGGAGGGAACGAAGGGAGGGGCGCGCATTGCCTGTACACTGAGCAGAAACTGTCCGCGTAGTGCGCGCGTTCCTTCCTTCGTTCCCTCCCTTCCCTTCGTTTTCCCCTTTCCTCTTGGGAGGGGAGGTGATTTGGAGGAAAAGATGGGAAGGGAGAGGAGAAAATGGACGTCGTGACTTATTAACCGGTGTTCCCTCTGTAGAAACGTCCTTGACTTGTTATTTCATTTCATGACACTCCTTCAATGCGAACTCTCTTCACAAACGTTCTAAATATACTGTTTCCTCTGCAGAACGTCCCTTTTAACTTTACATTTCTCTTCGTAATACACCATCAGTACATGCTTGTTTCTAGGGAGACCCCTTCAACATGTGTTTCTTCCAAGCAAAAAACGCCTTTAGCACGCTCCTTTGTACCGCATCATGCGTTGAACACGTTGTTTCATGTCTACAAAACGTCCCGTTACGTGACCATGCGCATTTATTACCTGCAAAATACCTTTAGCATGCTCCTTTCTAATAGCCCGTAACACGATTTGACCATACTGTCTCCTGGCTGTCGAAACCTTCAATAGATGTTCGCTCCTCTGCAACATGTCGTTCAAATTGCTATATTCTTGTCACATGCCGTCAGTATGTCGCCTCTGCCCAGTATGGTGTTTCAACATGCAGTATCTTCCGTGCAAATCGCCTTAATTCACCACGCTCTTTCTTCGCAAAACGCGTCTCGAATATGCTGTTTTTGTCTGCAAAACGCTTCACAACATGACAACTCTTCTTCCAATAATACCCATAACATGCTGTTTCTTTCTCGAAAAACTCTCGTAAAATGTAGTTTCTAGCCAGCTAAATACTTGCAGCATGCTTCTTCTTAACATAACACGGCATATAAACGTGTTAAACGTGACGTTCCCTCGGCAAAACACTCTTTCAATACGAACCCTGTTTCTAGAGAAGCACCTTCAACATGTTGTTTCTTACATGCCAAACGTCTTTAACACACTCCTTCATACCGCAACATGTCTTGAACACGTCGTTTCTTGTCTACAATACACCCCCCACAACATGACACAATGCACCCTCAGTATATCATTTCTCTTTTGTAAGACACCTGCAGCATGCTATTCCGACCGTAACGCTTTGTGACCATACTGTCTCCTGGCTGCGAAAACGTCCAAAAATGCCCTCTCCTCTAAAAACGTCTCTCAAGTTGTCATTTTTTCTTGCAACATGGCTGAATACGTCGTCTTTTCCCTGCAACGTGCCCTCAACGTGTAGTTTTATACGTGCAAAACGTCAAAATGCAGTTTCTTAGCGCAACGTGCCTTGAACATGTTGTTTCTTGTCTGCGAAATGCGCCATAACATGGAAATCTCAGAGTATGTCTCACAACATGTCGTTTCTTTCCAGCAAAGCGCCTTTAACATGTAGTTTGTAGCCAGCAAAATACACCCGACATGCCAATAGTAACACAAAACTGTTTGTCCACGCTATTTCCTATCTTTACAAACGTCCTAAATATGCCGTTTCCTCTGCAAAGCTTCCCTTAACTTGTCATTTCTCCTCGTAATATCCCATTTGTACATGCCTGTTTCTAGCGAAACCCCTTTAACATGTGTTTCTTCCAAGCAAAAAAATGCCTTTAGCACGCTCCTTTGTACCACATCACGCGTTGAACACGTCGTTTCATGTCTACAAAACGTCCTGTTACGTGACAATGAGCATTTATTTCCTGCAAAATACCTTTATCATGTTCCTTTCGGGTAGCCCGCAACACGCTCTGACCATATTATCTCCTGGCTGTTCGATGTTCTCTCCTCTGCAAAAAGTCGTTCAATTTGCTATATTGTTGTCATATGGCGCCAATACGTCTTCTCTGTCTGCATGGTGTGTCAACGTACAGTTTCTTCCGTGTAAATCGCCTTGATTCACCACGCTTTTTCGTCGCAAAACGCGCCTCAAATATGCTGTTTCTTGTCTGCAAACGCACCACAACATGACAGTTCTTCCTCTGATATACCTACACATGCTGTTTCTTTCCGGTAAAACGCCCACCACATGCAGTTTCTTGCCAGTACAGTACCTTCAGCCTGCATCTATGCACCGCAACGTGCGTTGACTATGCGATTTTCTACCTGCAAAAACGTCATAAATATGTCGTTTCTTCTGCATTACTTCTTTCAACTTGCCATTTCGTCTCACAACATGCCCTGAATACAATCTCTCTTCTTCTCAACATGTAGTTTCTTCCATGCAAAATACCTCCAGCATGTATACGACGCCGAAATCGCCGTCGATTGGCGGCTACAGTCATCCAGATGGAACGGCGATTTTCGTAGACAT
>Ga0049105_1001581_pt1 | contig 10366 bp, 5 predicted proteins | sample WorMetvaBAHAMAS1_FD_61260 | JGI IMG/M metagenome (GOLD analysis project Ga0049105, IMG submission 61260) | Worm MetaG Olavius vacuus BAHAMAS.1 | ecosystem: Host-associated > Annelida > Digestive system > Unclassified | place: Germany: Marburg | collected 2013-04-09 | reverse complement strand
GTCCTATGTATTTTGTTCTATGTTGATTTTTGAAATAATTTGCAGGGACTTAGTTCGATAGAACTTATGAAACATTTTTTAAACAAAGACAAGGTAATATTAGTTGATTGATTGATTATCATTCATACCGGTCACAACCAAGTCTACAACTAACCTGGCCCGGCTGGCAGTACAATACAGTGAAACCAGTCGAATTAGAACGTACGAAAAGTTACCAAAATATTTGCTAAAAGTGCGATTTTATTTCAAACGGGGTTTAAAGCTGTTTGGTTGCTCTAGCAGCGTCCAATGCATTGCCGGATACCAATGGACAAAGTGGGCAACTGCCCAGAGGTTTCCACAACCATGGGCCTTTACATTTTTTGTGAAGAATTTTAAGGTAGGGTACAGGGACCTCTACTACAGGGACCTCCCTAGGGCTTCTACAGTGTAAATTTCCATCAGTGCGGTGTCCAGATTCGATGGGTTTGCATCGCGTCGAGAATGCGAGTCACACTGGTCCGGCGGTCAGTCTTCATCTGTACTCTCCGCCGTTCAAGACGTGCCAGTCGTTCGATCAGAGGACTGGAAAGGCGCGAACTGTCCGCATGACGTTCTGGAGCGAGAACGGACGTCGAACGGACCGCGGCAGCATTGACGCTCAACAGCGACGAAACCAAGTACGTCATACCGTCGATAAACCAGCCGCCGATCTGGAATTTCGAAAGGGGAGAGGAGTGGAGGGGGTACCTGGGTGTCCCATTTCGGTAAGTGGGAATCCACGAGCATATAGCTTTTGCCGACATTGTGCTATTTTGTGGCCAAAATCGCGACATTGCCTGCTTTCATCCGAAAATAAAAGGTCCAAAAACGTAAGAAATTTAAATGAATAAATATAATGCAGAAACCACAGTAATTAAGTATAGGCACGTGTAACATTAAACAGATGGTCCAGGTATTGGTCAAAAGTTATACTTATAGCATATATTAATTTCTCGTAATTACTTGTTTTATATACACATTTCGGGTATAATTTCGCTTGCAGCCCGGCCCGATTCGTTTAGATTATTTAATTTCCAGACCTCTAGTCTATAAGATCGTATACAATGTAGCCTACACTTGCAAGCAACGTGTATTCAAAGCAGGCACAGAATGTGATGTCTTAAACTCCAGTTGAGTTTCATAACTGTTGTTAGTGGAAAGCTTATGTTTGTTCAACAGGTGATGAGAAACGAGTCAATGGATTCATTCGCAATCGTCCAGACGGCTAAAGAGTGATGCATCTGGCGAATTCCAGCAACGCACCGAATTTTCGTTTATTTTATACACGTTAGGCCAGAAACAACTCGACACGTTCGTCTACAGAATTTCACGCTAAAGCAGCTGAAATTAATTTAGGCTATTACGTAATATTTTATTGCTTCACAATGCACTTGCAAATAGTCTGCTAGGTTAAAGTGTTTGAGTATAAGGCAATGTTATTGTATTAGGCTTACGCGTAAAATTATGGCCAACTTCTATACTTGAGTTCGTGGTATCTTTTCCGGGACGCGATGTAAGACAGATAAATAATGTAATCCACTAACAGTATGATTAATCACTTATCAGTGTCAAGTTTGAGTGACACAAAAATAGGCCTAACCCCCACTTTCTAGCAGTTTACAGTTGGAATCTGCGACTTCGCTATGCTGTAAGAACTTGGCTGATAATGCGTTGGGCCTAATTGTGGCCGAAATCTGTGGCACTTGTTCAGTCATGGTCAAAGATCGCTGGCGGCGAACAATAGGGCCTGTTGTTCGCTTGTCGTCGTACCTTGGTACTGCGACTGCAGACGTTTTGCGCCGAGAACTGCCTGACGTACGGCTCGAAAGAACTGCGATATCAGAGGAGCCGACAAACAGAGGCACAGTACGACTCCAAGGACTTCGTACCGGCGCGAATCGTATATGATTTAGCCTTGCCGTCGATCTGTTGAGCGTTCCTCTGCTACGAAATCGGTCAAACGGCCGAGAAAGTTCGGCTGATGACTGTAAACCGAAACAAAAAAAGCGCTTAAGGTTTACTGTCTGTCGTGTCTGGTCGTAATTTCGGCAAGTGAAAGACATCTGATTATCTTCGTCAGCGTCGAAAGACCTGCGGTGTTAGATAACTTACCGTAACCTATAATTAACACGGGTCTGTCACATTGATTCCTACTAGGCATTGTGGAAAACAAAAGCTAAATATTATGACATTTGCGAAGTTTGCGATTCCGTCATTTTACGAGTTAGGCCTGAGCTAAGTAAGCTTACATCAATTGCCTTTTGAATATGCTATGCAGCATCTTCTATATCGAAGTTGAGAAAAACATTAGTGGACGTCAATAAAAACGGTTTAGCGCGGTATAAGTTTAAAACATAGAGATCTACGTTCAACTCAAACCCATTGCAGTAGGGCCTACCATTATTAGGAACAAGATGCACAGCTATCGCAGAGAGACCACGGTGCCGGGTGCATCAGTTCTGGCAAAAAGTGGAGGACTGGAACTGGGAGACAATTTTACGGACATTATAGGTCTATCTTGAACCAGTGTGACGTAATTTGCCAGTAAAGCAATCGAATTCGATGAGGAAATAACAAAATAAGGGCTACTGCACCGTTCAAGGTCATTCAAGGTCATCGAGGTCAGTATCAACCGAAAGCCCGTATGCGATTTCCTATTAATGATTAATAGTAACTGGCATTCTATCTCGTACCGTTTCGGAGGTATCGCAGCTTATTGTTCAAATTTTGGACACTGGGTTTTTTAGCAGTTTTTTTAGGGACAACGTACGATGTTCATCTTGGGCTCATTGGAAAGCGTGTAATGGACTTCCTGTTAGCGTTAATTGAATTTTTTCGCTGGGTGTTACAGCTGAGACGCTACGAGCGAAAATAGATCGAAAATCGGCGATTTCGCTCCAACGCGGTCAGTTTGATCCAACATTTCAGGTAGAATGGGTCGCCCCCAACAACCATTCTTCTTCTCAGAAAACTAGGCTCTTTCGTATGGTATAAAAATCTGGACAGATCTTTCTTCCGTTTTTTGACAATGCACGCGTTTGACAGACGGACGGACAGACGGGCAGAAAGACAGAATTCTCATCGCTAGACCGCGTCAGCATTCCATGCAGCGCGGTAAAAACTAGAAATGTTCGTCACGAACAGTCCAACGTGTTCTACCGTTTTAATGGCCGCCCATGCGCATAGGCGTAGCCAGAGTGATTCAGGGGGTGCAGTTTCATCCCCACAGCTAGAATAACAAGAAAATTCGTTCGGTTATTAATTTTCTACATTTTGTTTATTCCGTTGTCTTTTGAAGTCGGATGCACGAACGTCACTCGACTGTTACATAACACCTAAGCCCAAATTATGCAATTTATTTGCATGCAAACTAGTTACAAAAAGTGTCGATCAAATTCATCATAATTAGTGTTTGGCACAATAAGAGATCAGAACACACTTTTCGTTGTGTACCTATGCACGCATTTTATGATATTTATGTATGTTCTATTTTATACGTTGAGTAGGCCTAGCTATCTTGAAGGAGAATAAGTCCAGCGGAGGTTTGAAGTAGCTGTGAGGACAGAACTCAGAGGCGTTGCTCAATTGGCGCATTATAAAGCGTCCAACCAGGCCGGAGTCGAAATTTGCACGAGAACAGAACAATCGATTTTGTGGCTATAGTTCCGCGTCGATTTTCCTTGTATAGTTGAAAGGAGATCTCGTTTTTGAAATCAGCGAATTTCTCTGCGTGTTTACTGAACCCGACCCAGACTGCATAATGCTACCGCCCACTGCGCTTGCGTGTACTGTGTACCGCTAAGTGGCTTAACCGAATCAGATAGCTGGACTTGTGAAGACAGCAGCCAGTAGGCCTACCCATCAATCCACCGGAAGTCGGCAACTGCAGACGGCTGCTGGAGCTGTGAAGAGTACCGTTCAGCTCAGCTGCTGGCATCAGCTCGGCGGAGGAACGCGCGGCTGCAGCAGCAGCTCGTCCGCATCCGGCGCCGGCCGTCGCGTGCGCGGATAGCATCGTTCGCGCGTCAAGCGGAGGTAAGGTCGTGCATAATCAGTAAAGTATGAAACGATGAGCTACTGTATGTCCCAGTGACAGATGCTTGCCGATAAGCAGTTAAGCAGTGCTTCTTGTGCAGCGTAGCATATTAATAATTGGTAACTTCGCCGCATCTTTTACATTTGTCGAAAGTTTTCAGCCGGTGTTATTTGTAAGACCACTGATGCAGTTTTCCCATCTTTCTGTCTATAGTATCTGCCTGCAACGATTAAGAACTGCTGCTGTAGATCGAAGGTGCTGCTACAAAATTCATACTTGTTCCGTACGAACTATATACGAACTTTACGATTGGGGACACGTTCTGAAACTTTATGGAATATGACGGAATTTTACATACGTATAGTTCCATCACATCAGAACGAGCTGTTTTGGCTATATTGGCTTACAAGCCCACAATTCCACCACAGCAATCATTTCTTGCTGCTGTACGCTGTTGCACTCGTGTACAGCATGCAAGAAACTATTGCCGTGGTGGAATTGTGGGCTTATAACCCAATATTATATGACGCCAGCTCCAATGGTATGATGTACAACACATTATTGTAGACCAAAGGCGATGTATACTGCATAGGCTATACGCACGATGACGTCAGACCTCTTCGGCGAGCTCTGTGGAACTTTATGGAACTTTATAACGGGTACGATGGAACGTTAACAACTATGCTACAAGTTGTGGATTCATAGGCTCATGCTCATATTACGTTGTCCTCAGTCTTGTCGAGGGTACGAAAACTAGCGATTTACACAAAAATGCATGCGTACACTCATCGAAAGAACGCGAAAAAACGCGGAAAATCACGAAAGCGACATTGTCACCAATTATTACGCCATAATTGGTGCTTGCACATTGCTTTTCAGTTCAAGAATTTTATTCAAAATATAAAAACCGGATGTATAAAAAGCCAACGCATCTGGTTACGTGCCGTCTATACTTAAACTACAGTCGTCCATAGTCCAGGTCGCATTTCCAGCAGGTGGTAACGTGCCTGACTACAATGCAATGCAAATCATTTCGCACGGATAGATAGGCCAATGAATGTGTTGCAACTTTGTCGCTGACAGTTTTCATACAAACTTTGTAGCAGACTTTTTTATAGCAAAGTGCGATTTTAATTGGAAAACGGCCGTTTTGCGTTTTTGAGCCCCATTCGGGGGCTTGAGAGCTACGTACGATGTTCTTCTTAGGTTCATTATAAAGCGCGTAATGGACTTCCTATTAGTGTTAATTAAAGTTTTTGCTAGGTGCTACCGCTGAGACGCTACGAGCGAATACTGTATCGACTGAAAATCGGCGTTTTCGCTCCAACGGGAACGGGGTCAGTTTGACCCCGAATTTCAGGTAGAAGGGGTCCCCCCAGCAACCATTCTTCTTCTCACAAAATAGGCTAAATGATATTTCATGTGGTGTAATAATGTGGGAACAACTTTCTTTCGTTTTATCATAAATCACGCGTTTGACAGACGGACTAAGGGACGGACGGACGGAAAGACATTTTTCTCGTAGCTAGTCATCGCTGGTATTCCATGCAGCGCGGTAAAAAGTAGCCCCCTAAAACTTTTTGCGATATTTTCACTTAGGTTAAGCATATTTCCATGAAGTTTTGCCAATTTGTTGCCAGTTTATATCCACACATGCTCACCAATTGTGGTTGCTTTATCTTAATATTTAACAAAATGTCATTAATTTTTCTAGAAGAAACCGTTTTAAGTTTTGAGTTTCAGCATGTTAGATTGCCTAGATTTCATCGCTACTGATAAGTGGCCCCAATTCACCCAACCTCAATTCACTGAATTATGAGGTTTGGGGCAATGCTGGAGTCTTAATACAAGCTGCAATAGAAGTAAAAAACAGTTCTCGAGTTTTAAAATGCACTTTAGTTAATTTGGTCTGTCTTAGCGGAGAAAGCCATTGACAACTCTGTGAAAAACTACCACAAGCGACTGCAGACGTGTGTTAGCCAGCGGTGGACATTTTGAACATTTAATGTGATAATTCATTTAACGAATTACTAACTGTTATATTAATTAAATATTATTTGATGTGACTTGTTTTTAACGAAAAATTTATGAATTTCATAATAAACTAAATTGAATTGTAAAAATTCTAGGGGTCTTAGTAGTAAAAGTGATAAAATTCATACAAATATTCAGATAAATGGACCAAAATTGGTGTGAACGTAGGAATATGTTTGGGTAATAACCAAGATAATTTTCATTTACACAGGTTCACCATAAGTGAAAATATCACAAAACGTTTTATGGGGTTACTTTTTTGACTCACATTGTATAGTAAGTATACAGGGTGAACATAAAAAGTAACCCCGTGTGACTTTTGTTGATATTTTAGCAATAAGTACGGGATTATATACATGAAATTTTATATAACTGTTAAACAATATAACCCACACTCTACCACTAAGTGTTGTTGAATATATCTCAAAATGGCATAATTATGCTGTTTCAAACAAGACAACACCTTATTTCGCAGCGTTCCAAGCGTTGTTCCGTCCCCAATATGACTTATAATGTGTTTGGTGGGACGTTAAACCTTGCTCAATCCAATCCAAGCGTTGTCTTCACCGGTAGTGTGTTTATGGCTCTAAAACGAGCCGTCTTGTTGGTGATGAGACGAGGATGCAGACTTGGAGATGGACAGAGTTACTGTAGACGCCCAAAGTGACCACCGTTGGCAGCCATGCCACGTAAGCTGTTACACGCTTGGTGAAGTTCGCCACCGCGCTGTCTGAAGCACCATGTCACATCTGCAACATCACACTGTCTGTTTTCCGCAGTCGCCTGAAGACACACCTCTTCAGGCGCTGCTTTCCTCGACTGTACTCGCCCAAGTTACAGCTGTGCCTGAGAAGTGAAACCGTCATTGTCGGACACACTCGTTGTTCGTGTTACTTAATAATTTGTCGCGTTAAGTGTTTTTGTGGCGGCAGGCAGCTTCTGCCAGATGGTCTGCAAATCGACTATCAATTCATCAGTTGTCTTAAGCTTCCGGTGGAGTATACGTTACGTACTTTTCCATCACGGCGCCCCGAACGTGATAGTCCGGCGGGTTCAAATCTGGAGGGTTTGGGGCCACGCATTGTTCTCAGTGAATCCGAAACACTTCGCTTGCAGCCATTTTGCATGACGCTCGAACGCCGAGAAAGAAATGCGGGTTGTCTTAGTTGAAAGATCGTAATTTTGTTATTTTCAGATATATTTCAACATAATTTGGTGATAATGTGTATATTTTCTTGCTTAACAGTTGTGTGAACTTTCATGCAAAAATCTACACGCATTGCTAAAATATCAGCACCATATTGTAGTAGCACCGTAGTAGTAATAGTAGTAGTAGTTAACGTGCACATAAGACCACATACAGACGGTCTATTAAACAACAATTAAGTTTGGATGTCTCAGACGTTAGTCAGCTAGCCTTCGGTCGAATTGTATCATGCCTGGATCAAAGCTAATGCTATATTAATCGTCATCATCATCGATTTATCTCGCCCAATGGCAGCATAAAAAACAGTAATAGATAGATGTGCTGTAGTTTGGAACGGACGATCAGTACAAGTGGAAGCAAGTTAGAGCAGTATGCACGCGCGGAAGGTTTATTGTTGGGTTTATTTATTATCTGTTGGGTTTGTCCTTATGTGTCTGTCTTTCTGTATATATTTGTAATTGTTTACTGTAAATTCGCTATAGAAGATAACCACCTTTGTTGAGCTGTTGCCTGTTCTGGCAGCCTGCCGTATTTCTTTCGTTGTTTAAATGTGTAACCGTCTGGCGAATAAAGTGATTTGAATTTTGATTTGAAGAGTGTCTGCAGTGTGCGCGACTCTGCGGTGCTGAGTGCCTCAATCTAGAGAACAGATTTTTATTTAGCTTTGGCGACTTATACGTCTGGCCGGTGGCAATAACTGACGCGGATCAGACCGGCAACAAATCTTTGTTATAAGCGCTGATGTAGTGATAGACGTGTTATTGTTGGCGACGGCGTGACGCTGTGGCGAATCAGTGGCAGCAGCATCAGCAACAGCATCAGCAGCAGCAGCAGCTAGTGTGCAACGATTCGGAAGATTTGCGGCGGACAGACGGACGGACGGACGGACGGGCATTCCACAGCGGAGCGTCAGCGACGTGGCGTGAGCGGCGCGCTCGTCTCGTAGTCGGTCGGTGCCCGCGGTGTGCGTGGTTTTTGCCGGTGCGTGGTCGGTACGCCGAACGCCGTCTATACAGAACAGTATCACTGTTCCTGATTTAGACATGCGTCGCTTGCCCACGGTTGCTGCATGCTTCTGCCGGGCATCTCTGCTTCTTCGCTACCCACGTGCGCGCGTGTAGGCCTGGCCTGCCGTTTTCCCTGCTAATACGCTACAAATGATGGATTACCCGACTGGGTTTAAGTATCGACTGGTTGTCCACACTATTGCTGTTACTACACTATTACTAGTGTATTTTATTAAAGAATGAGATCTACGCAGTTAGCTCGAATCGAATCGACATCACTCGGCTCGGCTTGACTAATTATTTCACATATAAATACTACGCGAGTAAGTAAAAAATATGCTCGCCTTAATAATACTAATACATTGACATTTGAAAACGCACAGTTAACGAAAATCGTCATACAGACGCCCGTGACGACAAGAAAATTTAGCCTACGGAGTACTGACTGTTGGCAAATCCAGTGAGTGTTCGGCAGATCGAGGACAAGTCGAAATTTTATTGAAAAAGTTATATGATAAGTCTTTTTTGAAATTAAACTAATAAATCTTAATGTACAGGGTAGGCCAGAAGACGCAATAAACGGAACACGAGATTGCTAAAAGACTGGCCATAGTGACTAGGATACACACTAGACATGCTGCGTTCGTCTCCACTGACAGGTGTCCATAATCAACATTAATTGTCAATTTTTGAAAGAAAATGTGTGCAATAATGGAACGTGATGCTATTCGTTTATTGCGTATTGCAGTCATTTGTATTTTCAATGTAGTACGTTTTCTCTGGACGTATGCAAAGAATATTTAAATATGGCGACATTCAAAATATCAGTTTTCTATAAAGAACTTAACATTTTGATCTGTAAAATGCCTTCCTGCACTGTTATATACAGAGATTACAAAACTGTGGGGCCAATGGCTAAACTATTGACAAAATAGCAGAAGAAAAACTTGTCCGGCAATAATATGGTTATTCCTGGCAATGATGTATGGGCTTTCAAAGGCATGACTTAGATTATATGCGATTCATGTACACAAAAATTTCGAAGCCATAGCGGGAGATAATGCTGTGTAAAATGCTGTTACAATATCCACAACGTGTATTGCCTTTACCATGTAAAGCTTGCGTCAGTATGACAGAACGGTTGTTGGAAGTTGCAATGCACCACTACTGAAGTGGTGTATTGTGAATTTGACGCCGTGTTGAACTTGCAGTTGCAGTTGCAGGTACAGCCATGTCAGCCAGTGACTTCAGTGTCAGTTTGTGACATTGTGTAGCCTTGACAGAGCCACTGACTGCCACAGTACCCGGTCGTAAAAACAGACATTGATACTGTATGGACACTAAATAAGCAAGAAGTTAAGAAAATAGATACTAAATGTCGACTGAATTAGCTTAAACATAGTACTGCCTCAATGCGAGAAGTAATGTGATAGCATCATAGGTCTATAGGTCACCAAGGCCAACTCAGCATTCCATCCCTTCGGGGTCGGTAAATAAGTACCAGCTTCAGCTGGGAAGAAAAACGCAGGTATGGTTCGTTCAGTTAACGGATGAATACGGGATGTGCAGGTAAAACTGTGAGATCCCTTTAGAACGCGTGCTATACGTGAGCGCCTTAGTTGTGTTCACGACAAGGCTCTATACAAATCCACGTTTACTTCACTTTACTTTACTGTACTATAGTGCGCCAAGTCCGAGTCCTAAAAACATGAACTCGAGCCGACTCTAGTACGCCGTCTGACTAGATGAGTACTAAGCCTATATCACTGGCTACCATGACTTAAACGTAAGATACATTGAAGTTACTGGCTGTACCTACAACTGCAAGTTCAACACGTGTTCAGCAATTGAGGAACGTTCATGTGGCCACACAAAGCAGAACTCTCAAACGGTTGAGTTGAGCTACAGTTTTCCTTAGTGCAGTGTGAACGTGCTGTAACATCTTAGCTTGCGATGATGATCAGATCTCAACCAACGAACTTACAGTTGGTCGCTTTTAGTTGAGATACTTTAAAGAGTAAGATAATGTCTTAACACAACGTTCTTACTGCTTCTCAGTTC
>Ga0049105_1001580_pt1 | contig 10368 bp, 8 predicted proteins | sample WorMetvaBAHAMAS1_FD_61260 | JGI IMG/M metagenome (GOLD analysis project Ga0049105, IMG submission 61260) | Worm MetaG Olavius vacuus BAHAMAS.1 | ecosystem: Host-associated > Annelida > Digestive system > Unclassified | place: Germany: Marburg | collected 2013-04-09 | reverse complement strand
ACGACGATCATCTTAGGCTCATTGGAAAGCGCGTAGTGGACTTCCTATTAGCGTTAATTGAACTTTTTTCGCTACGTGTTACGGCTGAGGCGCTACGAGCGATTATCGGTTCAAAATCGGTGACTTTGTTCCAAAATTTCAGGTAGAAGGGGTCGTCCCCCACCAACCATTCTTCTTCTCAGTAAACTAGGCTAAATTATCTTTCATATGGTGTAAAAATCTGGACAGATCTTTCTTCCGTTTGGTCACAATGCAAGCGTGTGACGGACGAACAGAGAGACAGAATTCTCATCGCTAGACCGCGTCTGCATTCCATGCAGCGCGGTAAAAACAAAACGAGATTGCCACACTGATGACATAGCAGATTGCTGCAGAGCCAGCTGACAGGAACGTCGAGATCAAACAGTGGTCGGGGAGGGGGAGGGGAGAGTAGCTACAATTCAAGGAGACAGCAACACACAGAAACTGCACAAGGTAACAGTCATCAGCTGCTGTCACCAACCCTCACTAAAGACGTCGACCAACTGATCAAAAGTCTTTAATCAGCAAGCACACATCTTGCTGCCTCCAAAGTTACGACCTCATGGCAAGACAGAAATGGCATGATGTTATTATTATTAACATTAATCGTAGATTTAAGCTGATACAGACAGTCAACAGATACCGTTCGTTGCCCTGGTTGTTTTGTCAGTTGGGTCGCTGATGTTGAGGTCAGTGTAGGCGGCAGTGAGAATAGCTTCAATCCAGCATGAAAGGGAAACCTCGCTGCGATCAGTTCTTGACGAGTTGTGACGACGATAGAACAGTAGATACGCAGCGTTTGTAACGACGTCCAAGTCACTGCTCAACTCCTCCACATTCTCGTCATTGTAGCTGTACCAGCGATCATTCACGGGATTCTTGCAGAATGCTGCGCACATACACCAAGTATGCTGTTAAAATAATAAGAAAGTAAAAGCATAACTAATTTTCCACATATGACAGTTGACGTGCCATGGCTCTATACTCCAGACGCTATTTTCATCTTCTCATAATGGCATGTAGATAAGTGGCAGTCTTCCATATGACATTACATCTGCTTCATCACCGACAGTGTTTTGGTGAAAACTGAAAACGCAGTTATTTCGTCAGTCGTATCCGGATATTATTATGTAGATTGTTTGTGGTTGTTCTCGCCATGGTGGTCCCGGCAGTTATTTACTTAGACCACCTTAGAAACTGTTAGGTAGTGTAATGTGATGTGTACTGTAACACAGCCCATGAGGACTGACGCTCAGCTGGCAGCATACGACCTATAAACCCAGCAAGCTAGGTGGTTTTTAGTTTGTGACCACAGTTCATCAGGAGGTTGGTGCAGGTCTCTATGTGTATCAGTTTTGGCCATCCTGGTTAAAATATACACAAAAAGAGCAGTACCTATGCATACTCTATGAGTCGAGTTGCAAGCTTGGTAGACACTTCACGCACATTGGAGAGAAAAGAATACACACGACCCTCATTCAAGTACTGTTCGGTCACCACCTCAGCCAGTGCCTACAGCTTTCGACTGTTTATATACTACTGGCTCATCCTGCAGAGCTATAAATGCTGTGCTTCGACTAACCAGTGTAGTGTCCGCCATGCAGATTGCCGTAGTGGTTGCACACAGCATAGAGGTCATATACGAATGATGCAGCACTTTCAGTAGGCACCTGCAAGTCCGCTGGCAGCTTCTCCACATGTCGACTCATATCCAAACCATTCATGGGAAACTTGATGAACGTGTTCAGCTTTGTACGGACATTTCCAACCTTACAGAATCACCACCGCACAACAAATTTCTCACACAAATAATAAGCACAATATAAATATAATAATATACAGAACATACAATGCTAATTTTCAACAGTGTTTCATTTAAAGTTAAAATTATCTTTGTCGTTTTACGCTATACCTACAGTGTTCTGACAACATTGGTTTCGGAGGAAAAAAGGTACACACCCAGCATGTTTTCCGGCTTCAGCAATCTCCACATTCTGCATTGGGGAATGGGAGGGATTCCAGAAAAATAGGAGAGTTAAACAGTTAAACAGCCTGAACACCATTACTGCAGCACCTAGGTCAACTAAGCCTTCTACCCTTCATAGGATTGTAAAATTATTATCTGTTAGGCCAAGTAATTGATAATAGCAGCCTACAGCTGGACTCATGGTACTAGTCATCTGGCTTTGTCTTAAGAGTCAGAAGCTACTTGGCGTGATTGTACATTCATCAGGTAAACTCAGCGAATTCTAGTAAGCTAATGACTTTGATGACAGCACCACAAATATTGTTTCAATTATTATTATTAAACAAAAACCTACAGAACTAGTAGTAGTGCAATGGCACCTGTTTGAAACGTTTGAGCTGTACAATCAAGACATCTGGTAGCGATGACAGATGGATTGTTTTCACTGTTCCGTCCTGATGCTGACGACATTTCGGACAAAACCATTTCTCACTGGAGTTCAACTGCACCAGCACCATCAACAACGACATTCTCCTACACTTCTTTAACAAGCAACTAGAAGCAGCATCAAGTGCTGCAGGCAAATGAGCATTCTGACAATATTATGTGGTCATCTCACTTGAAAAAAACACGGAGTGTTTAGAAAGGGTACGAAGGGCAGAGACGAAGATGATACAGGGACTCTGTCATTTGCCTTACAAAGATAGACTGGCGCACTTGGGTCTTACCTAGTCTGGACGAAAGAAGAATGAGAAGGGATCTAACTGAAACATATAAGATTACGACAGAAAGGAGACATTCTTCCAGAACATTTCTTGCAGATGTCATCACGTGAATACAACTCGAGAGGTCACAGTAAGAAGTTGTCAAAACGAGCCAGTCTTGATGTCTGGAAATTCTTCATCAGTCAGTGTGCGGTGAAGGACTGGAACCTGCTACCACAATAGGTCGTGGATGTTAACCTCTGTTCACCAGTTCAAGAACTGCTTGGACAAGTTCTGACAAAGAAATGGGCATTAAAAGCATAGCCCATCACTGGACAAGTACGAGTAAGTAAGTAAATAAGCAACAGCAACTGGGCAAGCAGTAGTCTACACATTGTACTGAACTCGCCGATATACAATGACGTTCTTTGTCAGTGATTTCAAACTAACTAACATTCACTCGTCTTACACCATTTTTATTGTCTTGTGTTTTATTGCTTTTCTTGTCTTGTGTTTTTATTGATGTGCTGCTACGGCGTAATAAACGATAATAGCAGTAGATCTTTACGATTAATAGTTAAAATAATTTTAATCACTGAATGTTTTAATAACTAACTGATTAATTAATTAGTAACTGCAGCAGCCGTATTCAAAAACTGCAAGGTCTTGGAGTGAACAGCATCACTAATTAAAAACATAATTCAAATGTCCTTGTTGTGCCAATTTCATTAGACCATGGCACGAATAATACGAACAAAATTTACCTCTTCATGCTGAGTGAACTTTGCAAAGCAGTCATCCAGCGTGGTACACGACTGACATTTAGCATCAGTGTTAACACTGTTTGCATCTTGATCTTTCTTTGTGACATCACTTTTCAACCACCTGCACCACAAAAGTAGGAATTTGTATTTTTTTAAACTGAAAAGAAAACAAATATACAAATACACTCTATTCTGAAACACCAAATTCAAGGATCTTCTCAAAAAAAACATTCAAGAAATGCATGTATAATTTTCACACAACACAAACCTGCTCTATTAGAAGCATGTCTGCACAAGTAAGATTTAATAATGCATATTCACCTACTCTACCCATACTGAACCTAACTAAGTACTAATGTGAAACTGCAGCAAGCATACAGTACACCAACAAACAAACATTTGCTATAACTACAATGTACAAAGTATACTAGCAGGGCGCAATCCAGTCGTCCTTGATTTCAAAGATCCAGCCACTTTTAACTGTAAAGCAATACAACAGGCTCAAGTTTTTAATGAAAACTGAGAAATGTTCCTACCGCTCAAAATAGTATGACTTCCACTCCAGAACCATCTTGACGTGACGAGGTCCATCTTCGGGTGACCAGCAAGAAAGAGCTCTGCAGCAATTACAGCATAGTGACAGATTTGTTTAGCAAGTCCATAAAAACTACATAACTTATAGAAACAACTTCATAAGCCAGCACCACAGTACCAGAGAAAGGTTAGACATCAACCAAGTGGAGTGACCTTCAGCAGACAATCTTCAGACATTATAGCAATATACATCTACAGACTGTATTTCTGAGTTTTGACCACCTACAAAGCAGCATGGTAATATAATTTTGGTCGATTCTGTACGTATGTCTGTCTGTCAGATAATAGCTTTCAAAAGTCATGACACAGGAAGTTCATATTTGCACATCCTGTACATCTCCACGTAGTACAGATCAAGTTCGTATATGAAGGTCATCGGGTCACATGAGCAAAACACGCCCCATATTATCCTGCAACCCCTATGCTTCAGTCAGAGCATGACTACAACTGCCCAGACAGCGTGTGCATTGTGTTGCGGAGGCGCGGCATGTAAACAAGACAACGGGAAATTCCAGGTGTCATATCTGTGCCGCTTACCGACGTTACCGTACGCAAGTAAATGCACGCATTTGCGGCTGGTCGGCCTTAGATTAGAAGGCAACTTGTATCTTCTCATTTCTATATAAGACGAGAAAGACGACGTTGAGTAGTGATTGGCAGATGTCTTGTCTCATACTATCTCACTGGATGGGATGAGAGAGAAAGTGACTTGACTGTTACATTACCCTCTGATGGATGGCAAAACGACTATCAGCTTTTAGGTTGAGCAAAACTAAATGTTGACAGTGGGTACTGATGACAGCAGCCCATACGTGGATTCACAGCTCAAGTTGGCTGGCTTTGTCTAAGGGTCAGCAGACACTTAATGCTGTTCTACATTCATCAGATGAAACCAGGTGAACACGCAATGACTTCGTCATGATGACAGCTGAGTACCAGTATTATTATTAATGTCTGTTTTTTATGCTACTATCACTCAAATGCTAATAATAGATACGAGTGAACAACGTACTCATTAACAGTCTGTGAAAACAACGGTGGCAAGTCATCATCGTCATGTAGGACGTGGCGGTTCTCAGCTACAGCACCAACCACTTTCACTTGAAATGGTGGCACCACGAGCCTCTCTTGTAACTATGCAAACAACATACAGCAGGCAATATTTAATCAACTTGCTCTACTTCTACTTCTAATTATCATTATTATTTATTATTATTCCAAAAACCTGGCTGCCACACTCCAGTGGACCACGGAATATTTTAGGCCACTCTATTCAGCTTACATTAGATTCATTCATTCATATATTTGCTAAAATGGACTGACAGTGATGCAAAATGTCCCCCTTTATGGGGGAAGCATAATAAATGTTACTAGGGGTGGGCAAAATAGCAATTAATCATACAAATAACTGTTTAAAAATTCCAATAATTAAAACCATTTAATCACTAAATTTCGAATGACATCACACCACTAAAAAACACACTCTTCAGTTCAGCAGGATATGTTGCCACAAACATCAATCATCTCTTTCTCCACAGACTGTCAACAGTTTAGTTTAACAGACTGGATTAAAAACACTTATTAATTGTGTCACACTGCAAGAGATACCACCAGTAAATGATTAAGCAGAAAACAGTTTTCTTGGCCAATTTGTAATGCTTGGTTTTTAATCAGAATTAACATTACTTAATCCTTACTTCGTCAAGTTAACTGCAAAATTTTTTCTAATCGTTAACAGCCCTAATCAATCAATCAATCAATCAATCGTGGATCGCATAAATGCAAAGCCTCTAATGCAATAGTATGCTAGTAAAAGGAGAAAAGAAGAGTCTTCAGATGACGTCTGAAAGAGCAGGTTGACAGAGCCGTATCTCTGACACTGTCAGGCAGTGCGTTCCAGGCAATCGGACCCGCAACGGAGAAGGCCCGACGGCTGAACTGCGCCCTAAATTTATTACCTGCAGTAAATAACACAATGACACTTACCCTTTCAAGTGCCTCTTCTTTCATGAGCTTGCTCATTTCATACAGAAATGCAGCATTAAGTTGCATAAGGTTGACGTCACGAAAAACATGAAGCACAATTGGGTCACCAAACCTGTATCACATAAAAAAACTTCATCTATACAAAGGGTTTATCCTCTATTAAGACAATATAATTCAAGACCAATATTTACTTTCAAGATCTTGTAAAACTCGAACTAGGTACTTTGCAGTAATTCTCTGCTGCAGCCGATGAATACTGAGCAGCAGCAAACACTGCCAACCCTCAGACCAAACCAACTGAATTGGGCTGTGAGTCCACCATTGCTACTTAGTATTACTCAGCCTGATAGTTAATATGCATTTTAAGCATTTCACCAACCCGCAAAGTACAGAAGCACGAGTCGGTGTTGTCAAAAAATGCACTGCTTACACTGTTACGTCATCTGTTGTGGTGTTGGGCAGAACATTGACAGCAAGAATCGGAACTTGATCTGATGAAAACGATGAATCGTGCTGCTGTGTGTCGCTGGAATAAAACTGGATCGCAAACACGTTATTCAGTTCTGCCTCCAAGTCAGCGAGAGGTTCACAATCATTGAACGTTGTGCCAAATGCTGTCGTCTCTGAGATCTGAACCAGCACCAGCTGAAGAAAAAAAACAAAATCTTTTGTTTACTAGATATTAAGCAATTCATAAACGATTAATAAATTTTCACTTTTTTAATTCAAAATTTATTCCGGTACTTTCCAAAATAAAAACAGTTCCCACATACTCTAAATACTGTGCATACTTTTTAAACTGTGAAAAGCTACATAACGGCCACAAAGTTTTCAACAACATGAAAACTGAAAAATGCTGTGGTTGTCTGGCTTATCTGGCCCATCATATGTAATGTCAACCAGCAGCAGCATGATACTAGCTAATGTGATCAAATCTGGAGTAAAGAAATAATGTACATATTGTATTATATAAGAGCAAAAAGTAACAAGAAAGCCAGTGATAACAAATCGATAGCAGCATTGAACTACTGATTCAATCACAATAAAACAGCTACATCATAACACATGCTGCCGAGAGATGATACAGTGTATTCCTGTTCACACTTCTTTTGCAAGTTTCACAGTTAAATACAAACAGTAGTTCGGCAGTGTGATATAAATGAGTAAATTCTCAGTAAATGTCTACAAACTACAAACAAGACAACATGCCTGTTCTGCTGAAATATCAGAAGCTGTGGCTACTGCAGTGCGAAGATCTCCGATGGTCCCTGCACAGCTGACGTTTACTGACGTCTTAGCAACAGAGTGATGTGGGTGAGAGCGCACGACCGTTACCGACATCGAGAATGATGCATCTGGCAGTGGCAGTGGCAGTGGCACAAACAGGAATGGCTCAACGTTGCTGATCTCTTCACGGCACACTGAGCACTTGACGACGGAGCGGAACTGAGCCAGAAAGAGTGAATATACGATGCCGGACAAAGACGGCGAAGTCCTACGTTTTTCCAATTTATGCTCATCATCACGAGATACTGCACTCTGTTTCGGGGACGCTCTGACCTGTCAAACAGTAAATTTGCAGTATAAGACAAAAACACAGATTATCCAAAATAAAACATATCTGGTCAACTCGTGCATGGCCACGAATTGAGAATGAATACCTTTAAAAGCTTTAAACTAACATAGCTGTTTTCTGCTCGTCTGTCCATACATCATTCCATGCCTGTCCGATGTCCATAAGAAATAGCTTTATGCCCATGACACACTTGCCGGAAACTTGCGCCGGAAACTCGCGTGAGTAATCCGGCCCTGGAAACTCGCAAATGTGACATGCTTTCCAGCGCTGGTTTTTAGCTCGTGTGGGAATCTAGCGCGATATAGCGCAATGCTCTATTCTACGCTGGAATCCGGCGTAAATGAAGCGCTGTGATTGGTCAGTTTTGTTGATCTGCTCGTCTGTAAATAAACGTTGTAAACATCATTGTTTTTATAGTAATATATTGTATTTATTGAGCATCTTCATCGTCTGCCATGTTTTCTCGTTGGAAACTAGCGCTGGAAACTAGCACAAATTTTGTTGCAACTCGCGCCGGAAACTCGCGCTGGCCAGCGCCGCTTTCCGGCACTGGATTCCAGCGCGAGTTTCCGGCAAGTGTGTCATGGGCATTAGAAAGCCCTATGTTGACAGGGAGATTGCCCATGCCTTGTGTAATCTGCAGACCAGTTATGTGTGCCACAAAATAGTGTAGCTTTTTAATTTAAAAAAAAACAGAAAAGGAATTCACTGTGCAATATGCTCGTGGTAAAAATCCCAGGATCCCAGCAGTCCTTTACATATTCCAGTTCCTGCATTCATGACTCCGTTAGTCTTCTATGATTCTAGCAAGCAAAAGCATGTTGTGAAAGATAAATACCCGCAATAATGCTACCTGCTTGGCTTCATCCTGCTTCAATGGCCCATAAAGCTCATCATTAACAGTGTTCAATAACCACATCAGAAACTCCTCCGCATCATGCCCATTTGACTCGGCAAACAGCTCCGTGTTCCGTTTGACGGCCTTCAGCAGATCTCGCGACAACTTTGACGTGTACGTGCGCGTCCACAAGCTCTCAATCAACTGTGCGAGTGCGTCGGTAACTGCACACTGGCGGCCAGACTGCTTTGCAGCCACGAGATGGGCGCGATGATGGTCATTAACAAAGTGCTCGGTAAAGTACTCCGTATTTGAAAGGCACTGAATAACTGAACTAGCATAACAGGTGTTGCCGTGGTTCTTAATGCCAACAACACCGGGATAACCAATATCATTGAGCTCATCGTTAACCTCATCAGAATTGACTCGCTGCAATCTCTGGCTATGGTCTGTTCTTTTCGACGACTCCTGTATGGCTGAACAATGTGCCAAACTCAGAGGTGTACATCGTTCAGTCACCACATCAGGTGACAGTCTGCCGTTATAGATGCTATCAGAGGTACCTCGCTGTACAGTTGAAGTATACGCAGAATTACTTGACAGATATGACGGATAACTTCTGCTCAAATCCTTCTCGCAGTAGAACTGCCTGTTTCCTGGAATATGACCCAAGTTGCCAGACGGTTGAGAATACGATGGTCTCATCTGATACTGCAGCTGAAACCACAAAAAATAGAAAGTTAAACTACAACTTATTGTTCAGATTTACACATGCACAGTGGTGAAAGTATAAATTTTGGAGCCCAAGCACTGTTAAAATGCTGGGTTTTGCCTATTTGCAGTTGTACATCAGTTTACATCACATGAAAAAGACTTTGTCGTCAAGCAATTACAAGATACACCATATGCAGGCACACATTTACACATTTAGAGACATTTTACATACCTTAACATACAGAAGTGACAACATGCAAATGCCATGTTAATGTTAAAACTTTACACCAATATGTATGTCATTCACTACATCAAATGAACACCGAACACCGATGCTTGCATGGTGATCTTGATTCCTGGCAGAACCTTAAGCACATGTTGTAGAACATCTGTTGATAGACAGCCAAGATTTCAGAACTCTTACAGGCTCTCAAAGTGACAGAAAAGCATTGCACACAGAGCTGCCAGCTCTATAAACCTTGAGTAAACGACAGCTGTGTAAGCGGCCACAGCTTAAAATATAAAGTACCAGTTTACCACTGCATCACTGTGAGTCCATAACGACCTTTCTGGTGCAGTTCCTGACATTTTTCAGTCTCAATGGCCAAAACGCTTTTATTTGGTTAATATGGGGCCCCAGCATTGCATTCCAGCTTACTTTCACCACTGCATATGCACATATTTAACATGTGCTCCAAAAATGACAAGTTCCAGCTTAGTTGGCATCACAAAATCATAACTAAAAATTACCAAAGAAACTGAAACAAAAACAACCCGTGAGCAAAACATAGTGGTATAAAAACAAACAACAGTCACAGAGTCTGGGACTCGCAGCCAGTGTAGATCACGAAGCAGTGGAGAGTAGTGAATGCAAACCCGGGGGCCTTTTTAAAACACCGGGTTTGTGGGTTTGACGGCCTCCAAACCCAGGTTTAATTATGCCAGTCCGGCGGCCGGCACGTGTTGATGGTAAGCCTACAGTTAGTGGTCACTTGTCAGAGACAGAATTGCAATTCGTAGGCTCCTGTACGCTACGCGGCGGCCGGCGGTTAATGGAAGTAAGTTAGAACAATATAAATTCTATGAACATGACATTGTGTACATGTACATTACACATTTCATTTTCAGTCTTGTGTCCAACTCCAACTTGAACAGTTCAACGATCGTTGTTCAAAAATAAGCCCAACTCCAGCACTCTAGGACTA
>Ga0049105_1001579_pt1:5000-10368 | contig 10368 bp, 7 predicted proteins | sample WorMetvaBAHAMAS1_FD_61260 | JGI IMG/M metagenome (GOLD analysis project Ga0049105, IMG submission 61260) | Worm MetaG Olavius vacuus BAHAMAS.1 | ecosystem: Host-associated > Annelida > Digestive system > Unclassified | place: Germany: Marburg | collected 2013-04-09 | reverse complement strand
GGGGGGGGGGGGGTGGTCTGCGTCGGCTCTGCCCGACGTATGTCGGAAGGCCTCTATGATTTACTTATGTCCTATTTTGCCAACCAGACTCTACACTCCGACACGGTCCAGCGGCTCCTCGTCAGAAGTACATCAGTGTTTGGGTGCTAGGTTTCGCACAAAGGTTCAATAAGACATCTCGCCAACTCCCCCACCCCTAATTTTTACAGGGTCGATATGTCTGAAATTTGGACTCCACTTTCGACTCCAGTTGCCTTTGAAGTGCTCCGGTTTCGAAAAGAAGCGACATATCGGAAATCTGGAACAACTTTGGGCAACGCCAACGAAGTTCCTCTGACGCCCACAATTCGGTTCAGTTCGGTCCACTAAACTCCGAGAACTCGGCGACCCAAATTCACCAAGCCACAGACTGTCGGATTTTGTTACTTATTCAACGCGTTGAGAGGTATGAATTAGCGACCAAGTTGTCAAACGCAAATTCCCAAAACTTGGAAAAACAACGTTTTGGAGCCAACAAACAGGAAAATTCAGAAAAAAATGCCATTAGCACGCCCTTTTTCACCGGGGTTTCTGATGCGACAATGATTCTCGAAGCTGACCGGACCGAACCACGCCACATCTGGACAGGACATAGGCCGATTATCGGCGCACAAGTCTGGGTGATCGCCCATCCATTGTTGCTGGACCGCATCTGTGGAACAGCCTACCTCTCCACTTACGTGATGCTGATCTTACTATCTTGGGGTTCCACCGGTTACTGAAGACGCAACTGTTTTGCTGAGCACCGCAGTGCCTATAGCGATGCTTGAGAGCATCTCATAAATGTGCACTCATCGTCATCATTTTCGTTTATTATTATCAGCTGACACACGCACCTTGATTTACAAGCAAACAATATGAGCTGCTGGTGTGGCGTAGTGGTTAGCACGTTGGCTTCCACGAAGTTAATCTACGCTGGGCCCGGTTAGTACTTAGACGGGCGACCGTGTCCGGGTTCAATTTCCGGTGTCGGACACTTATTTCGGTAGGTAACCAACCAGCCACCCAAGGCCAACTCAGCCTTGAATCCCTCCGGGGTTAGTAAATGAGTACCAGTTTCGGCTGGGAAGGCAAAGGCAGGTATGGTTCATTCCGATAGCGGATAAACACGGGGTGTGCAGCTAAAACTGTGTGATCCCTTGAGAACGCGTGCCATACCTGAGCGCCTTAGAGGTGTGTTCACGACAACGCGCTATACAAATCCACGTTTACCTTTACCTTTACATGCAAAGTAAAAACACAAAACAGAACGTGGAGTGCAGGAGAGATGTTAGGCCGTTAAAGGGTTGCAATCAATAAATTCTTTTATATAGATTACTGATTAAGAAGTCTCTTTCGTTCACATCAGCAGTTACAATCTATTACATTTGACTTGTTCTGTAGAAATGTGATATACGAACGAAAAATTGCTTCCGGGGGTACACGCAGCACACTTGTACATCTACAGCATTTGTAACTGTGCAGTGCTGCTCCTACTACAAACTTAACACGAATAGATAACGTGAACGGTACCGCGGTCGTAATGTCTCCGCCGGCCAGACAGTGTCCGTTGCCGGTGAGTGACCGTCACGGTGGAGCGTCGACGACTCGGCAGGCATCGTCAACCAAGTCGACTGGCTACCGGACGCTTCATGCTTCGAACACGACCGACTGGACTGCTGCAACTCAGTCGGCGAGAGTTGAGCGGCGGAGGCTGCGGCAGACGGGGCCGCGGGCAGCCCGGTCGGTCGCGGCGGACGGATGGTGGTGCATGCCTCGTTCTCTTCTTCGTCGCTGATCGACGCGCACTCGACGTCGGAGAAACCCTCTATGACCTCGACCAGCGGCGCCGCTGACGGTCGCACGGTCGGAGGCGGTGGCGGAGGGGAGTACAGCCGCGGCCGTCGATAGGTTGGCGGGCTGCGGTGCTTGATGAGCTGAGATAGAGACGGCGGAGACGTGGGTCGCCGGCGTCGGTCGACGGCCGCCGTGCACGCTACCGGACGCCAGAACGTTCCAGCGCCGCTGGCCGCCGTCGACGCCGGCAGCGGACTGACGACGCCCGCGTCGTCTCCGTCGTCGTCGTCGTCTCCGGGACTGTAAAACACGTCGAGTGCGTGAGCGCCGAGATGGCAGAACCGAGAAACCGGGCTGTCCGGACTCAGCCGGGCGGCAGCGTCGAGGGTGGGCGAGTCGACGGCAGAGGCGCTGAGCCGGCCCGCCGACTCGCCTCCCACCGCGCCGCCGACGGATAGCGTCAGAGACTGTTTTTTAGTCAACGTGGTCGCCGAGGCGATACCTGACAGACTACTGCGCGTTGATGCAGCCGGCGTCAGAGTTTCGGCGTCCGACGACGAGTCGCCGCACGCGGCGCGCTGTAGCAGCGACGCGGCGGACCGCGGCAACGTCGACGACCGCGACTGCCTCGGCGACGACGACGACGCGACGGCGAGTCGGGCAGGTAGGCTCGTCCCAGAGCCAACGAGTCGGTCGTGCCCGAGTGCGGTATGCCACGGCCGCCGCTGCGGAAACCCCGTCGCGTCGCAACTGTTAACGACGGACACAGTCCGAGCAGCTAGAACGTCGACGTAGCGGAACGGATCGGGTGAGCTGTCCTCGACCGCGCCGCTGCCGCCTGCCGCCGCGGACGCGGCAACCGACGCCGGCGGAACTTCGTCGCGACACAGTTCCACCGGTCGTCCTTCGCTGAGGTCGAAATCGTCGTCGACGTCGTCGTCTTCGTCGGCGATCGGCGCCGACACGCTGTTGAGCAAGTCGAGATGTGACGTATTGGCGGTAGCGCGAAGATGGTCCCCGATCTCATCACCAGCGAGCGACAGCAGCCGGTACTCGGGCACGTCGTCGTCGCCGTCTGTGCTACAGCTATCTATCAGGCTGTCTTCCGGCGTTGCTTTTGGAGCGACGATTTTCGTCGGCCAGACGGATACGGCCGCAGCGACGACCGACTGCCGAGTCGGTACGATGGTCGACGATCGATCGCTGGCCGCGACCTCCTGGTCAGGCTCGGTCGTCAACCGGTCGTCGGGCTGCTGCGTAGGCGGAGTTGGCGGCGGCGGAGCGAGGCGAGGAAGTGCGGTCGACTTGAGGCAGTATTGGAGAGTGGACGGACGGCGGGCACGCGACGCTGTTATAGTCGTCGTCGTCGTTGTTGAACTACCAGCAACTGACGACGTCGCCGACGGCTTTCCGCTCGGCGATGCCGTCGAGGTAGCGGTCGAACACGGAACTGGAATTTTGCTTCCGTCTTTGGTCGCCTCTTTAGGCGATAACCGTGGTGGCTGCGAACACAACAAAACAATTCCAATATTATGCCATATCGTAGGGGAACATAAACCTGCGCGCTGCCATCAGTTTTAATTTTCAGAACATTTGCTGCGTGGCGAGTCGATATTTGTCACAGAGAACGTGTCGGATCGAATAAGCTCTCAGCGTCAAAGGTCGCGTCAAATATCACCAAAATCTGAACACTTCTAGGGTTCATCATAACACATATTCCTACATCAGTTTCTGGACTGTAATTTTTCCAGTTTTCGAACGGACAGACAGACACAACCAGACACACGGACAAACGCCGCTAAAAAACTACCTGCTTCAACAGGCGCGCCAATAATTATAGCAACACAGTTTACAAAGTCAGAAAACAGTCTGTGTAGCTCTTGTTTCAACTCATGCGAACTCAGCCTTCCATCTCTCCGGGATCGGTAAATGAGTACCAGCTTTACTGAGCAGGCAAAGGCAGGTATGGTTCATTCCGCTATCGGATAAACGCGGGATGTGCAGGTAAAACTGTGATATCCCTTAAGAACGCGTGTCATATCTGAGCGCCACAGAGGTGTGTTCACGACGAGGCGCTATACAAATCCATATTTGCCTTTACCTTTACCTTTACCTTTACCTTTACCTTTACCTGCGTCACTACTAATTTTGCTTTGTCAAGTCTGCCAGTTTGTGTTGTCATTCTGTAATTACTGTATTCGCGTTCATTAGCATATTCGTTTTCTAATGTATTGATTCGCATATTTGTTAACTGCTACAGGCTACGTGTGAATAAATATCTATGTATAATTTAATGAAACTTTTATTAGCACGCAATGCGAATATATACTTTTCTGAGAACTCCTTGATGCCCGTTAATCACAAAACATGTGATTTGCACACCTCGTGTGCAACCTAGTTAATGTGTGCGTTTATTCGCTACTCGGGCAGAAAAGACAAATAAAACAAAAGCATAAGAAAGAACACACAGACAGAGACAGACAGATAACCTACTACACAAAACTAGCTTATACTATTACCATAAAAACCAGTGGCGTTGCCAGGTTTTTTTGCGAGGAGGGGCAAAGCTAGAAATTAGGTCATGGGGCATTCACGGCGGACTTCAGGGCCGGGTGCAGCAGCTGCTTGATGACTAATAGTTTTGTGACTGATGCAGTACTGATGGAAAGAGCTGTGAGTTGTTGATATCTGCACCGACTGATCTCGGAGACTACACAATACTTGGATAGTTGGCAGTTACATTTACTCTAAAGTGAACTAAAATGAAATTGTCGGAAGTCGAGTGGGGGCACGTGCCACTGCCCCAGTGCCCCATAGCTGGCGACGCCAGTGCTAAAAACTAACGGTTGTGAATACAAATTTAGCAAAAGCACAGCCAGTATCAACATAGCTACCAACAGGCAAATTATAACTGCGAAACAGGGCCCAAATTCACAGACGATCTTACAAAAATCTTAAGACAATTTTCGAACTTACGACATCTTATGACAACTAGCGAATTCAAAGAACATTTTATGACAATCTTAAGACCTATCTTAAGACAAAATATTACGATCACCTTGTCGATGTCTTAAGATAGCTGGACTCAAATTCACTTACTGTCTTAAGATTTATGCTAAGATATGTCATAAAATAATCTTACGACATCATAACTTTTGTATTAAGATGATCTCATGACATATCTTAGGATAAATCTTAAGACAATATCTGTGAATTTGGGCCCAGACTTACAGATTGAACAGTAATGTTTGCAGGAAGGAAGGAATTACAGACGTACCACGCCACTGCTGGCAGCGATACCGTACGAGCTGTCAGGAACGACGGCATCTCTTCGTCTGAGTGCTGACGCTAGAGGAACACCAGTCGGGTCGACGTACTTGGACGTATTGCCACCTCGCGGGTTCGTCACGGACAGATCGAGGGTCAAGCTCAGCTTCGGCGGTGGATCTCGCCGCTGGCTCAGCGGTATCCGAGTCGGACCGTTCGCCGCCGACGCTCCTGCCGCTGTCGGGCCCGTCGTGGTGGTTCCGGTCGCCGGCGTCGTGGCTCCGTG
>Ga0049105_1001578_pt1 | contig 10368 bp, 5 predicted proteins | sample WorMetvaBAHAMAS1_FD_61260 | JGI IMG/M metagenome (GOLD analysis project Ga0049105, IMG submission 61260) | Worm MetaG Olavius vacuus BAHAMAS.1 | ecosystem: Host-associated > Annelida > Digestive system > Unclassified | place: Germany: Marburg | collected 2013-04-09 | reverse complement strand
CCTTTTGACCTTGAGCGTTCGTAGTGTATCGGATGTGACGTGGTCAAACTATGTAATAAATTATACTGAAATCGTGCAATCGGCGCGGAGTTATTGCGAACTTCAATAATAGACCTAGACCTAATGGCTTTGAACTTGTGTCACATGTTGCGCTCCACTGCGGGATAATTTCACCGAGTTTCGGTCAACTATCCGTTCCTGACTTATAACGTTTTCTTTAATATGTCACGCTGTGACCTTTTCCTTTGACGCCTTACCTTAAACATTTGTAGTACATCGGGACTCAAGTGATCAAACTCTAAAGCAAATTTGAGCGAAATCGAACAATCCGCGGCTGAGTTATTGATGATTTGTGCCCACGGTTTTTGGTTGGTTTTTGCGGTTTTTCTAACACACAGAAGCTCACAGGGCGTAGACCGAACTAAACCAAATTCAGGGACGACATAGCACATTGATCGGCGCGTAAGGCACGACGTTGGAAGAAGACAACCGAGCTCAACGACAGGCGTATCAAAACTTGCGTCGATCGGGCACCATGTACACTCGTTATGAATTTTTGTCTGTAGTCAGACGGACAATACTATCGCGGACAATACTACCAGAACAGCTCGATGACGTCGATGACAGCGATGATGATTCCACAGATACTGACGACGTGGAAGAGGTGATGGCAGTAGCGACAATTAATGAACCTTCATCTACGAGCGAACGTCCGGAATGGCCGTACCCTGCGCGGCTGCTGAGGGCCGTGCATTGATAAAAAAGAAAGTGCAGCAGCGTTCATTAAGGCCTTCCGGCATACTTGTCTTTACTGTCAAATTCCCATACAGCCCTATAGATTTCACAGTGTAGTCGAAAATCGAGGCCAAATTTCGCACTTTTGACCTCCTATCAAAATTGGGGGAGGGATGAGGAGAATGCTGAGTGGGAGGATCGAGTTCACCGGGGCGCTGAAAATGCGGGACCGGAAAATGCGGGACCAATGATGTCAAGTTTGAGGGACCAAAAATGCGATACTTGAAAATGTGAGACTGATAATGCAGGATTGGAAATGCATGACCTGGAAAATGTGGGACCTGGAATACTAATAATGAGTTCCACATCTACGCATGCGTGAGAGACACCAGTGCTACATGTGGGTCTCTGGTGCGATAAATATCAAGGATTACACAGAGACGGTAACGCTGCACAGATTGTCAGTTGTTCGTATCATGATGTCTGATACATATGAAAAATGCCGAAAAACTGTGGCTTTTATATTACATTACACAACAATTTTAAAGACAGCCTAAGTAAATAACTGCTAGGACATCCATGGCGAGAACAGCGACAATCAAGCTACGTAATAATATGGCTGCCGAAATAAAATGGTTTTGCTTTGTGTATATGCACGACAACCAACTCTATCACCGAGTTAAATCACGATGTGAAATTGGTCCCGCATTTTCCAGTCCTGCATTTTCAGTCGACCCGAGTTCACCTCATGAACCAACCTGTATACATTTGATGGGTGGTCTCTGCGCGGTCTATGAGATTAGACGTCCGGCAAAAAAAAGAAAAAAAAATTCAACAGCAAACACCTTAAGGCCTATGTCGAGCGGCCTAATTATACTGCTTGGTGACAGAGTCATATGTGTATGAATAACTTGCCCAACATAACAATTTTTTGACGAGGATGGTGTACAAAGAACTAGATCATAGTCAGTTCGACTAACATCACATCACACTACCGCGTTATCGCATAATTTGTATTAACTTACTTCTCATTCACATTTTATTAACAGCGTTTGTCTGTTATCTTATTGAAACTATGATGTTGATGACGACATTCATAAACTTTGACAGACAAACGCCATCAGTGAACATGAAACAGTGTAGACGATCAACCAGAAAACTAGAGACTAGAAAACATGGATCCGCTTCTGGTTGTTTCTTCTCTGCATCACATAAAAAACGTAGTCGCAGGCTGGCAGCAATATCGCATTCGGGCCAGATGCCAGTAGATGCCAGCCGTGTGTCAAAAGCTTTTCATAACAGCCATCAAGAAACGCCCTTATTTATTTATATACGCTTTATTTTCCTTTGTGCGCTGGTTTCATCTCCCAGGTGCGTGCACATATGCCGCAGTCTTGCTGTATATATGAGCACGGCTTTTGCTTTAGTTGTAATGTTGTACGTCATTGCAAATGCTAATTTCATGTGTCAGATTCCGGTAGAATTGCCGTGTATTTAGTAGCATGTCAATCAGTGTCATGACGCCATAGTATCATAATTTTTCAAAAAATACTTCTACAGGTTTTATGTCTAGAATCGCAGAACAGTATAGTGAATGAAGTTCTTTCGTTGCTAAATGCTTTGCATGTTATAATAAACTGACTGCTGTTCACCGTCAATGTTTTGACAGCTCTGGTTGAACGAGAACCAGCTGACGACATTGCCACGCCCACTGCCAGCGAGTCTACGGCGCCTGCTGGTGGACAGCAATCACCTCGAGGCCGTCAGGGACGCCGACACGTTTCCACCGCGATCACAGTTGACAACGTTGTCTCTGGCAGGCAACCAGGTGCATCGACTGTCGCCAACAGTCCTTCAACGACTGGCCAACTTGCAGTCGCTGGACCTCAGCAACAACCAACTACGCCGCGTCGATACGGGCACATTTTCCGACAACACGCAACTGCGATCTCTGTCGCTGGCTAAGAATCCGCTTGACACGATCCAGACTGGCGCGTTCGACGGACTGCGCTCCCTCAGGGCGCTAACACTCAGCTATGTTCCAACCGTCGACATTCAGTTGTCCGCTGTGGATCTGTTTCGTCCTCTGACGCGTCTCAGTCGTCTTGATTTCGACAACAGCCCAGGTATTGCTAAGGCCATGCTGTGGACGGCACCGGGTGATGAAAAACCGTCGCACGTCGAGGAGCTTGGTCTCGTCAACTGCGATCTAACCACATTACCACGCTACTTTCCACGTCGCTTTCCACGCCTCAAAGCGCTGCGCGTCTCGAGTTCACGATGGCACTGCGATCGCGCATTGATGTGGTTTCGTGACTGGCTGACTGACCCCGGAGTTGACGTACGCGTTCAGTCGCGTCAGGATATCCGCTGCGCTACGCCGCGCTCGGTGCGTCATCGGCCGCTTATGTCGCTCAAGGACAACGAGTTCATTGAGACGACGTGGACACCACGAACACAGCCAACATCCACGTCGACGACGACGACGACGACGATGATGACGACAACTGCGAGGAAAAGAAAACCAAAACCGCGTACATCATTAACACCGCCGACAGACCAAGTTGATGATAGATCTACAGTATCGCTTCATCCTGTAGATGTAGAGCTCGAGCCACGAACGAGTACTCAGCCGGCGTCGATTGCAAGAATGTCACCAGTGACGACAGCGAATAATAATCGATCGACAGCATCGCTGTCTGCGGTAGACCGTCAGTCGTCGTCGACGTCAAAACCACCACGACATCGATCGCACCGACCTCACTCACATCACACTAAACGCCACGGTCACAGCCATGACGACGAGGAACAGCTCAACACGTTCAAAACACGACTCATTATCGCTGTGATAACGATAGGCGCCACGTTGATTATCGCCGCTTTCATCGTCGCCGCAATCATCTATTTCTGGCGTCGCAGTAGGAAGCCAGCCAAGTCGTCGACGCCGCTGCCGCCGTCGCTGTCTGCCGCTGTGTACGACGACGACGACACGCTGGCGAGTGGCGCCGCTGGATCCACCACACCGAGAACTTTCATCAAGTACAAGAACAGAAACGGCGTGCTGTACTTCAGCACCCCTGCTGACTCGCCGTCGACGCTGACAACAAGCGCTGTTTCCAACGACGTGACGCCTGACAGTTGTTTGATCGGTGAGACAGGCACAGACGGCACAGGCACGATTCGCTACGTGCTACCGCCGTCCAGCGCCGGCTACAAGACGCGCGTCTACCGGTGGGAGGACTTCTAACCCAACCAGCACTCGTCTAACAGTAACTGCAGTCAGGTTTATTTTCATTCACCAGGTGACGCCACATGCCGCACTGTCGACCACAAATTTAACAGTATCAACTCGTACTCGTAATATTATAGCCAGCCGTGCTCGCTCGTCAACTGCGACGAAAACTGAGTATCACGTGTAATTTGCTCAGCGTCGATGCAAAATGTCCAGTGAACATGGCACACGTACAGCAGCAGGACGATACGATGTCGTGTTTTGTGTCGTTACCAGATGACGACAGTCGTCGACAGATCTGTAGCCTAGCACTGCAGGTGTAGGCCTAACACTTGATTCAGGTTTGTTGTGGTGGCTAATAAGTTTAAATGATACCTCAGAATGTAGCTATTAATTATGATGTACTGATGACATGATAGTGTACACATTGCCACTGAGCTTTCTGACTGTAATCTATTACACTATGTGTACATGTAGCCTACGTGTAGTGTTAATTGCAATCATATGCGTAGATCTGACTGGAATTCTGGGGGGACGCATGGCGGGACTTACTATAAAACTCCTGCTGTGGCAAAAAACACATTTTCCTGCATTGTAATGCAAGTAATCTGGTGCTTAAAATTTTGCAAAATGACAAAATCTGGGGGACAATCCCCCGCTCCAAATTCTGGGGGACTTGTCCCCCCCTTCCCCGCCGTGATCTACGCCCATGATTGCAATGTACAGGCCGGTAGTCCGATACGGCGCAATATATACACATTACATTATGTGCTAGAAGTTTGACTGTTTCATGTATAGTTTGTTAACGTTGATTAGTAAGTCAGAAGTGGGCTTGACACACTGCAGATTGCCCATAGCACACGTTGAGACAAAAGCCGGAACGAACGAAGTCGTGGATATCTGTTTCATAACAGAAGAGGCAGGTCGACTGCACATACATCTGGGAAACAGTGAGTTCAAGAGGACCATTACCAGTTCCTTATAAATTTGGGGCCTAAGATTATCCCATGTTTTTAATTTTTACATTCTTACGTAGCTCATTCTAAAACTTTTATGGGAAACACGAATTTAGTGGAATATGATAAGCAGCGAATAGCACACATCACTTATTCGTAACGTTGTGCTCATACGACGGCGTCGTTCTCAATAGACGTGAAGTTACGGGACGTCGTGATTTCCGAGTTCAAAAATTTGGACGTCAATGCAGAAAAAGCTGGAAGTCCTCAACACAAGACTTGACGATGTGCGTGCGGGCAGTTGCAAAATGGCTGTCCGGTGCGCCGAGCAAAAATTGCAGAGGGAACGTGGGTCAAAAACACAACATAATTTCGGCCGTTTGTGAGCAATCAGAGAAAACTCAAGCCAATATTATGCCTAAAAATTAGCAACAGACTGCATGTACATAGGACAAATAGACATACGTGCACAGTTGATGACGTCCGACATTGGTCTTATTTTTGGAAATTAAGCAAATAGCAACAGAAAACTCCATTCTTTGTATGACAGAAGAAACAGGTTACAATGCACTTTGCACTTGACGTCCCTGACGTCAAATTATAATTTGGGCGTTATACATGCTCAAATTTTTGAGCGTATTTACACTCGAACGCGGCTATTGAGAACCATGTACAACGGCACACAGATTACGCACGCTTGAATTCGCACGATGTAATATCAGTGAACGTGTTTGTACGACAAACTTGACGAAGGCAGCACAAACGCTTTTGTCTCAGCGTGTCGATCAATGGTGCCAGCGTGTACAGTTATATGACTTCATTTATTGAGCGATTCGTTTAACACGATGTCTCTTGCGATACTGTTACTGAGTGTCACGAACTCAGCGTTTAGTCCTTTCCTTTAATTAGTTGAGTACTTCCGACATTGGACTAAGGTCTCTCTCGTTAACTATCGCATGGCTAAACCGAATAATGTAGATTGTTAATCTATACTACACATGTATTTGCTTAAACGTCGGCGTTTTCCCTGTTTACGGGTACAAATACACCGATGCAGGGAGTCCCACAGTTGCACTGTACAAAAGTAATACGAACCACTGTTTCTATGATATATGTCGGCAGAATTAAGTATCTTCTCTCTTACTATGTTATCTAGCACGCCTTTTGAACAAATTTTACAACTATAACAAAATTGACTGAGTAGTTTGTAAGATCAGTTCGGCAAAGCTTACGTTTTTGATATTAACAATATTATTAGCAATATTATTTTATTATTAAATGTTCTGGCGAAGTGGGTTTGTGGGTATTGCCGGTTCGTCGTATCCGCTTTGGAGAGGCAAACTGCGAATGTTCTAGTCTTTCTTCTTGTTCAGATTCACTTTGCACTCGCTACTCCTCGCTGGAAACATGCGCGATCGGCTCGCAACTTTCACACAGTGTGCACAATGGTCTCCACTCGCCGTCCAGCATTTTCTTTCAAAAAAAATTATCTAAGACAAAAGAGACAATTACAGCAGTTTTACAACCCGACACGGCGACACCCCTTGCGAGTCAGCCCAATGACCGGTTAACTCTCAGCCGGGGGTGACATTAAAACACTGCAGCGATGCAGTCTGCACACTGGCGTTGCGTGCACCGCAGCGAGCTCTGCGCCAGGTGACACCTGGGAACGGTCACACTTCTCTAACGCAGACGGAGTTTCTTCTCGTAAGAAACTCTAGAATCGAGTGCTGTTAGGCTAATTGTTTACTTTCTAACGGCAGCGAGCGACACAGTGCAGTTTTGTCTCGAAGTACAAGTGAGTTCCTTACACGTGTGATGTGGTTACAACTCCTTCAGGCGACCACGACATGCGAATTGTGCTCTATTAACAACACGTCTATCGTATAGCGAAATTCGTCGATGATAGGTCGTCTCGATGAAGAGCGTGTGTATCTGTCCCTGACTGAGCAGCGAGCAGTGTAATACGTGCACGTTGTTTACAAACGGCAGCCACGTTCGGCGCAATCTGAGTCATAATGTGAATGCGACTTCTCCATATAAGAGTAAGACACTAAGTTGCCTGGTGACGATTTTCAAAAGTTTGTATGTAAAAACTTTATACCGTATGAATTTTATTGACACTTGTGTTAGTTGTCAAACTGATATGATACAATTGTTCAGAAGGATATTTATTGCCATAGTTGCAGTTGCAGCGATTAGTATTTTGTCGTCATTTTTGCGGCATAGTATATCCCATTTCAGCGGCAAAGCCCAATATTGTTATTTGCGACAACATTTAGGGAGAACCACTACATATTCGTAACATCACGTGTTATCGAAGCGGCATTGTTGATATATTTTGCATTGTTGTCTTGTTGTCGTCATATGTTGAGAAAGAGTATGAATAGCAGCGTTTATGTAAATAAATTTGCTAACAAATGTGTCTTTTTTCATACTTTTTACTGTACACGAACAAACACAAGTGAATCTATGCACAGTGAAATGGGCCCAGTTGACAAAACCCAATCAAGAGAACTGTAATAACTGCTCATCTAAGTGTGCTTACGACTGTGCACAACTGCAGTACACAATACAACACAGAACGGTTCTGATAATCTCCGCCTTACCTCCAGACATCCATCGTAGCTCAGACGTTGTCTATTGGAGGAGAAGAGGATCAAAGATGGTCACAGCGAGACCACATATTATGGTCAAATAAACACATTGGGAGGCATTTTTACACCTGTCTACGGAACACGTGGACACATTGTAATGAAACTCGTCAGAGTTACTCAATACCAGGTCCACATGACCCGGATAACATTTTCAAGGTCACGGGTTCATAGGTCAAGGTCACAGACAACATTTCCACAAATACATTTTTGCGGCAGAAGCATAACCCTACCGATTGACGTCGCTAACTTCGCTGTACAAGACCATCTAGCTTGTCATTTCGTTAACATTTTAGTGGCGTTAATTTTTTAAACTGTGGTTACTTCCTTTAATTTGACAGCCTTAATTAAAACTCTTGCTTAATCAGTTAAAGCAGTTCTATTAAAATTTGTCATAACAGAAGCTTATTAGCAGGTCGTAGACGATAGACCCATGGTTGTTGTTGACTAACCTAGATATAAAACATGAATCTCAGTGCCTGCAGAGAAACCGCGCGACCGTCGATATTATTTAGAAATGTCGTTACATAATAAGCCACCAACGGTAACAAATTGTCGCACTATCTACACAAATTTACACATTGTATATACACGTCCTATAAACTCTTTTCTGCATGTCTTAACTTTGATCATTCACCTTGAACAGATAATCGAGATCACACAAACCCATAAATTTTTGTACTGTGGACAGTTTTGTTAACATTATGTATGCTATCATTTCACGGGTATTGAACGGTTTCCAAGATATTATCGATTCTTCAGCTTACGTGACTACCAGTAACCTCGAAAACTTCGGTTACGCCAGATACAACGATAGCCCACCCACATGGTTCGACATTATAATCAACTTGTTCCTAATTCGATTTGCATTATCTGACAGTTAGGTATATGCACACACACACGGTTGAGAAAACACTTGGTGTGTGTCGAGACACGCCGACGAACGCCTCGCTGGCTGTCAGTCATCGAATGACGGCGTGGAACTCATCACAACGAGCATCAACATCAACACCAATGATGACTGTAGAGACGAGCTGTTAGCTTGAAATCACAGACGAGACAATGTCGGCCGAGCACGACGTGTATCAGACACTGATCTATATTTGGATGTTAATTGAAGCGAGCCGCAGTCGTGGTAAATGGCCGTCTCGTCAACACTCCCCAGATACTTGCCGTCTCTTCGTCCTACAACATGACGGCGGCAGATGTGCGCCGCAAACGAACTTTTTGCCGCATTCGGCGCAGATGAGAGCAAGCGACTGAAGTGGCCATCGACCCTGGGGAGCGTGAGACGTCGATCGGTCGGCGGACCGGCCGGCTGGCACCTGCCTGCCCATATCGGGCCCCTTCAAGACTCCTGCGGTGGGCCCAAGTGATGATCGCTCGAGGCGGTCTCGCCGCGTACAGCGATGATCGTCTGGTCGACGAGGCACGCCCTCGGTCCAGCGGCGGCGGCGGCGGCGGCGAGGGAGTGCTTGCCGCGCCGGCGACGACAGCGATGGTGGAACGTCAAAGCAACTATCATCAGCTGAACGAACTGCTGAGAGCGGCCGCTCTGTGCTCCGCGTGCGTGTGTGCCATGGCTTCAGAGAACGCAAACAACTCAACTCGCTTTGTTTTCGTTGTCGTCATTGTTCGCCCACATCACTCACTCAGCTTCATAAGGCAGCAAGGATACTTATAGAATGTAAACTATCTTCGTCGTTTTTCATAATAACACCCGGGTTGTAAGAAACAAACACAATGTCAATATACTTCAACAAGCAGCCCATGTGCTATGACACTCAGCTGGCAAGACAGCTTTATTAGCTATATAAACAAGATCACTTATAAACCCGGGGACTTAGGTCAGACTGTCCTATAGTTGTTCGTTTATGAGCGAAGTTCATCAATAGGTCTGTGCATGCAAGATTACAAGTCTCTACGTACAGCGGATATGATTTGTACCACTCTGGTTAACACACAGACACACAGACAGACATGTTTTAGCCCGTTATACTATTAGCTCAGCCATCTGAGCTGAAATGCAATACATCGGAGTTATTGTGTGCTACACAGGCGGTGGCAATAGAGACGTCTTCTGATCTTTGCAACAAACTTAAATCGGTTTAATAATTGATGTCCAGTTTCACTGTGAGCGGTTCACCAACGAACGGTAGCAGTGTTGCGTGATGTTGCACATTAGATGCTGCAGAGACGCGGCGCACTCAAACGCTGTCGTTACAGTTTCATAGTTGAAGCAAGTAGTCGAGGGCCAGACAAGGAGCTATAGCGTGCACGCTGGGTGGTCTGCTATGACGCACAAGAACTTGCATGTGTTATGTTTCCTATTACAACGCGACAGCTGCGCGCTGCTGACGTCATTTCTGCCCGAACGAAAACATACTCACTGACATCAAACGGAAGAAAAGTATCAGCTGCAGTGATGTAATAGGAAAACCGGACTTGAGAGTTGAAATGTATCAGTGACTGGACTGCCAGCCTAACAACTCATCAAGTGGCATCTACACTGTTCTACAGGCCGACTGACAAACTATGGCATTAGTTTACATTTCGACGATCGAGCATAGTCGATACCCTAAATACAGAAACCGTTGAATTATAATTATAGGCAGGCCTAAGTAAAGCAAGTAGAACTTTAACGGAATAAACCGCTCACGAAATTATATTTAGACAATTACTGAATGTCAATTAATATTCGGTTTTAAATTACCTAGCGCCATAATTGATGATAAAACTAAGAGATTTCTCATAAAATATGACTCTGTCAATAATCTCTTGTTTAAACTTT
>Ga0049105_1001577_pt1 | contig 10369 bp, 7 predicted proteins | sample WorMetvaBAHAMAS1_FD_61260 | JGI IMG/M metagenome (GOLD analysis project Ga0049105, IMG submission 61260) | Worm MetaG Olavius vacuus BAHAMAS.1 | ecosystem: Host-associated > Annelida > Digestive system > Unclassified | place: Germany: Marburg | collected 2013-04-09 | reverse complement strand
CATGATAATCTATTGACCTTATCTAGTCTTACAGTGATAAATCAACATGAATACTTTCTTAAGGACATATCAGCTCATACGATGCCATTTAGTGCCATAAGATGTAATAGGATAATTAGATGCAAATGATAAAAGAGAGAAAAAGAAACCAAAAACATTTAGCTACAATAAATCTACAATAATGATAAAAGTATAAATATCAAAAGGTAAATGCAAACTGGTACGAGATTACCTGGCCTTGAGTAGGTCTAAGAGGTAAGCCTGCAGTAGAGGAGTTTCACAGAGCATCTTCAGTATGAGCAGTGCATTGTTCTTCTGCTCCTTCTCATCATGAGTCCGCAGTGATGCTGACGTCGGCTGCGGAGACGGCTGATGACGCTGAGGCAGCATGTATGATGGTGGTGGAACAGTCATGGCACTGGTGGATGCCTGGCTGAAATGAGCAGCTGGACCAACGTACATTGGAGACGAGCCCGGACGCAGTTGATTCACACTACTCATAGCTGCACCAAATATCAACAAAACAATCATGCAACCTCACTAGTGAATTTTCATTAGAGATAAGCCAGTTGCAGCTGATTCACACTACTCATGGCTGCATCAAATATCAACAAAACAATCATGCAACCTCACTAGTGAATTTTCATTAGAGATGAGCCAGTTGCAGCTGATTCACAGTACTCGTGGCTGCATCAAATATCAACAAAACATCATCACGCAACATCACCAGTAAAAATTCGTTAAGAGATCAGCCAGGCCGCAGGTGATCATCAACAGCTGCATCATCTATCTACAAAACGATCACCATGTAGCCTCACCATCGAACACTCATTAGAGACGAGTTATGGTGAAGGTGATTTACACTACGCAGCTGTACCAAACGTGAACAGAATGATCACCATGCAGCCTCACTAGCAAACATTTTAAGTGAGTGAGCAGTTTCTTAACGGTACATCAGCACATATTAGGCTATTCAGTGCCATTCATTCATTCTATGCTATTCACGGTATGGTAGATTTATATAAAAGTTGGATATAATCAAGGCTATTTAGCTACAGTAGTAATGAATGAGAAATATATACTTAAGATTAAAAGAGAGAAAAAAGATAATAATAACATGAGTGAAAGATAAAAGTGTGAGGCTATAATCAAGCATTTTAAATCTTTGGCACTCAAATCATACTTGTTTGTAGTAATAACAACAGCAGGAATGGCAACAACAATATTAAAGCATATATCGCCTATAAATAAAACTGCAAAAGAAATATCCATGGGCTACCTTGGTCACTTTTCTGAAAGCAGCGGATACTTGGAAATATCACTATAACGTGTGCATGCTAGTAAATGTCAAAGAGCTCACCTTGATTAATGTTGTCAGGTTGGTCTGGAGGCCATGACAATGTTGAAATGACGACCTCCTCCCTATCAGCGACTGCATCACGCATCTCAACACCCAGTCCAACAGTCCGAGGTTCCATTCCACTGACGGACCTTGAATCCATGCCGCTTGTGTTCCTTACCTCCAGTCCAGTTCTCGGATCAAGACCAACGGGAGGACGTGATTCCAAGCCAGCGCCATACCCGAGCGGGATCATCCCTCCACCGGGACGGACCTCGGATGGAGCGGGTCCGAGCCGCGGATCAAGTACACTGGTGTTAGATCGAGATTCCAGTCCGCCGATCCGTGTGTCAATGGCGCTGACAGCTCTTGCAGCTGCCGACGTCGCGCAGCGCATCATCTCGCGCAGTCCGAGGCTTCGTGATGACATGTGACGATCAGCCGACTCCGTAGCTCGAGACTGGATTGACGCAAGTACATCTACCGGGCTGATGGCATCCAGGTTGCAGTCATACGGCACTGACGATCCAGTACCAGACTCTGCAACTATTACCATTCAACACTTAAACAACAGAATTCAGCACATATACATTTCATTACCTCTGTGTTACTACTACTAATAGCAATAATAATGACGATAGTTACATTTGTATAGCAATGTATGCAAAGCTGTGCAGGCACAGAAGGAGTCACTGTCAAGCATGGCAGTATAAAGAAAAATATATAAAAATGTCCATCACACTTCCCATTCCAGCGCCTACTGGCGACAGCTGAAGGCATTCCCATACAGATCAAGTTTGAATAATCACTAAGTTATCATAGCAGTAGTAGTAGTAGTGGCGGTTGAAGGTAAATTTATATCACGCTATTCTAACCACCTAAACAGTCATGAAAGCGCCAAATCAGCGTAGCTCTCTATACTGCCATCCTAAGGTACAAAAAATGTCACCGCTGATGAGATCTGGGGAAACAGAGATATTGTCTGTTTTATCACTCTTACTGTGCAAAATGCCCACGAGAAGATGTCAGACATCTTGTTTCCCCAGCTCTTATATCACTATGAATGCTATCAGTGTTGCATCTCGCCCCATCTTGTTAGCAGTATGAAAAGGACTTTAGAAAACTGCACAATGTACAATATATGCAGTTTACTGCCAACTCGTGACATGCAACAATTTCGAAATGGCATTGCACAAACCTGACGCTAATGATTACATGAAACCCATTTCACCAATGCAGCAGTGTTCAGCCAAGAACTTTTCTTCCAACCAACGGTTAACAGATTTCAAGTAATCCACCTAGTAGTGACCTGATTTCAGAGATAAGAAGCCTTTGCTAAGACTCACCAGTGTCGAGGTCCTTGTTGGACGAAGGAGCACATGCCGCCACACAGGCATGAAGGATGTTTCTGTTGCCGTCACATCGCTCGCTCAGCATCTGATCAATGTTGCGTTCTCTCACGATAGCATCTAACAGCATCACATTCAGTGAGTCAGTCTAGCAGTAAGGAAAGGAAAGGCTCGTTAACCTTTACAATGAAGACAGCTACATGGCCAACCTTGTAATTCATGCATCCGTCTGACAATGTCTGAGAGTGGACTATGCGACAGTTCTGCTATGAATGCAGCTGTTGATTGCATCAGATGGAGGATGTTACAGGCCATCACTGGTCAAATGAAACAAGAGCGAGTAAGTAAGTAAGTAGAACATTCATACAGCGCATTACGCAATGCCTCTAATGCGCTACATGCTCTAATACAACAATACAATATAATCTAATGCAAACAAGTATGTCTTTAACAATCACCCTATAGTGTCTTCGCTAAGCGGTGGATGATGGAGAGAAATAGCACTACCATGTAAGTAGAGTTAAAATTTTCACTTAACACATAACAAGTCATTACACTGACAAGGACAGCATAACATGTCATTATTAAAATCACTTCTTATCACAAAAAAGCGCTAATGTTATCAGCGACTATGCCAAGTTAGTTTCACACTCTCAAAGACCCGTTTTCCCAGGCAACTGATTTCACTGACACCAACAACCAAACTCACAACCCAGAGAAATTACGCATTAAAACTAGTCCCGAGGCAAATACACGGCCAGTTATGAGAAATCAAACAACATAAACACACACACATAAACCAACAGGTACTAGTTCACCCATAATAGCTGCTCATATGATAGACTTCTCTTCCAAAACCGGAGATGACACTGTACAGTTTCAAGTGACAATTCAAGGCCAATCTATTCCACATCTGATGTGCCGATGGACGGAAGGAACATACACCACCGCCCGGCGCTATTGAGGCGTTTTTCGTGATTCTGGCGCCCGATACAAAACTGCCAATTTACTTACTTACTTATTTTTCTCTTATCTTCCAGACAATCATCACAGCTAAGATGGTGTCTGTTATAGCGTTCTAACGTCATGCACTCCCTTTCAAGGGCTCGGCAGTGCTTATCTGTACGCTTGTACTTTTACGAGAAACTATTGGAATAATGATTTCGACTGGATTGACAGCACCAATTACTCAGACAGATCTCAGCTGCAACTGAACTCATCTCACAAGAAGGACAGACCATTGCTTCAACCAATAAAAAAAGATCTTTCTGATGTCACATCAAATTACAAAGCAAATGAGTCCGTTAGCAACAAGTAAGCGAGTAAGTACAAGAGTTATATAGCGTCAAAGTCTTAGAAGAATCAGGGTGCGTGGACAAAGATATTCTAGGCAAGGTGGGAAGGCTGACTGAAAATAAAATGTCTTTAGATGATGTCTAAAAGTAGGAAGTGACCGAGATTCACAGATACTGAATTCCAAACTCTTGGAGCAAAAAACCGAAAAACATGAGATCCTACTGTTAAGTTGTGATGGGGGACAATACAATACACTCACTTTCTTCGTTTTCAATTAAAGAAATCAGAGCCCTGGTGTGTTCGATGTCCGACTTCAAGATGAGTGGAACAATCAGTTGTGGCTGCAATACAGCAAACAGTTACCATGTCATCAAGGTATACCATTTCTATCATATTTACCTGTATGAAGCAGGAGGTCTACCGTATTTGGTGGCATCAGTGCATCTGCCTGCATGTCTGTTCACGCAAAAGCTGAAAAAGAAACTGGTGTAACTTTGTAGGAATATTAAAGTTGCTGTAAGTAATTAGATTCTGGTGACATCTGGGTACTTGAAAGCTATTTTTTTATTTTTAGATGAAGGTACTTTGACTCACCCCGCAGCAAATGCGGAGACAGCAAGTCCATATCTCTCAGACAAAAGGTGTTGGGTCACTACTCAGTGCATGCAGCAGTATATCTGTACTGCCAGTACTTCATTCAACAGTAGCTATAATTCTCGCTCATCACAGAGAACATTCTTTCCAGAGTTGTGTGTATCGGCCAGATGCGGATCAAACGCTCTGGATCTGATTTTTCACAAACGGGATTGCCAACACATCACCCACCAAACTTACTTCACTAACTCTGTCTGTATCTCCGATTTCTGATGAAGATCAGTTTTTCTACTACAGCAATCGTTAATAATTTTTATTTTGACATTGTGCATACAAGAAACTGGCAACCAATCATAGCAATGATATGGTGAAATTACTTCGATGTGTGTGTCCGTCTGCATTCTTGTGAGTTTTATTGTGTTTTATTGTACATCTTGTATTGCTCTTTTTTCTTTTGCTTATACTGTCTGTCTGTCTGTCTGTATGTCTCCTGTGTATGTTATGGGCCTTGTTGCCTGATTTAAATAAAATGATGATGATGATGATGATATTTCTGTGCATTATATAATAAATATTTGCATAGCACATCATATTTCCAGCAGTACACACATAAGACACGAAAGAAAAAGCCAAAAAACCTCCAGTGCCAGAGCAATGACGGCAAGACGGCTCTTTGATGTCAGTCCAGCACCAGGCAGTGACTGCACAGCCATACTGAGAGTGCAGAGAGGTGCCATATCAAACCACAGTGGATCACGGATCCCATCAAGACAGTCCTTCGCTACAGGGTAAATGGCCCCATTACCATCCCGCAGCAACAGCGGTGCAGTCTGCTACAAACACAAAACAATAATAGTGTTAACATTACTCAGTATAAATAAAAATACAGCTAAGTTTTACTATGCTTTACTGTACTAGGACTCCAACATGTCCAATGTACGGACCAATCCTGGAGTCATTTGTTGCAAAGCTCTATAACAGATAGTCATCATCACATAAAAGAAACTGCGGTTAGCCATTTCATCACCTAAAGACATCCTTCACGCCAAAAGGTAACAGACTGTTGGTGTCACATATGACTGTTAGATCAGACACGTCACATATTTAACAAAGCTGGCAGGTGTAGTAAACGTCAGTGGTGACTGATAACCTGAATAAATTGGCCTTATATGGTTTGCACTGCCATAGGTTCTATATATAACAGTATAAGATAAATTCATATCACAAATGAAATAAATCTGTAGTTACACACAGTTTCTTATTCAACACAGATATTATTACTTTTTGATTTACGCTAAAACAGAAACAAAAAAACCAGTCAAAACAAGAACATACTGCGAACATTTACAATAAAACAACAAACTACATACATTCACAAATAAAGCTAAACAAATCCGCCATAGTTCGCTTGTAGGAACCGCCAAAACTTATTCACTGACGACCAACAATATGCATTATTAGTTTCACTTCATTTCACAAGTCGTGGTGCCTCATCAACATTGAGGAGAGACTGCTAATCATAGTCAGATTTTGTTAACAAGCACATATCGACCATGCATTTCACGGTCAGTTGTTGACCACATTCAGAAGGCTGCTTTGGCAAGGTCCCATCTGTATATCGGACATTATTATGTGGCTTGTTCATGACTGTTTTCACCATTGTGGTCATAGCAGTAATTTACTTAGGCCACCTTAAAAATTGTTATGTAATGTAATGCAACGTACAGGTTTGCAAGACATGGACTTTCACCGGTCTGTAAGTAATTTAGCATGAAGCATGTGTGATAAAGAAGGACAAAACAGTAGTCACAAAGTAAGTTTCGTTACGATTACTATGGTTAACCACAGAAACCAAAATACCAAGCAGATAAGCACTGTGTGGGTGGCAGGTAAAACAGTGCGATCCCCTCGTTACACTCCGGCCATATCTAAGAGCTTTCGAGACGGGGCATAATAAAGTGCTATATAAATTCACCTTCTTTACATTTTTCAAAGTGCATTAATCAGTTCCGAGAATTATTCTAACACGGTTACGATGCATATAAACAATTAGTGATAGTGTGGTCCAGCCACCGCTGTTCCGGGACCGAATCAGTAACTGCACTCATTTGTTCTGGCCGGAACCGAACCGAACCAGACAAAAGATGTTCACATTTGTTAGCTTGCTCTTCGGTAACTTATACAGGCCGAAATGCTGCACACATACATTTACCGTTCGACGACGTTACATATAACACATCGACCAGATATTGGAACTAAGCATCACGTCAATCGTTTGCAGTATAGATATATTGCATGCTAAATATCTAGGGAAAATGCTTCGCATGGTCCAACACCGGAACAAAAAATGTTCCGAGACCGGACCGAAGCGACGATGTTCCGACCCGGAACAGTACCATCTCTAAAAACAATACTCATTAACCAACCTCTCCACAGTTGTGTAAGGTTACTCCATATTCGTTACGGCCGAGCAAGGCCTGCGTCTCGGCTGGAAAAAGACAGTCATGCTCTACTTTCAATGTATTCAGGTTATAGTAGACATAACTGACTCGACTGCCTGAAGACGTGATCAGATGAACACCTACAAATTAACCACATACATACTGATAGAAATTTAACATTTAAGCTATACATAAGTATTACACATTACACATCACCTTCATTGTCTGTGTTCAAAACACAACTGAAAACTTTTTTTGTTTGATAACTCTTTTTCATGACTATATATTTTAATTATGTACTGTGTCCTAAAAGCTATTTTGCTGGTGAGAGATGGGGAGAAGAGCAGGGACTTATTTAGGGTCCACAATGAGCAGAAAAACGACGATGACTAAAAAGGTTATCGGTATATTTAGTAGGCTTAGACCGATCCCGGTATCGGGTATCGACCGATACTCACCAATATCGGTCGGTATCGGTATCAGCCGATAATTATTTGAGCATCAGCACCGATACCAGTAGTCCTGTCATTCGTTCACCTGTCTCAACAGTCACACTGTTGCATGCACGCCTATAGTTTCAAGCCTATACCGTACCAAAAATTAATGCACGTAGTGGTGTTTTTATGAGTTTTTCTTTCGATAATGTCACCAAGAGCTCACTGCATATGCATACCGTATGTAGTACGTTTCAGAACATAATGACGTTATGTTTTGAAACCTACGTATGATATGCGCAACGTATGTAATGTACATATATGCCCCACGCTAGGGGTGATGTCATTTCCGGTATCGGCATTGGTATCGGTATAGGTGCGGCTGACAGTTTTGGGTATCAGATGCCTGCACGGTATCGGTCTAACCCTAATATTTAGGCTGTGACGTTTAACCAGGTGCCAAGTATGAGCTCCGCCACCTCTTGAATCCTACTTCTATCACTGAACATAAGCTCACTGCTCAAGACTACGAAAAAAAGATAAGCACTGTATCCATGTGTCACCGAACTGTGAGACGGCAACACTGACTGGGTATCAAATAATCTCCGCTATTTGGCTATAGTGTCACCATGCTGGGGACTGCAGTCAGAATCATGCATATCATTTAAATACAATAAATCTTTCAAGACTTGAAAGATTTAGCATTAGACAGTCAAACAGCATGGAATCAGGAATCAACAGAAATCTCTCACGAACCTGCTGGAAACAGTGGAAGACTAAAGAAGCAGAAAAGATTAAAATACCTTGCGTGTCGACAGCCGTTGCCTGTATCTGACCCATCTCTGGTAGCACGATCTTTTTCGGTGTCCGTTGAAAACAGTCTGGCACTCGTGGAGCGGCGTTGCCTCTGACAACCTGGAGATCATCCTTGCGAAGGATCCGACAGTCGGACAGCAGTGACGTGGGGTCATCTTTGCCAGCCGCGAGAACATCGCTGCCATCCTTGCCACATCTTACCACCGCGTATGCACCATCAACCTAACAAACAGACAGCCAAACAGGCCCACTGAGTACCACACAGTGACCAAGTAAGTGTTTGGTGGGTTGCATGATTCAGGGTTTCACCTCTTGTTAGACCATGAAACTCGAGGACGTTTCATGACCAATAAAGTGTAGTCAGTACATTTTGGCGACTCTCCACAGTACCGAGAACAAGGCATTATAAATGTTGTGTTGTACTGAGGCTTATATTATTCAGTCTATCCACCATAGTTTTCTTCATTTCTTTTGTCTTCAACCCATAGGTACAAGGACAACAGTCACTTCAATTACATCATTCTTACTTCACTTCAGAAATGCATTCTTAAAATGCTAGAACAACACAAAACAAATACAAACTTCTAGAAGCATAGTTCGTATACGTTCCAAACATATTATACCAGTTACACATAGTTACACAAGGGACATTTATCTCGGTCTGTAACCAGCCAACCAAGTACTCAGTCTGGCCATCCCTTCGTGGGTAGGCATAATGAGTGCCAGCGAAAGGGCAGTGATGCTTTGCGGCTGGTGAGTAAAGGCAGGTATCGTTCGTGTGTGGGTAGCAGGTAAAACTGTGTGATCTCTTGTTACACACGGGCCATACCTGAGTGCTTTAGAGATGCTTCATGATTAAGTGCTATAGAAATTCACGTTTATTTACTTACTTACTTACAAAATCCATTTTCAACAAAGATAAAAACAGCTATGAAAACTGCAACAAGTGACATTATCGAACCTTTAGAACCTTTCCTATAGGAACAGTCTTGACATCTTCAATAAAGACGACATCTTTCATCAGCCACTCTTCTTCATCCTTCTTTTCCACATCGCTGCTCGCCGGAGTCGGCTGTCTCTTCCGTTCTATACAATCACAGAATCTCTAATCATTATTAATCACCACGGTATTCACCAGATTATGTAGCGGTAGATAACAACAAGTAATTTGCAAGTGGTTTTATAAGACATCATTTAATTAGTAATGAAAATTATAGATTGCACTCACTGAGTGGACCTGGGCTAACAACAACAGGGCCGCTGTGGTCACTGCAAGTCGATGAAGCAGGCGACGGTGGAGGAGGCATGTCAGGCTTGAATGTATCACTGGAACGACTCTCGGATTTCGGTTCCACCTTCGGCTCACTGGATATAACGACAGTCACAGAAAACTACAGTTAGGCAATTCACGTAAAATCTCCGATGTCCAATGTTCCCATTTTTAGGCGAAAATGTTTGGATGTCCGATGCCAATGTTTACCGCTGCAAAGGTTGCTATATTTTTTTGCATAGCAAATGTGTTCTTTGTTTTGCTTCCGACTGATGCAACTGCTATTAAACGCAAAATCAGCATACTATGTGTTTGTTCATTTGCACGCATATCTATTTGTAACGTATTTGTTGTTTATCAACTGCGAGTTTGTATGCTGAAAGTATATTGTTTAAGCACAATTAGAGCAAAAACCACATTGCAGTTTTTCACATTTATTTTCCCCAACATCGGTATCGGCACATTGACACTACCGATTCTTCGATGTGCGGTTTAGCTCCGATGTTGCCAATATCCGATGTCTGACATGCAAATCGGCCCAACTCTACAGAAAACTGCATAAAATAGAGCATAAATGCATGCACAGTGAGCATAGATACATATAATTAAGTCTGCCACCAAAATTATAGCTCTACTGATATTCTAAATACTGCCAAATTTAAATATCCTTTGGACCAGTTTAAAGAAACAATACTACACTAAAATAACAATCACATAATATTCAATTTTTGTAAATAAAACAACAACACCAGTTATACGCCCAACAAAGAACTGAACAGTCTGATATATGTAACACGTTTCTATGTCATCAGATACAGGAGTTAGAAACT
>Ga0049105_1001576_pt1 | contig 10369 bp, 6 predicted proteins | sample WorMetvaBAHAMAS1_FD_61260 | JGI IMG/M metagenome (GOLD analysis project Ga0049105, IMG submission 61260) | Worm MetaG Olavius vacuus BAHAMAS.1 | ecosystem: Host-associated > Annelida > Digestive system > Unclassified | place: Germany: Marburg | collected 2013-04-09 | reverse complement strand
GACCACACAAAGTTGGCGTATTCCAGGTGTGGTCTTACCAAGGATTTATATAGCATTATAAATGTATTTTTGTCCATATGTATGAAATTTCTTTTGATTAAACCCAAGATGCTGTATGCTCGTATTGAATTCGAATAGTACTATTGCCTAAACTCCTCTCCGTTTCTACTGAAATTAAAACTTTGTGTTTGATAAAGACTGACTATTTTGCCACCAGCCATCTTCCAGGTAACTTTCCCACACAGTCCCAAGGTTTTTGTACTCAGTTTGATACCTTGTAAATTATTTACACAGCTCAGTAGTAAACTGCAGGTATATACACTATAGGTTAATTTTATGTCTGTAGATTTTTCGATGCCGTATACATGATAATAATCATTTTGTTGTGTTTTTGGGAAAGTCTTCCGAATCGGTACAGTGCGCTATAACTGGCCCATGTCTGCGCATGCGTCACATGCCTTCATCATAGCGCACTGTATCGATTCGGAAGATTTGCCTGTTTTTGAAGTGCATTAGATCCAGCTTATTGTTAATTTTTAGAATTATAGCAATGGAAAACATTGAAGCTGATGAGAAATCAGGAATCGAGTTCTGGAAAACTCAGCTAAAGGGTGCACGTTACATACTTGCTCCGATGGTGGACCAGAGCGAGTTAGCATGGCGAATGCTCAGCCGCCGTTACGGGGCTGAACTTTGCTACACACCGATGTTGCATGCAACAGTTTTTGTCCGCGATGCTCATTATCGTCGGGAAGCGATGGCAACATGCTCAGAGGATAGGCCACTAATTGTGCAAGTAAAATATGCATTTGATTTTGTATGAAATGATTTATTAAGATAGAATTTTGCACAAATTTATTGTTGTCTATTTTGTTCATTTTTTATGGACTGGTAATTTTACACCTGTATACAAAGGTAAGTAGTTGCTCATGCTGGTGTATCAATGTAATGTGGTATAAAATATCATCTTAACGAAAAGGTTTTCTACATTATATTTGTAATATAGTACTTAACTGAAGCTAAAGTTTGAACTTGATTCAGTATCTGTAGTTAAGTACAGCTGTGCACTACATTGTTCACTGTGTGTCGAACAAGTTCTTCTGTGCATTACTTACTTAATTTTTTCTTTAATTTCATTGTCAGTTTTGTACGTGTATTTGTAATATTTATTGTATTAATCGTAGCAGCTGTTTTGCTGCCTTACTATCAAATTAAGTTGTCTGTCGCTGTTACTGGTAAATGACATTTCCCCTAAAAGTAAATGTATTCCAGAGGAATAAACTGTGCTGTTTGCTACTTACTTGAAGTATGATAAACAGACTGTTGTCACTTGTCCAGTAATGAGAGCATAAATCATTGTTTATCCAGTTCTGTGCAAACGATGCTGACACATTGCTGAAAGCATGTCAGTATGTTGAACACTCGTGCGACGCTGTTGACCTGAACATCGGTTGTCCACAAACTATAGCCAAGCGTGGCCACTACGGTGCCTTCCTGCAGGATGATTGGGAACTGCTGTTCAACATGGGTATGGTTGTCAAATGTCACCATTGTGGTTTGCATACATTACTGTGTTTTTCATGCCTTTGCCGGCTGTTATCTGCTGAATGCCTTAATTATTCGGTCTCTCTGTGCATGTGTAAGTAAGTAAGTAAGTAAGTAAGTAAGTTTCTAAGCACATGAAAGCATATTAGTCACAATGCATCGTGGTCGACTATAGCCTAAACATATGTCCCATTTTCTTTCACTGCATGCTTGAAATGTCCTGTAGTTCATGTCCCGCCACAGATGTGATGGCAAGGCATCCAAGGGCCGGCAACAGAAAAGCTTCTGACACCAGAGCTGTTGTGTATGCGAGTGTGAGCATGATCAAGTTTGTTAGCACAGTATCTCACAAACTGCTGGCTGGAATTTCACCAAATGTAAAACTTAATTGCAGTTGGCGACAAAAGCAAAATAAGTACACTGTGTCTCAAAAAACGTGCCACCCTGTATTTTTGCATATTAAACTGTGTTCCAATAAGAGGCAGCTACCAAACTCATGATCGTAATTTCATAACACCTCGGCTGATTAGCAAAATTTTACAGACCAGAAGAAGAAGAAATTTCTAATGATTTAGACTTAATTTACTGTGGTGTTATTTTGCAGTTAATCGGTGTGTACGAGAACTGTCGGTGCCAATCACTTGTAAAATACGCATCTTTGAAGACATACAGCGGACTGTGGAATACGCACAAATGTTGGAGCGAGCAGGTGCCAAGGTACAGACAGTAAACTGTACTGTTGTTCTGCTCTTTGAAATCATTTAATATATCGTCACTGGTCATCTGCTGTATGCGCCTGTCAACTGTCGGCAACATAGTTTCCCCATCGCCGCCACTCGTGTAGAACGGTCTACCGCAGAACGTAACATCCACAGTATCTGTCCACATTCTGCAGTCATCTGAAGACTCGCCTCTTACAGTGCTGCTTCCCTTGACTCCTTTATGTCGTGCCTGAGCAGTGACTTTGTCATTTTCAGACACGTTAATTGCTTGTGTTATTATTATTATTATTATTTTTTTTAGGCCCACTAGCACAAAGCCGCAGGCGGAAATATTGAAGCTAAACTATTATTATATATGACTGTATTTAGCTTGAACTTGGCCGTGATTCAGTCTGCATCTATGTGTATATTGGCCAACATTCTGACATCTTTTTTTCTGTCGACGGCCGCTGTCTCTTTCCAGGTAAGTTCCAATCTTTGTAGATTTTTCTTGACTGGGCATCTTCAGTTTGTTCTTGGCCAACCCCTCTCATTATTTAATAGTGAACCTTTTATTTTCCACAGAACGTTTTTCATCTGACTACAGTTTTACAGGATGGGCCAAAAATGGACCATTTTTAAAAGTTTGTTGCTCCTGTATATGATGACATATAGAGATCAGTTTGTTTTCTGGAGTAAGATTGTCATTTTGAATTGTTGCCTTGTTATTTTAGTATAGTACATTTACAATGAACTTGTGCGAAGAATAATTAAAATGAGGCACCATTGAAAACGCTCATCTTACTGTAGATGCGTTTTGATACTGGGACTTCTTTATATGCCATCATGTATTGGAGTTACAATGGTGGGACGTTAAACCTTACTCAACCTTCCATTTGTCTTTGTATGTCAGCTGTTGGCGGTGCATGGACGAACACGGGAGCAGAAAGGTTCACTGACTGGTCTTGCGAGCTGGGAGCATATCAAAGCTATACGGTATGTTTTTTATTCAAAAAACACATATGCACTGCAGTTAAGTAATAATTTTATCTGTTATAATTTTTAGAAAAAGCTGCTACTTGCAAATCTCTTAACTGCTAACCACTTGTGTTGCATAAGTGTCGAGCAGCAGGGTGTTTGTTGGTTGTTAATCCAGCAGTTTAATGCCCAGTCAGAAGTCTGCCTATTTTTATGCTTCCGAGGCAGGAGGCATTAAGCATTAGTGTGTGCATCTGTCTGTGTATGTGTGTGTGTGTCCGTTTTTTACTTTTTCATCCCTGGAATGAATGGAGATATTTCAATGAAACTGATCACAGTTAACACGTTGTGATGTTGGCCATGATGTACGAGATGTCTCGTACTCCGTCAGTATTGTTTAGCACAACGTACGAGTTAAATCGTAACTCACACAACTTTGGACAACGGTTGGCCAGCGTCCACATAAACTATAATGCCGCGTCTTATTAGCAATGTATATCGGTGCTGCTCTCGACTGAATTTGCGCGGCACTAATAAACTGCACAGCATTCAACCTGTTAAGTATCACCTGGTTGACCTGACACTGATGACATTGCGAAGGTCACTGGGTCAAAGGTCAGGGTCCGCCAGCGATGACTGTAGAATCTTGTGAACTTGATAGCTCATGAATCACTGAAGGGATTTCAATGAAAACTTACACCAATATTTCCCACAGTTGGGCCACGAACTGTTTAGGTTTTTGAGGTCATAGGTTTAAAGGTCAACATCACAGAAACGTTTTCTGGCAGAGGCATACAGATCGACGTTTGCCGTCGACTTCTGTCTGTTACTTACATTTTGTGTTATTGCATTAAAATGTCTGATAGACAGCTCTTTTTTAAGAGAGGTGTGCATTCAACACATTTATGTACAACTGGCCAATTGTCTTAAATTCGTGTCATTATCTTCGGTGTACAGTTAGATGCATCTGTGGCAATGAAATATGAGTGATGATGCTGAGAGCTGTCATGTCTTGACTCTGATGATGCAGTTAAGTAACTAACATGATAGACTCCCAGTTGCTGCTGGTCTGCAATGACGAGTGGTGACAGGAAAGTAATTAAGTTTATATGAAATCTGTGAGATAATTAATGAAGTGACAGTGAATTCTGGTTCTATTCTTTGCTTGTATTGCTGATTTCTCAGTCCGTCAGTGATGCTTACACCTCGCCTGAACCAACTTGACAGCGTCACTTTTTGTGTGTTTAGTATGTCTTGCATCGGAAGTATTACGTTATTTTGTTATATTATACGTTGTCGATTTGTGCAGAAGCACAGGTTTCATAGATGCTACTGTACAGATTGGTGCATATTTCTTTATTTATGACAGATATTTGATGTTGAGTGTTTGTTTGTTGTCAACAGTGACAGTGTCCAAATTCCAGTGTTTGCCAACGGCAACATTCAGTATTTCTCCGACATAGAGCGATGCTTTGCGGCAACCGGAGCTCACGGAGTTATGACTGCAGGTGATGCTGATAATCACTGTGTAACAGCCACGGTCTACATGTAGCAGTGTCGAGAAGTTACGAATGTTAGTTTACTGGATGCAGGTAGTTAGAACAGAATGTAGTGCTATACTGTGTACACTATGATGGAAGTGGTCTGTGTGATATACTGTACGTTTATGAAGATAATACCAATAATTATCAGTGTATGCCGATGTTTGTGTGGACTTCTTGACGCATATGATACAGATATAGTGACATTTTACCATTTGACCCAGCATTGGGTGCTTCTACAATGTATAAGGTATTAAACTGGCAAAAATCCATGAGTGGCTAATGTATCATACATCATAGCGTCTGTCTGTCTGTCAAATGCGTGGATTGTGACAAAACGGAAGAAAGTTCTGTCCACATTTTTATACCATATCAAAGATCATTTAGCCTAGTTTTGTGTGAAGAAGAATGGTTGCTGAGAGGCGACCCTTCTACCTGAAATTTTGGGTCAACGAGCCCCGTTTGAGCAAAATTGCTGATTTTGAACTGATATTCGTTCGTAGCGCCTTAGCCGTAACACCTAGCGAAAAAAGTAAAATTAACACTAATAGGAAGTCCACTATGTGCTTTCCAATGAGCCTAAGATGATCACCGTACGTTGTCCCTACACCCCAAAGGGGCTCAAAAATGCAAAAGAGCTGTTTTTCGTGTAAAATTGCACTTTGCTTGAAGAAAGTCTGCTACAAAGTTTGTTTGTGTGGAAACTGTCGGCGACAAAGTTGTAGGGCATTTATTGGCCTGACTATCCGTTCAAAAATGATTGGTGGGGGACGCCCCCTTCTACGTAAACATTTGGCGAATATTGACCCACACCTTTGCGCGATGCAGATTTTCAATCTATTTTCGCTCGTAGCACCTCAGATATAACACCCAGCAAAAAGTTCAGTTAACACTAATAGGAAGTCCACTACGCGCTTTCCAATGAGCCTAAGACGAATCGTCGAATAGTATACATTGACCCTAAGCCCCCAAAGGGCGCTCTAAAATGCAAAGTGTCCAAAATTTTGACAACAATCTGCAATAACTTTGAAACGGTATGAGATAGGATGTCTGTTACTATTAATCAATAATAGGAAGTCGCATACGGTCTTTCTGTTGGTACCGACATCGATGACCTTGAATGTCGTAATGGGACTTATTTTGCTTTATTTCACCAATTCGATAGCTTTGCCGGCCTATTACGTTACAGTGATCGAAGATCGACCTATATTGTCTGCAGAATATCATCTTCCACTTTTGGCCAAAACTGACCCACCCTGCAGCATGGGCAATAGCTGAGCTACTTGTTGAACATGTCTTGTGTCGTCTTGTCACACTTCAAAACAATCTAACCCAGTTTTATTCAGTGCGTCACAGTATGGATGCGTACAGCAATTTTGAACACATTCAGTATTATTAGAAGGTTTTCTGATCAAATGTAACATTATATCCTCCTGTCAGGGAAACTGAAATTTATTTTTTCACTAAGGTGTAAAGATAAACACATGCATAACTTGCGCAATCCAGTACTGTATAGATATGTACGTGTTTATGCAGAGAGTAACCGGCACAATGCAACACTGTTTGCTGGGCTTCACTTGCCTTGATGTGTGTGCATGTTTGTGCAGAGGGTAACTTGCACATTCCAGCACTGTTTGCCGGGCTTCACTTGCCTTGATGTGTGTGCATATTTGTGCAGAAGGTAACTTGCACAATCCAGCGCTGTTTGCCGGACTTCACCTGCCAGCATGTCAGATGGCAAAAGAATACATGGAGCTTGTTCGGCAGTTTCCGTGTCCGATGTCCTACATCCGTGGTCATCTTTTTAAACTCCTGCATCACATGTGAGAAATATTCACATCTTCTTTGATGTTTGACACTATGTGTACTTCCTGTGACCGTTGGTGTACGATATACCTATGTAAAAAACAATTCTAATGTGAGTCGGCTGTTAACACTAGTAATAAAAGCAAGAGCTCTGTACGTGTTTGTTTAGCATGCGTGTGTGTGTGTGTGTTGGTGCTGTCAAATTATTTGCCGAGAGCCAATTTGAGTTTGACTGCGTGTATGAATCGATAACTTGATTCATTTTAGTACCGTAGTATGCCAAGTGTGGAGTGGACACAGTTTGGTGCAATGAAAGGTCGCTCTACTACACATGCTCTTACCAGTATGTTTCACTTGTGGTCAGCGGCGTTAGACCATGGAGAGTCGGTGTGCATTCTTTTTGTGGACTATAGCAAAGCTTTTAATCACATAGACCACACTTTGTTATTAATTTTGGCATTTCTAATTTCATTGTGAAATGGATTTATTCTTTTGTCTGTGAGTGTAAGCAAAGCATCAAGTTAAAGAACAGTTTTTTCTGACCGCCTATGCACACATTGCCATGTTCAGTCTGCCATCACTCTGAGGTGATATGAGATATACTGTGTAGTCACCGATTGCATCATTGTATTGTCAACGCTGTGCAGACTGATGGTGCACACAGAGTTCAGGGATGTTCTCGGTATTGCTAAGTCCATCGATAGTTTCAACCAGGTCGTCAGTGACATTGAAGAGAAATGTCGGGTATGTGTTTCACATGTCACACTGATTTTGCTGCTGCTGCAACTGTTACAGTATTTGAATGCTGTCTGTTGGAACATTTTGTAAAAGTAAAGTATACAGCTGAATTTATATAGCACTTTATATATAAGCTTTTTGTCTCTAAAGTGCTCAGATATATATCTTTTCCCATAGTAGTAGTAGTAGTAGTAGTAGTAGTAGTAGTAGTAGTAGTAGTAGTAGTAGTAGTAGTAGTAGTAGTAGTATTTATTCAATCTTGTGGTGATAAGACCAAATAGCACAAACAATGATAAACACATAGTCAGCAATATACAATGCAATGAACAGATATATATGTATATACTCTTTGGAACTATTTTGATGCCATTCGTCTGGCATCAGAAACTGCATCCAGCCTGTGCATTATGAAACTCCGTTGTCATCCAGCAGTGGTCTTGTGGACCTTTAGCACATCTGATCAATCCTGCGCCAATATTTTAATTTGGGTTACAGTTCTGCCCAGAGAATAGTGTTGTTCTAGCAGCTGTCACAAATGATAGGGAATTGTAACAGCTTTATCTGTAGTTTCCTACTTATGCAGCAAAAAGAGGTGAAGGTAGTCCTTATACTCCTATGGTCTCTTGGTCAGTGAAATCGTAGAGTAAGCTGATCCTGATGTGTAGGTGGACACTGGACAGCCTGCGAGTGATGTTAGTAATAAACCCGACGGCATCTGCCACTACTCTTCGCCAGGCCTGCCGTCACCTTTTTAATTGCAGGGTATCACTGCCTTTTTGGCCAATACTAAATTGTACTTTTCAATGACAGATGCACAAGCACAGATCTGTACAATTTTTATCCAGATACCGTACCACCTATTCGAATTGTACTTTTATCATGTCGCCGCCAACAAGCTTGTTAACTTACCCATAAAAATGGTGGCAAGTTCTGTTGAACGGTGTTGATGGATGGTCTGTGGTTGTAAGTACTTGGCGAATAAGTCGTATTTTCGTAAAACAAACTAATTCCAATTGCGGAACGTTCAGTATGTTTAATATTATCGAAACTTTTCAAAACTATTTCACACGCGAATTATTACCCAACAATCTCAGCAGTGAAGGCCACTTCACTTCAACGTAAGTCAGTGGCGGCCATATTTGGTGGTAAGCTGTTCGGAAAGTGTTTTGCTCACCAGTGCAGCCCATTGGCTCAAGGGTGTACCGTGTAAGCAACTTGTCTAAGTTTGCTGCTCAGCAGTGCCTGACCAGGAATCAAAGCACTAAAAATCCTGGAAATCTACTCGAATTTTTCTTCCTTCTGGAAATCCTGGATCTACTGGATATTTGCAAAGTCTCCTGGAAATTGACAGTAGTTGACTGTTTGTCGTTATTGTGACTGACAATTGTTTTATTTAAAAGGTTTCCAACATTTATGTAATGAGTCACCGGTGGAAAACGTCTCACGGTAAACCAGGATCGATATGATCTTGGAGTTAGCAACCCTGCCTGGTAAATGTCAGCTAAAACAGCGATGAAATGGGAATTCAGTGATTTAAAAACGCTGCATATTCTGCTGCATTGTGGTCAGAGTGTCTCCTGGAAACTCCTGGAAATCATCTGCTGACTTATTAGATGCCCTTATTATGTCAATTTGATGCAGCTAACCAATTTGTACATGTGAGTGAGATGTGATATCTGTGCTGCAGTCGGATGTCGAGGCTCATGAAAAAGAATCGTCATCATCATCTGCATCTTCACTGCCATATTGGTTATGTCAGCCGTACATACGACCAGAGTCAGTGAATTGTTTATGTGCTTTCTCTGTAGACACTGGGCAGTTTCTGTTGACTTGTATTGTAATAATAATAATATACACATTTTTATCTTGCCATGTGGTCATGACTTTCTAAGCGGTGAAATAGAGTGTTTATTCATTTCCATTACTTTGTAGTCATTCATGAAGTTATTGATACTATGATTTAATGTGTTGTTTTAGCAAAAACCATTCAGTGCTTGTCAATGCTTGCTCATTTCGTTGATGTGTGCTTATATTGAAAGTTGAGAATTATTAATTATTTGCAGCTGCTGCAGCTGCTGCTAAGAGAAAGTGCTTGAGATTTCTGGAGTGGCGTAATTGTCTGCATCACTGCAAAGAATACTTACTGTAGAAAAAAATGAAATTACAGATGGATAAGTAGGTAAGTGGTAAGGAATTCAAGTCTTCTTAGTGAATTTCTTATAAGAAGTAGTAGTGAGTGTCAGTTCTGACAAGACAGCGCCGTTGCTGCAATTTCCCGAAGTACAGTGTTCCAGAACAAGGCTAGGTTTTTGAGGCTAAGGCAGGAAGATGTTGATATTAGGCCAAGGCCGACAGATTTTGTCCTAGGGCTGTCCTTGAGGGTGAGGACAGTCCATGTTTTACTATGGACAAGACTGTATGTGCAGAGTTGTGTGTTTTTATAAATCCAGTTTGTTGAATTGTGCATTAGCCCGTCAGCTGCAAATCCAAGTCGAGACACGTGCAGCAACAAGTGTACTGTCGGGAAGCGTCCTGTAGAAGACATTGATAGCACTGAACCAGCATTGTCTCGTAACAAACTGAAGAAGCTGCGACGGAATGCTGCTAAGAGCTTCATTCCCAAGGCGGACAAGTTTGCAAAATGTGGAACTTGCGGAAATCCAAAGGTGTGTATCGCATTGAATAAAATTGGATAAATGCGGTGTAAGTTTTATTTGAATCGCCAGTTATCTGTCTGTTATTATTAACTGTTAATTGTCGTCGCTAAAATGTATTAAAATTAACAAAGTGCAGCATACTGGGTACAGAAACTGTCTCCACTGTTGTGTTCCAAAGTTTGGTTGAGGTGTCGTCAAAACTCTGTGTATCATTTTAAAATTATTTGACGCGTTTGATGTGCTGAGCACTTAAGACGTCATGGTTTGTGTACATATGCTGGCATATTATTATTATTATTATTATTATTATTATTATTAACAAAGTACTGATTAAAGTGACGCTTAATAAAGTTATTGCAGGGGCACTTTACATAGTTATCTGTGGCTGAAACGCTGTGAAAGT
>Ga0049105_1001575_pt1 | contig 10375 bp, 7 predicted proteins | sample WorMetvaBAHAMAS1_FD_61260 | JGI IMG/M metagenome (GOLD analysis project Ga0049105, IMG submission 61260) | Worm MetaG Olavius vacuus BAHAMAS.1 | ecosystem: Host-associated > Annelida > Digestive system > Unclassified | place: Germany: Marburg | collected 2013-04-09 | reverse complement strand
AAATTATGTGAGGAATTTTGGTGTCAAAAATTATTAAAATCGGACAACTATTCCTCAACTTATAGCCAATAATATGAGTGGATGTTTTTTTTTGAAACACGGTGTAGATAAACGGTAACAAGCAGTCCATGGGCTGTGATGCTCCGCTGGCAGGACGGCTATTTAAGCAAGATGACCTATAAACCCAGTAAACTAGGTCAAACTGACCTCGTATTTGGTTTGTGATCAGAGTTCATCAGTAGGTCTGTGTATGCAGGATTACAAATCTCTACATTTAGCGGCTCTGATTTGTGCAACCCTGGTTAACACACAGACAGACAGACAGCTCTTGACTGGTTATACTGTTAGCTGCTCAGCTACCTAGCTGAGGTAAAAGGTTTTTCAATTGCAAATAGTCTATACATTCTCTCAAAATTCGTTGAACTTGGCCCACAGACAGCTAACATATTGCTGCTTGCAGGAGGACTGTTATATTACAACTGCCCCACATTGTTATATGTCTAGTTTTACCTGTTATGTTATATATTGCATGCATTTCAGGAAGTTGTTAATTATTAGCTAATCAGTGTTGTTTATAATGTGTTACAGACTCATTCCACAGAGTTTGACTTCGTATTCAGTATTGGAAGTTACAACAAACCGCCAGTAAGAGTCAAGGAGTTATTGTCAAGGATGTTTGAGAAGGCTTGGCAGGCAGGAGTGAATGGACAGTCGACTGATGAAAACGTTGTGTTGAAGCACATTATCACGTGGCCTTCATTTCATAGATTTCTTGGACTCTTCTGTGAGTTTGAGTTGTTACTATGTCAAAATATTTTTAATTGTTTATAGGCTAATATTTTTACCGTTTATTATCGCTCTGCCACCAGCAATAGGCATGAAGACATTAGGTTTTCTGGTCGTCCATTGTCTGTTGTCTGTCTTTTGACACCTATTTTGTGTGAAGGGATATATTATATATTATTATATTAGCAATGAATTAGATTAAGGTTGCATTATCACATTACTGCTGCAGGACCACCTTACAATGTCAGTGTCACGAAACAGTGCTAAAGCTGTCAGTCAACAGGGCCTAAACAGTACAGTCTTGAGTTCGCGGCGGAAGGCGAGCAAGGGAGGCATGTCCCTGGCTGATCTAAAACCGCAAAAATTCAACGTTTTGTCAGCTTTGTAATGTACTGTATCATCACTACATGCTCAGTAGAATGCTACTGGCAGTGTAGTGATGACCTATGAACGGCAACGCTCTATCCTGTACAGGTAGACCTCTCGGCACAACATTATGCCATGTTCACTTCTGGAGTGTGAGCTGGAGCTTTGTATACCACTGAGAGAATCACAAGATGTTGTTACTATTTGCATTTTTGGGGGATCTAAATAATACAAGGATTGTGAAATTTGTATAGTTTATGTAAAATAATGATTTCAAAAAAAACATAGTGCATAGAGTACCGGCAATCTGTTGAGTGCTTGTGTGTGACTGGGCTGGATGACTGACTGGCCAGTGACATGCAAATGCACACGGGATATGTTTACATTGTAAACTGGCACATTGCAACAACGCAAAAAGACTGGTCGGCAGTTTTTACTTGTTCAGCTACAGTTAGCTTCTGGATTGCAGTAAAGAGTATGTATTCCAGTTAGAGATAGGGTTAGGATGTTAGCAATATGTTTCCACTTATAGGCTTGTAGTTAAAAGGTTTCCAGCAGCTGGTACCATATACACAATGTTAAAAGAATTAATTTTTTAGAGTGTGATTTGTTGCTTTTCCGATGTGGTGATTACTGTTTGTAATGCATTGTATATATTTTCTTATTAATGCTATAATTGAGTTTATTCTGCAGATGGAAAATCAGAGCGAGTCAGCCTTCTAAGAGAAGAGTGTCAGGAGTGTATTGCAATTGGAATTGGATTTCTTGACAGCACAATTCAACAGTTGCTTACTGGAAACATCTCACTTGCTAAGCTGAAGCTGTTAAGTGATGGAACAGCCAACTTTCTAGAAGTGTTTCGTGTTGTTGAGAAAAATGCAGAGAGTTCTGTGTTTAGTGTACCGGAGTCCGGAGTTGAAGGTCTGGATAAGTCTGCAGTTTTGCAGAAACTGATAAAATGGAGAGAAACTGAACAGCGTAACCTGGAGTCAGAGTGCAGACTTGTCAGTCACTTTGTCACTGCTTGTCATAGTATTCAGTCAGGTTGGTAGCAAACTGCATTAAGTACATGCATGTATATTTTTTTACATAGTTAATAGAATTAGTTGCAAGAGTTTTGAGAAGTGACCTGTGTTAATTTTGCCATGCTGGTTTCAAATCTGCAATAATGTTTCTTCTTTTTTATCATTTTTCTGCAGTGAAAACCACATGAAATGAACTAGTAACATGGATAGCTTTTTCAAACTATCAATATTGCTTAATAAAGATTATTATTAAGGATGTGTAGAATTGTAGATGTAGTTGCTAACAATTTATGTATAACACTGCGGACAGTAATTGTTTTGTCCAGATGTACTTCATGCTTAACTTATGGATTGTCATATATAGTGTTATAGTGGTCCTTGTGGTGATGTTTATCACTTAAGCCACTCTAAAAATCACTGAACTGAACTGAACTGAGTGTTGGCTAAAAAAAATTGGACTATTTTCTAAAAGTTTATAAATTGCCTATATGATGACACCTTTCAAATAAATTGGGTATATTGAAGAAAAACTAAAAGTGGCTGAGACATGAATGAACGGTGATCGTTCTTTTTCTGAGTGTAGTGTGGTTAAGCTTGAGTAGTGCTAAGAATATTTAACTGTAATCAGGGTTCCTACGGTCAGGGAAAGTCAGGGAAAGTCAGGGAATTTTGAGTGAGTCAGGGAAAGTCAGGGAAAGTCAGGGAAAACAGAGAGGGTCAGGGAAAAGTCCGGGAATTTTAAAATACCACTCACTAGACCAAAAAAAAAGAAATTAGTCAGGGAACATTATTCATTTTGTCCGGAAAAGTCAGGGAAAAGTCAGGGAAAATGAATTCTGCAAAGTAGTAGGAACCCTGTGTAATAAATTTCAAAACACCTTTCTAACTCCAGATAAAGTACTGAACATTTCTATGTATGAGATTACGTTTCTAAATTACAATATACGGGAGTTGTAAAGTTTTAAAGATGGTCCAGTTTTTGGCTCACCTTGTACAAACTATTAGCAGCAGTCTGCCATCATGGCATTTTCCACTTTTTTGCTGTTATTTTCCGTCTTGCTAATATCTGTAATTATTTATTTCGTGTTAATTTTGTATTATGTGTAAGTCATTTTAAATTTAGTAATGTGGATGTTGCCTAGTATTAAACTTATTTGCCGTAATCACCTCTGTCACTTATTATGAGTCTCATTCTGTGGGAGCATAGGTCCACAGTACCAGAGTATGGCGACAATGGTAAGATGCCAAATTGTGCAAAGAATGCAACGTATAGAAAATATAAGAAGATGTCTTGCAGTGAAATTAAAATATATGTTAATCGGTGTAATTTGTTTTAGTGCTAAAAAGATGATTTCCCTACCACTTATGGAACAAATGCATGGTAGAATATGGCTACTAAATACGTGTTTTTCTGTGTAAAATAATAGCACAGCAGTCATTGTTGACATTTGAAATGGAAATAAAATGCTAAAATTTAACTAATTTACAGGTAAAAATTGTATACTGTTAATGAACAGTAATTGAGTTGTAGTTTGTTCATGTGTTTGTGTTGTTTGCTTTATGTTCTAGATGAAGTTGATCGTTTGCGATGTCAGTTGAATCAAGATAGAAACGACCTGTTAATTGCAAGTTTTTGTCAACCAAGACTGTATTCACGAGAAGCAGCAATGTCAGGCAGAAACTATGATCCCATTATAACATGGTTCAAATTGTCTGCTGGTGCTCACAACATGCTTGTGCATCTGCATCACTGGAAAGACAGTGCCATATTTCCGCGAATCTGGAAAGCACAGCTGAACCGTGAGGGCATGCACAAAAACCTGACGGTTGATCAGATCGAACAGAGTATTTGGCATCAGTCAAGCAACATCTGGGGAGCATTCTGCCGTGGAATGGTGGGACATGCAGTTTACTACTTCAGTTAAATAAAAATTGCAAATAGGAATATCAAGAAGGCATTGCTGTTGTCATTAGTGGCAATAACGTAAATAAAATGGAATGCGTACATGAAAGAAAATGTGATGCATTAAAATTTAATGGAATTAAAATTTTTCATTTGGATTAACATTTTTGCATTAACATGTTGAAGATGATGCATTTACAGCTTTCGTGAGGCTTACCCAGGTTTTCGTGGAATGTTGGCCATAAAACAGTTTGTGTGTTGTTAATACCTTCAGTACTTTGAAGCATTTGTGTAACAATACCATTTCAGCAGTTTTCAGAGGTTTTTGTTGGCCAATCCAGGTAAACTTCTGAAATGGCCAATAAATTGGATGTGCTTTAGTTTTTTTCTTAGCCATGGCTTAGTGTTGTATATCTGTTGATAGAATTCTGGAGATATCGACTTCAAAGACATTGAATTTCATCTGCTGAACCTGTATGGTGGCAACAGCAATGGTATGAAGAAAGAACTGATGATTGTTTGTAATGGAAATGCACAACGTGTTGAGGAGCGCTTGAAGCAGATTGAACAGTATCATCAGCTTGGTGCATACAGCCGAGGTGCTGAGACGATGTTAAAAATTAAGAAAATGTTCAAGCTTTCTGGAGATTTTTCACCGGTTGAAATTCTGGTTGATCTGGTAAGCAAAAAGCATTATACTCTTACGAGGGTCGTTCGATAAATAAGTTACAAAACGGCATAATTCTGTTAATTTTCAAAATATGAAAAGTCCAAAATATAGGTTTTGTACGTAATTTATTTCTTAGTAGCAGCTGTGAGTTTCATTACGATGACATCACTGTGACGTCATTTGTAAACGATAAATATGGTGATGCTACCACTGAAAGCATCCAGCAACAGCATTCTGTTATTCGTTTTCCGAAGGACTTTGCCCAAATGCCATTCACTCTTGAGATACATCCAGTATATGGTGACAAGTGTTTTACAAAAGACCAGCAATACATGTTTGGTGTAAAAAGGTTCGCTTGTGGACGAGAAAGCATTGTTGATGAAAAAAGACCTGGCCGATGTGTTGTTTTGACGACTGATGCAGTGATTGCAGCAGTCACATCTCTCATGTGGTTTGACCAGCATGTGTCAATAAGTGTTCAAATAAATTTGGACGATATGCTGAAAAATAAAATGTTGATGTTTGACATTTAAACAGGTTTTATTGCTGCTCAGATGCATTCATTTTCTAGTACTCGTAACTCACAATGGTGTTTAACACTTGGCAAGTGGTAAAATAATGGGCAAAATACTACACTAAGGGCGCGTTTCACCAACACCGGTTAAATCGTCGGTTTACTGAACTCCAGTTATTTCTAACTGCCAGTTAAATCGAACTCGCGTTTCACCAACAAAAGTTAACTTTCGCCCAACTCCAGTTAGTTGACTGCGTGGTTAACCTACTTTCTGACGCTGCTATTGCCTGAGAGGTGTTGTTGTCATTGATGACGTTGGCTGTTGTCTGCGTTTTATCGACGAGTTTACTGGTTCTGGTGTTTTTGCCCGATTGTGGCTCAGTTAAATTTAACTGAGGTTTAACCTTAGGTTAGTCGCTAACTGGCGTTGGTGAAACGGATATATGCTAACTGGAGGTTAAAGTGCGGAGAAAACCGGCGGTTAAAGTTAACTACTGTTGGTGAAACGCGCCCTAACTGACTGTGTTCTATGTACACGTGACATTACAATAATGACGTCAGCTTCATAAACATTTCAGTACATGTGCCCAACTAAATTACGTACGAAACCCTTATGTCGGATTTTTTGTATTTTGAAAATTAACAGAATTTATGCCGTTTTGTAACTTATTTATCGAATGACCCTCATACGATGCAGAAAGTACTGTTCGCATTATTCATTATTTGTTTGTTTGTCTGTCTCTATGTGTGTTCGAATTATTGAAACAGTTATGAAAGAATTGCTATGAAATTTTTGGGAGAAAGGAGCAGCTGATTAGATTTCTCTTCACACCAGTCACACAGACTGAGATCATCAAGATGGTGTAGGCTCTGCCTGACGAGCAGTGCTTGTCTGACCCTCTGCCAATGTGGCTACTCAAGAAGAGCGTCAATGTGCTTGCACTGTTCACGTGCAGGTTGTTCTGTTGGTCCCTTGAGCACGGCATTGTTCCATCGAGTATGTAGTCCGCATACATTACGCCGACTTTAAAAAAGGCTGACTTGGATTTGTCAGATCCGAAATCGTATCAGCGGATTTCGAATTTCTTGGTACTGTCCAAGCTGCTTGAGCATTTAGTCAGTAAGCAGCTTATGATGCATCTGATGAAAAATTATCTATTTCCAGATCTCTAGTCATCTTATCAGTCTAGTTATTTGACAGAGACTGCTGTCAGATATCTTACTAGCACTGGACTCTGGCAAAGCTGGCGTTACTGTCACTTTTGGACTTGTCAGCTGCCTTTGACAGTGTCGACCACGACTCGCTGTTGCAAAGACTGCAGACTTCTTACGGTTTGGGCGGGAATGTCATCGCCTGGTTCGCCTCTTATCTTGCTCCACATACACAGTATGTCCAGACTGTGGCGTCCCAGTCGGTTTCGTTAGCAGTGTTATTTGGAGTTCTGCAGGGTTCGGTCCTTGGGCCAATCCTCTTCCTCCTTTATGTTGCTGACCTGCTGCGCTGGTGAAGCGACATGTTCTCCATCCACACTGATATGCAGATGACACTCAGATCTATGGGTTTTCTGACCCGTCGGATGTTGACGCATTGCAAGAGCATCTGTCGGTCTGCATTGATGAAGTTATCTCCTGGATGATGTCCAACTGGCTGCAGCTTAGTCCTGCAAAGACCGAGGTGCTCTGGTGTTCATCCGCTCGACGTCAGCATCAGATCACAACTGGTCCTGCTCGTGTTGGTGACACATCTGTGCTTCCGGTACAAACAGTTCGAGACCTGGGGGTCAACATTGACGCAGATGTCACCATGACTGCTCAGGTCACTGCAATTGTCAAAGCGTGTTTTGCTGCACTCCGTCAAATACGCAGTGTGTGTCGTTCGCTGACATGTACCAGCTTGTTGACACTAGTTCACTCACTCGTGGTCATAAAGGTGGACTACTGCAGCTCAGTTTTCTTGGACATTTCCGGACAACTGTTACAACGGCTGCAGTTTGTCTTCATCGTTGCCGCTCATCTTGTGTTCTCTGCAAGGAAGTCAGAGCACATAACTCTACTTTTCCGTGAACTACATTGGCTGAAAGTTACGGAGAGAATTCAGTTCAGTTCCGGTTATGTGTGCTCGCATATCATTGCCTTAATGACACGGTGCCATTATACCTCGCTGAGACCCTCCACCTGTCTGCCGATGTAGGTTCACATCGGCGTCTTCGGAGTGCTTCAACGTCGACGCTGGTTATACCTTCCATACAACACACCACACTGGGTGATCGAGCCTTCTCGGTGGCTGCTGCTCGAGTGTTCTTCCACCGTCTGTTTGTTCTGCGCCATAGCTGCTGCAGTTCTGCCGTGACCTGAAGACGTCACTGTTCTTGTCACCGTACTCTTCACCATAGTGTCCAGCTGTGTGACAGACTGTAACTTTAATATTTTGTAAGGTGCCCCTGTAACTGACCTGTTTGTGAAGTGTCACCTTAAACTTCACATTGACATTACATTGTGATGATATGGATTTGTACTGGCATGTGTCTAGTATAAGTTGTGCTGTTAATGTGCCTTACTTAACATATGCAGTCAGTCATTATCACATGTAGCACAGTCGTGCTACAGTGTTATAGGCGACAAACCATTCCTATGGAGCAAGCCAAAATTCGACCGTCCGTAACTTGTACTTCCTTGACCGATCATTACCAAACTTGGTATGGTTGATTACATCGGCGACCCCTACTGAGAGGCCAATCTTAGTTAAATTTGGTTGAGTGGGGAATTCCCACAAATAGGTGAAATATAACCTCTCTGTGACTTTTTGTAGTGTCCCTTTTTTCGTGGTCACGCCCAGAGGAAAAACCCCTAAACGGATTTGCACGCCGCATAATGGCTCAAAACGTGTGAAATCAGCCAAGAATGTGCCTTTTGGTGGTTTTGTCAAAAAAATGGTCATACCACTCCCCACCAACCCCCAAATCCTGAAAATTTCGCATTACAAAAGCCGTTTTTCGCTCAAAACACGTATAAATCTTGGCGGAAGCCCACCAAAATTCGTATTCAAATAGGAAACAGCCCATGGGGATTTCATATTTGGGGTTAAAAATTTGATTGGAAGTAGAATTCTGGCCATTTCTGCACATGTGCAGCAGAAAATTGGCTAAAAATACCTGAAATCGTGGTCCAGTTTCCAAAATTTCTCCATGTATAGGAAATCGGGCACGGAGAAGTCAAATTTAGGATCAAATTTTACACCGGAAGTAGTCTTATGGCCGTTTCTGCGCATGCGCACTAAAAGTGGCTGAAATGGTTCAAAACCCGGCCAAAACTCGCGTTATGTACGAAACCGGGCACGGAGAACTTAATTTTGTACAATGTGAATGCCATAGGAACAACTGTGGCCATTTCTGCGCATGTGCAATAGCAAATTAGACAAAAAATAGCTGTAGCGAACTTGGCGAAGACGTGGTCCATTTGCCAAAATTCACGTTGAAAAGAAAACAAGTCATGTACAGTTTTGCTAATAAAGTGGTTGAGTAACATGTGGCGAAATGATTTTGTAGGCAGTAACAACCGAATGAGCATTGATAGGCCTAAACCAGCAAATAGTAAGACAAGAAGGACAGTTTATGCGAAGGTGTTATAATCAACGTTGCGCATCTAAAACAGCGAAAAAGACACGCAATGTGCTGTTAGTTGTAATTCGATTCATAAAAGTATAAATAATGGTTTTAATCATGGTTTTAATTGAAGTTTTTGCTAATGGTTAATAATTGCGTCACTGATGTCATAATGACGTCACGTGTTGAGCAGCCACAGCGCAATGTTATTCCTACTAGTGATAGGCAGTCAAGGCGAATTCAGAGATAAAAGCAAGTAACAGGTAACAGAGTTAGGTTACGAAATGTTGCAGGCATTTAATTTCCGCATAAAAAGAAATAAAAAACAGCAAATATAAATGTAAAAAACGACGTTTATAAAAACGGTTATAGGCGATGTAGTTGCAATTCTAAAACCGCAAAAATTCACCGTTTTGTCAGATCATCATTACATGCTCAGTAGAATGCTACTGTCGCTGTAGTAATGGATCAGTACATTACAAATCTGACAAAATGGTGAATTTTTGCAGTATTAGATTTGCAACTAAGTCACCTATAATCGTTTCTATAAATGTCGTTTTTTACATTTATTGATATATAACGTGTGAGCATTGTTATATTTTGCACATTAGATTGGAAGTTTGCCATTAGTTCTTTTTATTGCTGTTAGTTTCTTACCTTTACCTTTAGAGTCGACTTCGTCCAGCGCTTTGGCCGTCTCTCTCGGACCAGTGCACAACCCCGACATAACCAAAGGTTAGGTAAATCTATTTCAGGTTCATAAGAACCTGAAAGAATGCATAACCTCCACACAATCCTAATATGCAGTAACCAGCTATTATCGTGGCAAAATAAATAAAACTTGTGTAATTACCGAGGACAACAGTATGTCCAGGTACCAGACTGAACTTAGTAGAACTCTAACCCCCATAATGTGAAGTAACATATCATCATTGTGGTAAAATACATAGTGAATTTAGCTGGGACACTGTTGTGTCCAGGTACCCAAATTGATAATACATTTGAGCTGAAAAAAGTTCTAGCCGATTATCAAGTTAAATTCCTCGCTCGTAATTTCCTCACCCGTTGAGGAAACCGTCCCCGGGAGGAACCATAGCTATAGGGCCCACCACCACTGGTGTGGCTCTCAAATAGCTAAACCGCTGTAAATGAAACGGATGCCATAAATACACCAGTCACTTTTAATTCCAGGAGCCCCGATGTCAGTTCCTGAGAATGCTCGCAAGTAGTGGTACTGCCAGAACACCCTGCGAACACACGCTCTGAATGGGGTCCCCGGAGATTTTAGTACCCCCATTAGCTAGTTGCCTAATAGATGGACAGCCTTTCCGGCACACCTCCTCGCCGTGACTAACACCCATTTCGTTTACAGTCTGCACCCATTTCGGTGCTCGTTTGGGTGCGTTCTTTTATTGAACCGGATGTTTTGAAAACAATGTACCGTTTGACAATACCGCTCAGATTTATCTGATCAACCTGCACTGGAAATTAGGGTTAGGATTTAAGTTA
>Ga0049105_1001574_pt1 | contig 10375 bp, 5 predicted proteins | sample WorMetvaBAHAMAS1_FD_61260 | JGI IMG/M metagenome (GOLD analysis project Ga0049105, IMG submission 61260) | Worm MetaG Olavius vacuus BAHAMAS.1 | ecosystem: Host-associated > Annelida > Digestive system > Unclassified | place: Germany: Marburg | collected 2013-04-09 | reverse complement strand
CCATAATTATGGGAACAGTTCATTCATTGTGGACGTGGCTATGGGGCAGATACCACGTTCCACAGAACGTATATTTCTAGTGTCATATATACTTACTTTACCGATTTCAGTGTTGATATCTAACCATTTATGTGTAAGCTGTAGTACATCAACAAGCATGTACGATGTACATAGATTGAGGAATGTAAAAAGTGCAAGGCAGCTGCAAGTTTGTCTGTAGGGCTGCTGTCATCTTTCTCCACTGCTTTCATATATTATTATTACTGCGCCAAAAAAGCTGATGCTTATTTTATTTTCCCACACAGGGTAGAGGGCTGGTCAGCGTAGTCACTGCAGTAAAGGGTGTGCAGCCTCTGTTTCAGGGTGCATATCACTGTGGCTTTTTGCGAACTCATAAATGACTGTGCAGTAGGATTTCATCCTAGGATCTAATGTCTGCAGTTAGGCATGCTACTACTGAACCAGCCTTTGACAGTTTGTTTTTGTTCGATATAGCAGCAGGCTAAACTGCTTATACCAGATATGTGTCAGCATGGAGCAGCAACGACGTATCTTGCCGACAAACTTAGCCATCTAGTGGACCTGAAGGCTCGATAATACCTGCATTCTACTTCATCAATGTCGCTGACTGTCTGCTGGGTGCAGCTGTAAACAATCTGTGACTGAGCTTTTCCAGTCATCACAGCCCACATCTGGATTAGTCTGCCACTGCATGTCACGTCTGAACCATCATGAATGCCTGTCTTTGTAGTTGCCAGAAGAGGCACTTCTTTAGGCACAGCTGTCCATGACTGCACTCATCCTTGTTATTTTTGAGAAATGACACCTTCATTGTCGAACACATTAATAGTTTTACGTTACTTAATTACTTACTTACTAATTGACTACAGTAGGTATCTGTTTGAACAGTTATGTGTATTTCACTGTATAGGAGAAGCATGCTTCAAAACCGAAGCCAACTCTGGATTCATACTTCACTGACAAGAAAACACATTTGTACACATTAGGTTCGTATTAATGTTATTTGCTGACATTGTCAGGTGATGATTGTTAAGTACATAAGGTGCATTTACAGACATACGAGTATGTGGAGTAGGCCAGTGCAGTGGCCTGTGGTAAGGGTGTTCTTACACATAACTTAAGAGGTTTAGATTGAGTTTTTTTCGCATTTATTTTGAAACAGCCATTATTTCTGAATGAAGCGATTTTGGTGGAGATTGTGAGATTGTAAAGGTGATAGCTGATTGGTTAAGCATGTATAACAATGGCAGCATGTAGTGGGTGGACAAACTGCGGCCCATGAGCTGCTTACAGCTTGGCGATGCATTTCAACCGGCCCGCAATCCGCAATGGCTTTTTTAACCTGTTCAGCAAATGACCCGTAAATGGGGCTTAATGTTGTTTACAAATATTTTACATAATCACTTATATACTATTTCTAAAGTCTCAATATATCATGGTGTTTGGCTCATGCTGGCTGATTTCTGATATGTGATAATTTAGACATCGGTACTGTCATTTGACGTCACGGTGAAGTAGTGGTTAAAATTATTCAAAATGTATGTCCGCCTCTCAAAGCACAGTAAGAATCATGTGGGGTGTATCATGCAAGAAGCTTGCCTGCCACTGAACATAACAAATTGTATTACTGAGGAAGACTTTGTGGTATACTGTATTTTCAAGGAGGATATGAAAAGTCTTGGCCTGTCCTCCGAGAATACACTGTCAAAGTCATCATTGTTGTCTTGAACTTCATGAGAAAATATTACAGCATTTGTTGGAAGATGCGATTGCGTTGTTGTTTCTGTGCAGTGGTGAATCCAAACAACAAGTTTGAGATCTACGTCGACCAATCACTCATACACTCCGGCAGTTTGCTTGAAGACATGACGTCAGTCACTGTTACTTTACTGTTATAACTGTCCACCTCTCTCTGTCTGTCTCTGTTACCTCTACTCAGGGTGTCTGACACTCCTGGAAATCCTGGAAATCATCTGGAAATTTGCATAGTTTACTGGAAATTGTCGGACATTGTTGTTACTGTTAATCACTAATAGGAAGTCGCATAAGGGCTTTCGATTGGTACCGACCTCGATGACCTTGAATGACTTTGAACGCCATAGTGGCCCTTATTTTGCATTTTTTAACCGAATTCGATAGATTTTCAGGCCGATTATGTCACAGTGGTTGAAGATAGACCTATAATGTCCGTAAAATATTGTTTCCCAGTTCCAGTCTTTTACTTTTGGCCAAAACTATAACGCACACTGCAGCGTGGTCTCTCTGTGATAGCTGAACTACCAGTACTTGTACTGTTTCTTGTTAATGTGACCAACAAGTCTTGTATTTAAAAGGTGTTCAGCATTTGTATACTGAGTCGTCAGTGGTGAACATCTGACAGTGTACAAGGATCGGTATGATCTTAGGATTAGCAACCCTGTCTGGTAAATGTCACCAAAACAGCAATGAAATGGGTATTTAATGATTCGAAAACACTGCAAATTCTACTGGATTGTGGTTAACATATCTCCTGGAAATCTATTGGAAATCGTATCTGTTGATTGTTAGACACCCTTGTTGTACTTTGTGTGTAAATGTATAGCAGTTTTCATCCATGTGGTGCAGTGACGTAATGGTTAATGTGTTGAACTTATGATCCAGGGTTCGCAGGCTTGAACCCCAGTCGTTCAAACCTCGGTATGTAATCATCCATACCAGTCGAAATACTGTGGTCTTTCTCTCTGGCTAAGCACAGTGAGTACGAGCAAATGATGGGGTCTAAACATGCAGTGTATTGCATGTGTATTACACTGTCCTCGTGTCTGTGGTCTCAGAGTGTAAACTGGTATGTGGCTGAAGGCTACAAAAATAGAGATTAGTGTTGCCCTGCCAGGCTGCCAGCCCATGTGGCTGAAGAAAAGCCATTAACTTTTTTGTTATCGCTGACTGTCGGAAAAGTTAAGGGCAAGCTGTGCAGTACCTGAATAACATGGTGCTTTGTGAACTCTTATGAACTGTTATTATTTTTGTATTTCAGTGCAAGTTATTGATTGTTCTGTTACAGGCCGGCTGTGAATCCACCGAAAGAGATCACCGATCCCGATGATAGGAAACCCGAAGACTGGGATGAACGAGAAAGGTATGCAACGTGCTTTCTTGTACGCCTATGTGCATTCTCGTACATTGCCCCTCACGCCTGGAACTTACTTCCTGAAAATGTGTGGAAGTCAACATCTATAGCCATCTACAAGCATTCTCTAAAGACATTTTTTGAGCAGATCATGCATTTAGTGCATTAGAGATGATTTTTCATTTATTGGACCATACAAGTGTACTTTCTAATTGTAAATGTGTGCCTCATCTTTGTGTATTAATGACGATGTCAGTGATGCTCACGTTGGTTTTCGTATTATGGATAGAAATCACACAGTAGATTGTTCACACAGAGACGGGTTTGACGACGTCATATACAGAGTTAGATTGAAAGAGCAGAGCTGCTGTGCACAAGATGGCATGAAGTGAAGAAGCATCTTGCTTCAGTGGTTACTAAGCTCGGGATTTAGGACCACAGCAACCAGTAATTTTTCTGTTGTCCTTATTCAGGGCTCCCAGGAGCAAGAAGTGAAATTTCAGGACCAAGTTTTTAGTAAATTTTAGGACATTTTTGTCGGTTTCACGAGGCTCAAGACACATATAATGCACGTTTTTCTGTCACAATCGAAAACAGTACTGGACACTCAACGTCAGCAATATAAAGAGTCCAGTTATGAGGTAACCAAGTACAGAATGAAGGCAATGCTGTAACTATGACATAACAAAGATCAATATCAGAACATTCTTACCAAATGACTAAAATTTCAGGACAATTTCTGATTTCAGGACAATTTTAAAATTTCAGGAATTTCAGGACAACTGGGAGCCCTGCTTATTTCATGGTGACCGTATTTAATGTTTGCATGCTTAACTTGACTGCTGTAGGCTCATCACATTGCCACCAACCCTAAGACTATGAGTCTTTAAGTCACTATACTTTTCAATCAGTCTAACGATGGTTTATTTTTGTGAGCATGCCATCTACACCAAATTGCTTGGTGAAATAGTATATTTTTGTGACCTTTTATTTCTACTTTTCCTCATTTGATTTTTGTGCTTACATTTCCCACACATTTGCAGTAGTGCAGAGAATTGTTATTCCTTTGATACTGTGCAGTGTAATTTGCTACTGGCCAAAGAGCAGTGGTGCTCTGTAGCCGGAAAGGTGACCTGGTGCAGCCTACTGCCTGGTTTATTGCCAAGTCATCTTGGGCTGCAAGGAAACTGAGATCATCTCTCACGCTGAGAATGGGACCACAGCCAGAGAATTGATGGCGACCAACATTGTGAACGTTGTGTGAAAAAAAGAATGCAGTTATTGTGTGTTTGTTTGAAGGATTCCAGATGTGGATGCAGTGAAACCGGATGACTGGTAATACATATCGTTATCCTCCACGTAATCATAATAATAATAGTAATAAGTAACTAAATCCTGTCATTTGTATAGCTGAACTTCACTCCAGCCATAAATGCACCGTTACACGTGAGTGTTGGACAGTAATGTTTTCACTTTGTTCCTGAAGCTGACTGTGTTATGTGTCCATCATATCCATAATGTTGCTGATTTGTCCATATTTCACCGTTTTTATTTAGGAAGAGAAGCATATTCACTGATGCCATTGTGGTATTGTGGATAGAAATAACGAAGTAGGCCTTCATGCAGAGTGTAGCACGTAATGTCCAGAGGCCATTCGTTGAGACGTAGCTTTAGGTTTTTGCATTTTTTTGCAGATGGGCACAAAGATGAAGTGATTAGATTTTCTGGTTAGAAGATCAAAGGTCAAGGTCCCAGTAACACCATATATGGTCTAATAAGCACTTTGGGAAGCATTGTCTTACCTGTCTCAGGAATGTGTGAATGTGTTTTAATGAAACTTATTACAATTATTTATTATCGGGTCCACATAACATAATAACATTTTTAAGGTCGTAGGTTCATAGGTCAAAGTCACAGACAACAATTTTCTAGACTGCACCTCTCCGATATAGTTACACCGATCGATAATTCACCATGAAAGACCATCTAGTTTTATGTATTTTTTCTTGTTTAACTGTGTAATCAGTTGAGACAAGTCTCTGAAATGAACTATTATGTGTGTGTTTGTTTGATTTTACGCCACCTTAATCATTTTCGTTGATAATAATAATAATAATAACTACTCGATGACAACTTTTATAACTGCTTGAATTAAACAATAAGTATAAGAATGATTGCTGAAAAATATATAGGGATCATGACCATTATTCCTAGACATCACTTTTGTTTTGCAATAGTGGCCTTAAAGTGAGCTTACTTTTTTATTTACTTTGTAAACTTGGGGAAATCTGTGACTGTCCCTGGGTGTGGATGTGTTACTGGCTGCAGCAGCAATTGCATACTGTTAATATTTTTAGGGACGAGAGTGAACCAGAAATGGTTGAAGATATGACAGCAGAAAAACCAGAAGGGTGGCTCGACGATGAACCAGAGTTGGTTCCTGATGAAGGTGCCGAGAAACCATCTGACTGGTTTGTACAGCTTACGTTTACTGTTTAGTTATGCCGACTAAGGTGCACCTTGCATAGATAGACTGGTGAACTTTGATATGTTTTAGCAGTTGTCAGGTATACATTTACAGTAATCTACTGTAAATGAAACTGCCTGTAGTTGTCTGTTTAAATGTGTTCAGCTAGTGCCTGGCTTAACATGGTGCATTCTGCGCTTGAAGTTATCGATGTGGCCTGGGTGCATCTTCCGGTGTGCCGAATAATTTTTCTCGGGATTGTAGTGTGCATGTTTTGAGATTAATTTCTTGGAAAGGTAGAAGGTTCGATGGCATTTAGTAGAATCTGCGAAGTTACGACTTTATGCAGCATAGAAATGTGTGTTTTTACTCTTATTGTTACGGTACTCTATTATTATCGTCGTCATCGTCATCATCATTGTGCTTTCTATCGGTTGCAGGGACGATGACACTGATGGAGACTGGGAACCAGCAATGATCAGTAAGTTCTAGCAGCTCATATCTGTTGTTTCTGTAATCTCTTATCCTTGTCATCATAGCGAGTCTTTCAGGCAACATACTTAACAAGGTGACCTCTTGTCCATAAAACATGAAATGCCGGGGAATGTGAAAGCTGCTGAACATGTCACAACATTGCCAGACATCAGGGAAGTGTCAGAAAGATCTTGTCAGAGAAAGCTTTTTATTGTTAAATTCACATTTGGGCGGCTTTTCCAGTTTAGTAGCATTATGCATGCATGTTTATAACGTGATATTGTTAAATATGACGTGTGTAACCACAACTTGGGTAGGAGGAGTGTCGTGAGGAATAATGGAAATGTTGTGGAATTTTACAGCGCCTGGAGAGTAGTCACTCTGATTTAAGTGCTTTGACCATCAGCTTGAAGCACGTTTGCTAGAACAAGGCCTGCCAGTGCAAAGCCTGTAGGCATGTATGTTTAACTAAGCAAAGTGTAAATGGCTACAATGGTACTTCATTCAGTGGTCATGGTATTGTGAAAGGAGATCGCATTCCCATTCTGAGGAGCCGTCTTTGACGACTAACATTGTCACTGTCACTGCTGCCATTATCCCATTATTTTGGACAAGTGGCAGGATTATAACGATCAACAATTTCTAGTTATTAGTTATAATTTCACTCCCGACAGAGTTAACAGCTGTACCACTAGTGCTTTTTTTGTAAATTTACTTAAATATTCGCTCTTATGTTGTGGCACAGCACGCTGTCTTCACAGTGGTAACATCGTCACTTATTGCAGTCAGTCGTTGTGCTACAGTTGTAGGTTATATTGGCATATATACGTTGGCATCAAAACTTCTGAGTCGTTTCAGTACACTGTCTATTAACTGCACTTGCTGTGTGATAAAACTTTGTAGACAATCCTAAATGCGAGGACGCTCCTGGATGTGGAGAGTGGAAACGACCAACAATCAACAATCCCAAGTATAAAGGCAAGTGGGTCCGACCGACGATTGACAATCCAAACTACAAGGTGAGGAAATTTATACCAGGGATTCAAAAATGGGGTACCTGCACCCCAGGAGGTGCTGTAAGAGGTCAGAGGGTGGCAGAAAGGGTTTTGTGTGATGTGAGGCAAATAGCACTTTTAAAATCAGTCAATATATTGATGGGGAGAAGCTTTTTCCAGCGAAATTACGAGTGTCGTTCAATAAATATTGGGACTGCTAGGTTTTTAGTTGCTAAAATAAAAAATAAAAATGTTTAATGTAGTGTAGTTCTGATATATATATATATACTGCACATACCTTGGTTTTTTTCACGACGTCATTATGGCGTCGTTGTGTTCCAAAGTCTCGTAAGACTATACATTTGCACCAGAAGCAGCAAATAGTAATTAAATTTCTTGTGGCAGAAGGTGTCTCCAGTGCTGAAATTCATCGCAGACTTGCTGCAGTGTTCAAAGTGACTGAGTTTCATGCTCACGTCATGTATATTTCAGTAGGTGCTCATTTTTGCGATGGCCATCAGTCGGTCAGTGATAGTGTTCACATTGGCATGCTGCGTACGGCAATGACAGCTGATAACATCAACAGAGTTCTCGAGATAGATGCATGAGACTGCAGCTGAACTGGGCCTAAGTGTCATTTCTGCTGAGAAAGTTACTTGTGAACGTCTTACATTCAGTAAAGTGTCTGCCAGATGGATTCCAACACAACTGATTGGCTTCAACAAGATGAATCTTTCAGCAGGATAATGTGCCCCTTCGGAAGTCTCATCAAACCACACAGAAAATTGTCGGGATGGTTTGGGAGGTTTAGATCTGGAGCCCAGATCTGGCACCAAGCATTTTCTACTTGTTTGGACCTCTGAAAGAATCATTTAGAGGTGTAATTAAAGTTAAAAACAGTGATGCGGTGCAGAAGCATGTCCTGAAATTTCTAGTAGTACTGGCAAAGATTTCTAAGTTGCAGGCTTTACGCGACTTATTGATTGCTGGGAACACTGTGTTGAACTGCACGGAGACTATGTTGAGAAATAACATTATTGCAGTTTTTATGCGTTTAATATTGTGTAAAATATAACTGGAGTCTCGAAATTTATTGAACGACCCTCGTACGAAGCAATATGGGGCAGTTGAGCAGTTATTGGTTTTAAACGTAGTTACCAGTTAACACTCAACTGTAGTTTGCACTGTTAGTCGCTAGTGGACATGTAGTTTACAGGGTTGTGAGGCTTTTGTGGATCAGTTGAAGATATGCAAGAACCAGAAAGGGTTAAAAACCAACTGCAAGAGCTAGATGCACTATGTGATACTGCTGAATTGTTGAGGTAGAATTATTTGTCTATACTGTATTTAATTGTGAAGGTCAGTTCGGAATTATTTGGGGTAATATGATGAGCTGTTTTTTTAAATTGGCACCTGTATTTGTGTGCTGTTATTATTGTGGCATGTTCTTGAATGTGTGGCCGATGTGGATAAAATGAGGTTTAGTTCAAGCTGCATATCAGGTGCATAATGGTGTATATCTGCATGTTGTTGTTACATCGTGGATAATGTGCGTGGCCCTCTGTTTTGCAGGGTAAGTGGACGGCACGAAAGATACCAAACCCCAACTACTTTGAAGATTTGGAGCCGTACAAGATGACACCAATAGTAAGTCCACTGCCTCAATTCAGCATGTCAGTCACTTGTTGGATTTGTAGCGAAGAGAAGATACATCTGAAGCAATAGTTGCCGTAGAATTGGATAGTTTGCTTGCCTGCAGTGCTCTGACAATGTTGGCCAGGCTTCAGAAAAGTTATCTGGTCAGTCAGAAATACACTTCCAGTTTTGATGACCTTTGGAAACCTGTAGCTATGTAGGAAACCCTGGAAAATGGTTTATCGAAATGGTTTGTGTAAACTCTACAATACTGCTGCAATATTTTGTTGTTTTCTGCTTATACTTGTGTGTAGAACTACTGAACATTTCTGCATCAAAAAGTGTTTCTGGCTTGAACTGGGGCTGAAGTCTACCAGCTTTGTCTCTTGGCTAAACTCTGTTTAGGGCATTAGATGTGCTAAATAATTTACGCAACATTAATATTGTGAATGTGTGTCAAAGTGAGTAAAATAGGTGCATATATTAGATAAGTAACTTGGTAGTATGTACAAAATACTGCTGTGGTAATCTCCAAAATTAATGTTTTTGACCTTTTGACTTACAGGCTAACCTAGGAAAACCTGGAAAATCACTGTGGCAGTATTTGACAATTACTATCTTTCCACAGGGAGGGAGCATAGTGTGATTTATATGCAATACACTACAGTAAGCTTTATGTAGCACCATAATTCTATGCCTAGATTCAGTCACATAAGCTGTATAATGTACTCGTATAACTCTGGAACCAAAAAGCAGAAACACCAGCAGTTGAAATATGCAAGTTAACGAACGATTTGTGAAACTGTGCTAGAAATAGTAAAATTGTTATTGGTTATTGGTGCTTGTGTTACATGTAATGAATTTTCACAAGTGTGTGACAGATAAAGGCAGCCGCACCTCTAAGTGGTCCATACTTGAAGGTCCGTCATAGGGCTTGGTCTCCAGGCAGTCAGCCTGCAGGTGATATTAACCACCAACCTGGCAGTAGGTTAATGTAACTTTCCACCAGGTCCACAGCTACCTTCCCATCCATAGGACATCACCGCCGTTTGGCTAGTACCAAATTATTTGTAGTGTATGTAGTCGCTGTTATGCTGAGCTGTATCCTGTGTGACTGACAGGCGGCTGTGGGTCTGGAGCTGTGGTCTATGTCGGACGGCATTCTCTTCGACAACTTTATTATTACTGATAACAAGCGCGTGGCAGATCAGTGGGCGGCTGATAGCTGGCGATTGAAGTACGCTGAAGAGAATGCTGCTGCGGTCAGTAACTGCTTCTGAAACTGTGCAAAAAACGAACGGAAATTTTGGGAAAGAATCATAGAGAATTTACGAAAATGAAAATTGTGCAGCCACTCTGTCACTTGGTTTTTACCGCGCTGCATGTAATGCAGACGCGGTATTGTGATGAGATTTCTGTCCGTCCGTCTGTCTGTCCGTTCGTCCGTCTGTCTGTCTGTCCGTCACACGCGTGAATTGTGACAAAACGGTAGAAAGATCTGCCCAGATTTATATACCATACGAAAGAACATTTATCCTAGTTTTCTGAGAAGATAGAATGGTTGGTGGTGGGCGACCCCTTCTACCTGAAATTTTGGGTCAACCGACCCCCATTGGAACGAAATCGCCGATTTTCAACCAATAATCGCTCGTAGCGCCTCAGCCGTAACACCTA
>Ga0049105_1001573_pt1 | contig 10376 bp, 7 predicted proteins | sample WorMetvaBAHAMAS1_FD_61260 | JGI IMG/M metagenome (GOLD analysis project Ga0049105, IMG submission 61260) | Worm MetaG Olavius vacuus BAHAMAS.1 | ecosystem: Host-associated > Annelida > Digestive system > Unclassified | place: Germany: Marburg | collected 2013-04-09 | reverse complement strand
TGTATTTCCTGGAATTTTCCAGGATGAGTCAGCATGGTTATATACGTCATACAGCCACGCCCCCTCTCGTCCTTGAAATGGGTCAAAAACTGTGGTAGTATACCTAATTTTACACTACTGCGAATATCGATTGTAAATCGGCGATTTCGCTCCAACGGGGTCAGCTTGACCTAAAATTTCAGGTGAAAGTGATCGCCCCCACCAACCATTCTTATTCTCAGAAAACTAGGGTAAATGGTCTTTCGTATCGTGTAAAAATTTTGACAGATCTTTCTTCCGTTTTGTCACGATGCACGCGTTTGACAGACAGACGGACAGACAGCTTTCTCGTAGCTAGTCCGCGCTGGCATTCCATGCAGCACGGTAAAAATGCACGCATTACAGACATAGCAAGTTTCATCTCAGTGTTTGGCGACTAAAGATTCGGGGTCGGATCCAGGGGGTCATTGGGTTCGGACGAACCCTCCCACTCAGAGACAGAGATTCTTTGAAAAGAAATTTAATGTCGTTCATAAGAGAGTACCTAAAGACATTTTAGACATTTTATAGAGCCATTATTCATCTGTTTGCTATTGCAATTGCAAACAATTGGCAGTCTGTCTGCTGGATGAAGGCAATCCTAGTCTGTTAAAAATTAGGCGCATCAGTTAGCCCAAACTGTTATATTTTGGACATCATACGTCTGCATGACGAGGTATGCGTTGTGTGACGTGTGTATCAGAGATGTTGCTACACGCGAACCATATTCTGGTTTATAGTTAACTGTTACAGATTTAGGCCTGTTCAAAAGCACGTAAAATGCTATAAAATGTAGCCTCTTCCGGAATGAAATTCTAAAAATTTTCTCGGGAGGACCATGGCAGATAGCGAGCGCCACAGCCACGCCTTGCTATGGCAAAGGCCAGCACGTCAACTTTTGGATATAAGATCTTTTTCTTAATTAGAAGAGGGATGAAAAATAAACCTAAGACTAACTGCTAAAATCAATAAGTAACATAGCTATGGTAAATGTTACTCATACAGTGTTTCTATTTACTGTTAAAGATAAAAAATGGTTCAAAGCTCGTGAAAATGCAGCAAAATGTAACAATTAAAATTTTCTGGACAGAGGGTGACCCACCCCTCGACGCCTTCGGCGTTTCGATGTCCTTACCTAAAACGAACTCCCTTAGCACAATCCTTGATCCGCCACTGTGATTACATACTGATCGACAATTTCGGTGCGGGAAGTTGTTTCTTGTGTTTTTTGAACTGTCTATCAGTTAATTTCCAAGAAATCACGGCATGTCTGTGAAGAAACTCACGGCTAACGTAGACCTCCAGCTCACAGAAGTTTGCAAAAGTATCCGGCGTGCTCGGGAAGAGCACGATGACGTATCTGTACGCCGGCAGGTTGCAGGCACACTTCACGCTTACTGTGGCTCCGGGTCCAACAGCGCCCGGGTACTGACCGCAGACGGCGTAGTTCCCGAGAGTAGGTGCCGTGACGCTGGATGAGACGTTGGTCAAACCGACGATGAAATTGTCAGATCTTTCGGCTTCAAAAAAATCAAAATTAGGCCTACCGGTATATTTCGATAAACAGCAAACTTGCTGGCACAAATAATGTGATAATAGTTGTGAACTCGATTGTCGAAAACTAGCAAGATGGGTTAGCTATCTTAGTCGAACAGGCAGCAAGATGACTAACTTTTTATTACTTAATTCGTTTCAGCAAAATCGCTTCATGGAATGTATTAGTCCAACCTCTCTTCGGGTTCAATAGGCAAGTTTCGTTTAGTGCAGGCGGGTAGAACGATCAATGCAATGAATGAATGAAAGTGCGGTGATTTAAAATGCGTTCGAAAACCGACTAGGAGCCGGCTTAGTCTAACACACCATGCAAGTCAGCCGTTGAGCAGAGTAAAATCATTAGATGGTCCGAGAGTCTGTTGAATCAGTCCGGTAGGAAAGGAAAAGGTCTATGGAGGAAAGCATTTGCTAAAGAGCCAAGTCTTGAGTTCGGAATGAAATACTGAGCGAGAATATGCAAGCGGTGATAGTGAAGATGGTGAAGATGATGAACTGCCATGTGTGATAGGTGAAAGTGCAAGAGACTGTGTCTGACGAGGCTTGCGGAGATCAGTGGGGAGTTCGTTCCATAGACAAGGCAGCATACCTGAAAGAGCGATTTGTGTATTTGAGTAGCGGGTAGGTGAGCGAGCAAGAGTGACCATAGATGAAGAACGTGTGTTGTGACAGGTTGAACAGAAATCAAGTCGTGGAGATATTGAAGTTGGTGGGTTGTGAGAACCTTATAAGCTATAGAAATGAGTTTACATTTAATGCGTTCGTTTATTTTCAGCCAGTGTAGAGATTTGAGAACAGGAGTGATGCGAGAAGATATTGGCGTTCTGATAACAGCACGAGCAAGAGAGTTATGGATGTTCTGGAGTTTTTTTTATCTGAGACTGTGAAAAATTATAATATAGTAAGTTGCATTAGTCAAGTTTAGAATGAACGATAGAAGTGGCGATGGTACTGGCAGTTTTAAAGTCAAGATAAGGACGAAGACAGCGAAGTTTACGAATATGATAATAGCAAGATTTACAGAGAGCAGATATTTGGTAAGAGAAAGTGAAATGTTCATCAAAGATAAAATCAAGGTTGCGAGCAGAGTGAGTAGTAATAAGTGAGCTGGTATTAATTTTGGCAAGTTGTTGTGGGAGGCAAACAAGAAGACATTCAGTTTTAGAAGAGTTGAGTGTTAAAATATTAGCAGTTACCCAAAAAGATATCTTTTGGAGAGAATGCTGAAGCTGAGTGATGCTGGAGTCAACAAGATGCTCAGCTATTACAGAGAGACCGCGCTGCAGCTAGGGTGCGTTATAGTTTTCGCCAAAAGTAAAGACCGGAACTGGGAGACAATATTTTACAGACATTATAGGTCTATCGTCAACCAATGTGATATAATCGGCCTGAAAATCTGTCGAATTCCGTGAAAAAATGCAAAATAAAGGCAATAAAGGCGTTCAAGGTCATTTAAGGTCATCGAGGTCGGTACCAATCGAAAGCCCGTATGCGACTTCCTATTAGTGATTAATAGTAACTGACATCCTATCTCGTACCGTTTCGGAGTTACCGCAGCTTATTGTTCAAACATCGGACACTTTTCGAGCCACCCTTTAGGGGCTTATAGACAACGTACGATGTTCATCTTGGGCTCATTGGAAAGCGCGTAGTGGACTTCCTATTAATTTTAATTGAACTGTTTTCGCTAGGTGTTACGGCTGAGTCGCTACGAGCGAAAAGAGATCGAAAACCGGCGATTTCGCTGCAACGCGGTCACTTTGATCCACGATTTCAGGTAGAAGGGGTCGCCCCCCACCAATCAGTTTTGCACGGTTTGCCGCTGACAGTTTTCACACAAAGAAACTTTGTAGCAGACTTTCTTCAAGCGAAGTGCGATTTTTTTACAGAAATCGGCCGTCTTGTGTTTTTGAGACCGCCTATGGGGGATTTGGGGGCAACGTACGATGATCATCTTAGGCTCATTGGAAAGCGCGTAGTGGACTTTCTATTAGCGTTAATTGAACTTTTTTCGCTAAGCGTTACGGCTGAGGCGCTACGAGCGATTATCGCTTCAAAATCGGCGATTTTGCTCCAACGGGGGCCGGTTGACCCAAAATTTCAGGTAGAAGGGGTCGCCCCCCACCAACCGTTCTTCTTCTCGGTAAACTAGGCTAAATTATCTTTCGTACGGTATAAAAATCTGGACAGATCTTTCTTCCGTTTTGTCACAATTTACGCGTGTGACAGACGGACGGACAGACTGACAAACAGATGGACAGACGGACGAGCAGAACTGTCATCGCTGTACCGCGTCTGCATTAAATGCAGCGCGGTAAAAACCGATGGATAGAAAGAGAAGAAAAGTTGTGTGTTGTCTCCGATATTTTAGATACGAGAGAAAGATTAGAAATAGAACGATAATCTGAGAGCTGGTCCTTATAAAGATTAGGTTTTTTAAGCAGAGGAGATATGGTAGATTGCTTGAGAGTGGGATGGAACTGACCAGAGCTAAGAGACAGTTGACTATGTTAGTGATAGTGGGAACGAGGACTGAAGCACATTTCTGAAGAAGCCAGGTTGGGATAGGATCAGAATCAGATTGTTTTAGGAAAGTTGAGAAGGATCTTTGAGACATCAGATTCAGTGGCAGGTTTGAAAGTAGAGAAACTCGGAGGTGTGGTTAATGGCGCAGGTGAGTGAGGAGACGTTATAGTGGAGAGAGCAGTGCAGAGCACCAAGAGATAGACGAAGTTTTGATATTTTGTCAGTAAAGAAGAAAGCGACTGGTGGGGAGAGTAGCCCTACTCTACATGTTTATGACCCGGTTGCCAAAATATGAGACAAAGCAATTTGTAAGCCTAGGTATGGCCTCTAGTCGGAAATGTACTGTTTAACTCAAAGAAATCGGATGCACGTACATTGACATGTCCAAAATAATGCGATAGCACCTGTATAAGTCAAAATGCATCCGTCGCAGTTCAAGAGTACATAATAATAATGATATGCGTATTAGATCAATGCTGACGACGCTAAATACATACCACCGAAGTCTCCTCTATTGGTGAATATGATATGGTGGACGTACAGTGGCACTCCTAGATCGACCGCCCAATATGGGTTTGCATCTGCTTCGGTATGCGCACAGGATCCACCAAAAATGCTGCTGGAGTGATTGCCATCGTTAGCTCTGGCGGCAACATAACTTCCCATCGTCGTGCTCATGGACGACGGACGATTTAGAGCCACGTTCACATTGAGGCGAGCATCCACCGACGCTGAAACACACCGACCACATCACCACGTTATTGCGCTACAACTTATAATCAACGCTTGTTGGCCCACTCCACTGCCGGAACTGTCGAGTTATTAATAATACGACGAAAAACATTATTATTGCCAAGACGAAACGCATTTTCGCGAACTACTTATTTTTTAAACGAAATCTGTGGTAACTAATTATACGATTTGTTTGCATTACACTGTTGGCTGAAATCTGTTAATTATGTCACATATGTCCGTCCGTCTGTCTGTATGTCACACTCGTGGGTCACGTCTAAACGGTGCAAGATATCGAAATATGCTTTGTACCGTACGATAGAAAGATATTTCTAGTTTCTTAAAACCAAATTTCTTCATCCCGAATATATAGGAGTTCATCCCCAACGAGTACGCTATACACCGTGTCCAGAAAAAAGTAAGCTAAAATGTTTTTTGTCATATCTTCTACAAAACATGGTCGATTCTGGTAAAAGTTAGTACATAATGTATTGAATAAATTTGCTACAAAGTTCTGCAAACGTTTCCACCTCACCTAAATAATGTCTCTACTCTAGCTTGTGAAACTTAAAGTCGTTTTCGTGAGAATTCTTATTCTTGAAAACCGCAGCCGAACCAAATTTCAACGGAATCGTCCATGTTTTGTAGAAGATATTACAAAAACATTTTGGCTTACTTTTTTCGTGGACACGGTGTATATGAAGAGACACCTGTCTGTCGAGGGCGAAAATTGGATTATGGAAACGGTTCCAGATAGGAGATAAGTTACTCACACGTAGGAAGTTGCATAACCTACGTGCCATTGGTACCGAAATTGGTGACCTTGAATGACCTTGAACAGCGTAGTGCTGTTATTTTGCGTTATTTTACCATTTTGGGGGAATTACGTCACAGTGGTTGAAGTTACTCGGACTGTTTGCGACACAAAATTATAGTCCAAAGAATGTAGTTTTCGGCAATGGTGATATTCTCAGAGGTTACTGAGAAAAGTGCGCACTCGACAACGAAAATTCGAATTGGCAAGATTGCGCGGCCACTGTTAATGTAGCTGCATGTGTTACGAAAGCGCAAAGCGCACGTTTTTTGACACTCGAAATCGCAAAAAAAGAACATATGTTTCTGGTTAAGTTGAAAGTGTGTGATATTTGAATAGGCCGGTAAGGCAGAGTACGCAATCCGGTAGACTGAGATGTATAGTGCAGCGGAATTAAAGCCTAACCATAACTCTATCCCTGACTTTAAACCCGTGTTCCTAACCCTGACTCTGTTCTGCATCTATATTCTGCATTCCACATTTTACCAGAAACCGTGAATTACTCAACTGACATATTTTTGCTGTTTTCCGTGATATAACAAAACAAATATCGACTGTTAGCCTCGATCAACACTGAAAAATTATGCCCTCAGTTGTACAACGTTAAGCAGGTATGGATGTTGCCTCATACGAAGCTGATAAGAACTTATAGGTGGAGGTTTTACGAGGGAGAAGATGATGCAGACGGCTGAGTGGCCTGGCTGAGTGGCCTGCCGAAAGAGTTTACGATCTGACTTGTCAATAAGATCGTCAATGTCAGACGCAGTATGTGTCAGTCGACGTCGCATGGCCTTTCTTAGTATAGCATTAATCCTGTTTTAGCAAACGTGAACTCGCTATATGCTATCGTCCGTCCGTCTGTCTTTCTGGCTGTCGTCTGCCTGTCTGTCTGTCGTCTGTAACGTTCGTGCACCCTACTCAGGCGATTGAAATGTTTCTATGCCATTTAATACTTTGGCCATCTGACGACAAGAAGGTAAAATTTTACGGAGATCGTCCCAGGGGAACCCCTCCGTGGGGCGAGTTAAACACAAGAGGGGTAGCGAAATATAGCGATTTTGGACTTTTCCGAGGCTATATCTCGGAAATAGTGCAAGATAGGACGTAAGTTACCAATAGGAAGTCGCATATGAGCTTTCAATTGGTACCAAACTCGGTGACCTTGGATAACTTTGAACGGCGTTATCCCTAACCGTAGCGTAATTTCATCGAAGTCGGTAGTTTTAGGGGCGGATTATGTAAAAGTGGTTGAAGATATGCCGATACTTCCTGCAGCGAAAATGTAGGCCAAAGAATCAAGTTTTAGCGATATATCACTTACGGCGATATTGGCAGGGGATCACCCCTAGCGAGAGCGTGAAAGTGAAGTACTCCCCTCTCGCTAGCGAAAATTGGACCATAACTCGCAAACGGTGCAAGATAGGAGAGGAGGTAAGTTAGTATTAATTAATCACTAATAGGAAGTCGTATATGAACTTTCCATTGGTACTAAAATTGGTGACCTTGAATGACCTTGAACGGTGTAATGGCCCTTAAATTGCGTTATTTCAACGAATTTTGTAAACGTGCGTTCCAACTCATAACCGCTTCCTCGAGCATTGAACTTAGTGATCAAGAGTCAACTTCTATAATACATAATAGAGCGGTGAAGTTGGTGTGCGTAACTAAATTCACGCATTCGCGGGTGGACAATACCTATCGCGTTACTAACGTTTAATTTATCGTCTAAGTTTCACTTTACGGTTGCACTTTACGCTTGGCTTCCGGTTGATGTTTATGCATTCGCATTGTAACTACGCCGTGTTGTGCAGTTTGGGAAGGACGCAGTGCTTTGTAGTGTATGTACAATGTCGTTGTAAAGAAAGTTCACGTTCGTTGTCTCATCTCCTGATGAGTTTCTTGTTGTCATCGGCAGTAAGTTGACCAGCATACGCGGGTAGAACATAAGTGAGTTTATTGTACAAGAGCATTGGAGAGGAGATGCAGCGAAGAGCATTGTAGGCCGGATGATTGAAGAAGGTCAAGGTCATTCAAGGTCATCGAGGTCGGTAGGCCTATCAACTGAAAGCCCGTATGCGACTTTTTAGACTGGAAGTGGAAATACGGCCGTTTCGCGCATGCGAGATGAAAAATATGCAATATAACCCTTATTTATGGCCGAATCGCCGAAATTTTCGCGTTTTCAGGGAAATCGGGGTCGAGGAACAGGATGGTGACGTCAGATTTTAGACCAGAAGTTGAAATATGGCCGTTTTGTGCATGCGCAATGCATCCGGCCGGCCATATAGGAACAGTTCGTTCATTGTGGAATTGGCTATGGGGCATACCACGTTCCACAGAACGTATTTCTAGTTATTATTATTTTACCCCTGGTAGTATTGGTCCAGAGGTTGAAAACAAAGAAAAAGATTATAAGCAAATGTGGAATGGCTAGAGGTCCGGATCGTCGTGCCGAGTGAATGACTCGTAGAACAGAGTCGCGTTAAAGACGCTGGATTACTGACAGACGCTGGAAAATGAACGACCCTTTTCAGCTGTCACCATCAGACACTTCACTAATCCTGCGGCCAAGGTCTTCGAAGAAATGGTATGCAGAGTCGTTCATTGAGCCCTAAGGTCTCCATGGCAGTTGGGAGGAAAGTGTATGCTGAAGGGCTGGCGGCATATTTCTGGAATTTCCTGGCAGCAGCGAGTTCGTCCACCTCTCCACGTCCACGGGCTGCGGGAGCGACATAAGAGTCTGCCAGGGTGCTCACAACTGTGACGTCCCATACCAACAACTTCCCTGAGCGCCATGGATTTTGTGTCGTCCCATCCGGGTGTTTACTATCTACGACGTGTTTGACCGACTGGTTCCTTCGTTGCAGGCACGCCCGCCGACACCAGGGCTCGAGTCACCAGATCGTTCAGTTGCTGATGTCTGGCTATCCTGGCTATCCTATTCTGACCTTGCTTACAGACAAGGCCATGCTGGTCGCGAGCATCCACCTCCCGTTTTAGCTGAGTTCGTGTGAACATTCCTTACGGAGGCTACGTGCAACGCGCACTGGACCATGCAAAGCCCCACCGAGGAACAGCCGCATACGGGCCATCGCTTTTCTTAAACTGGATTTCAAATTTTTCCCCGTCATTTTGTTGTCCGTAGGTTTCAGCTGACGCTAACTGATCACCTCATAATCTAAGATACCTCGGTTTCTATACAAGGACTGGATAACGCATATTTTGTAGGTCTACTGTAACACATCGTGGTCTAACGAGAATAGGCCTACTGTTTAGACGCACATATGGACCAAGGTTAGAACTTTTAAAGTAAGTTTATTGTGATAAAGCATCAGTAAACAGAGATGCCCATTAGCTACGCGTATAATCATTATCTTGTCTGTTGTAATCGTAACCCGACCGACCTGTGATTATCTTCAGCAGCAGATATACGGACAACCGTTTCACGTCCACCTCCATTACCACTGTCATGTTGACTGACAAGACTCGCACTCGCTGGTAGCTCCTGACGCTGCAGCTCGTTGCTTAGCAACAACGCATAACAAACAACATCCCATCAATAATGACAAAGGACCTCGGAGGTTGACGTCAATGGGACTGGTGGTGCCTATAACGCGCCAAGCCACAGCAGGCCGTCATCAGTCTTTTCACCGTCAGACAATTGACTGAGGAGGATTTAACGTCCCACCAAACACATTATTCGTCATTCTGTCAGACGATTAATTATTAGATATTCATGAAGAACATGACATGATGACAGGTGAGGCCCCGGGAAGTGTTATGCTAAATTTATAGCGGGAATTTAGGGGCATTTGTGAAATTTCGGCGGGAATTCCGGAGAATTTGTGGGAGTTAATTTTTTGGGTTGATGATTATGGCATTTTTAATGCGCTGCATGGAATGCAGACGCGGTCTAGCGATGAGAATTCTGTCTGTCCGTCTGTCCGTCTGTCACACGCGTGCATTGTGACAAAACGGTGGAAAGTTCTGTCCAGATTTTTATACCATACGAAAGAACATTTAGCCGAGTTTTCTGATAAAAAGAACGGTTGGTGGGAAGCGACCAATTCTACCTGAAATTTTGGGTCAACTGGCCCCCGATGGAGCGAAATCGCCGATTTTCAACCGATATTCGCCCGTAGCTCCTCAGCCGTAACATCTAGCGAAAAAGTTCAATTAACACTAAGAGGAAGTCCACCACGCGCTTTTCAATGAGCCTAAGATGATTGTCGTACGTTGCCCGTAAGTCCCCTAAAGGGGGTCTCAAAAACGCAAAACGAAAGTCTGGTACAAAGTTTCTTTGTGTGAAAACTGTCAGCGGCAAAGTTGTAAGGCATTCATTGGCCTAACTAACCGTGCAAAAATGATTGGTGGGGTTACCCCTTCTACCTGAATTTGGATCAAACTGACCGCATTGGAGCGAAATTGCCGATTTTCGATCTCTTCGCTCGTAGCGACTAAGCCGTAACACCTAGTGAAAAAAACTTCAATTAACACTAATAGGAAGTCCACTACGCGCTTTCCAATGAGCCCAAGATAAACATCGCACTTAGTGCCTAAGCCCCCCCCCCCCGCCAAAGGGTGGCTCAAAAACGCAAAGTGTCCGAAATTTGAACAATAAGCAGCGATAACTCCGAAACGGTACGAGATAGGATGTCAGTTACTATTAATCACTAATAGGAAATCGCATACATGCTTTCGATTGGTACCGACCTCGATGACCTTGAATGACCTT
>Ga0049105_1001572_pt1 | contig 10378 bp, 4 predicted proteins | sample WorMetvaBAHAMAS1_FD_61260 | JGI IMG/M metagenome (GOLD analysis project Ga0049105, IMG submission 61260) | Worm MetaG Olavius vacuus BAHAMAS.1 | ecosystem: Host-associated > Annelida > Digestive system > Unclassified | place: Germany: Marburg | collected 2013-04-09 | reverse complement strand
TATCTCGGCATGAGCTCGTCGTCTGTTCCTGTTGAGTGTTTGTTCTCCACAACAGGGATTATCTCCAACGGGAGAAGATCCAGCATTGGACCTTATAAACTGAACAGAGTTGCATTCATTCATGATAACTTTTCATTGGCAGTTGGTGAATGCAAATGATTATGCAATGATTAGGTATCATGAATGAACAGAGTAGTGGAGAACTGGAGATCATCTGTGTTATGGAGAAGATACATTTATCAGGAACAGAGGACGCAAGCGGCTTATCATCGAACTCATGATAACTAGGCCTAGTCGGATAACTAGTCATTCGCACAAATTCACACAAATTATGCAGATGGAAAGTTATTATGAATGAACTTTAATCTGTTCAGTATTTACACTAGATCTACTCTGTTCTGAACACTGTCACTGACTCATACGTGGCAAGTTTTCAGTCACTGCAGTTATGTAGTTCTTATGTAGTGCGATTTCCCATTATGTTCAGATGAATATGATATTTTTAAAATGTGTGACATTCTTGTGTGGCTCAAAAATTGTACTTCTATGATAGTATGATAGTAGACCCAAAATTGAACGAGATCTATATTTGAGAAAGCGTTGTTGGAAGGGAAATTTACGGCTAAGCCGGCTAGCCGCCGACAATATTAAAGTTCAGCCGCCGCCGAGAAAATAATCGATAATTTTCTTAAGCTGGCCGACAATAATCAGCCAGCTTTGGCTTGGGGTCTATTATATTATTCATTGTGGACATTACACTTGCCTAGGATGGACTGATTTAGCAAAAAAATTACTCTATCATTTATGCTCATTGCAAGCTTACTTTGATGTATTGTGGAATGAAAATTCAGTAATATCTAAGCCATTAATATTCTCCTTAATATTTTTAATGTATATTTTTTATTTTTTTTTGTTCAATTGTGCTAGCTTTTTGACACTGAGTAATAAGATATTTTTATGTTAGTTGTGCATTTTTCAAAATGTATGTTTATCATATCAGTGTTTGTATAATTTTAAAGCATTTTAATGGTATAATTGCTTTAATATTATTACTCATAAATAAAAATAAAATTAAAAAGGTGTTTTAATGTAGTGCATTTTTCATTTGATAGCTTGAACATGCCACATAAGAATTTTGTGGAGTGTGGGAGCAGTTTTGGCTGGATGCTGTTGCAGAGATCGATTCCACAAATGACTCATGTAAGAGTGAGAACAGGTCAACAGGAATAAAACGTGAGTTTGCCTGGTGTGAGTCAGTTGCCGTAACCACTGACTTATGACTGCTGCTTAAAAATCTGCAGCATATTTGTGCAACTGGCCTTAAAATAGGTTTATTACATTTTTGTAGTAATGTCAGATTTAATTAGTGATGTGTACTGTTAATCATTCATCATACGATTAGTAACATTGTAATATGTTTGCTGTTGAAGACTACAACTGATCAAAGTGTTGTCAATCAGCAAGATATGATTCCAGTTCCACATTTTATGCCTACTAGTATCACATTGCCCAGTGCAGTCAGCAACATTCAGCACATGCCTATTAACAATGTCGTTAGCCACTATCCATCAGCTGTGTTAACATCCCCTGCATTTCCACTGCCTGTAGGTCCATACTTCTGTATTCCGCCACCGCTCAATTTTCCAGTGCATCAAGATGCAGGAAACGAAGGTGGAACTGCTCAACTTCCAACTTGTCAAGGAATAGTACCAGAGCATCACATTAGCCAGGAGAGCAGTAGATTTGTTCAAGACAGTCAGGTGTCTGGTGAAGTACAAGTTCCAGAAAGGAGGGTGTCCGATTTATTACAGCAGCAACCAACATATGACAGAACAGACGAGAGATGGTCGTCGTCAGACAGACTGGATGATACATCATACAGAGACAAGATCTTAGATGATGATATGTCGAGAGAACGACTCGAAAAACGCCAGATGAAGGAAAAGGTTGAACAGTGGAAAATTCGAGATGGAGTGGATTCGGACAGGGTGGAGTTTGAGCGTTTAAGAACGCCTCATCGTAACATCATAGATGCTGGTATGTGTTCTGTATTCTGAACAGAGTATGGTATTTGCTGTAAAATATCCAATCATTTTACTTCACAGGACATTACCAGAAAATGCAGTGTTATATGTCACAATAAAACTATCTTTTAACAATAAAATTTAAACTCAATTTTGCAATCTTCTGCACTCAAATGCATCTCCTTCATTATGGCATATTAGCAGGCATATGTTATGGCTGCCATTCTTACGAGATAACCATACCTAGTTCCATAATTCTATCACTTGTGATTTAAGTCTCCAGAACTCCAGATCTCACTTCTAGTATTTAATCTTTAATTTCTGGTATATAGTTGTAGGCTATTTCTTTTCAGTAGTAATCATGCTGTAGTCATTGCTGTATTGTTATTAGAGCTCTCATGCAATTAATTTTTTTAATTGTTTTAATGTGTGTGTTAATATTTATAATCGCACATTAACGCATTATTAATGCACGTTTTCTCTGTGTATATCTTTTAGGTAGATGTCAATCAACAACTGTATGGCCAAGTGTATTGATGCTGAATGTAGGGTTTGCATGCTGGTGCCACTGTATTATTTCACAAAGTTGAGCTTGAAAGTTGACGTTAAGTAAACGTTAAAGGAGGTTTTGTTGCGACATCATGCTGCTATTTTCTGGCACTGAGTTAAATTTTTTAATTTCTTAACACGTACGTCAACGTGTTGATTTTCGAGCACCAATTGTTATTTATTATTGTGCAGAGTTAAATGAAGTTCTTTACCGTCGTGTTGTGATCATTCACGGTTTAACAATGGAAGAGTTCGCTCATCATCGACTGCTTGAAATCATGTCTCGTTCCAGTGAATTTCGTGTCAACTTTGTTTTCAAAGAAAACATTTATGGAGATGCTGTTGGCATTCAGAACAAGGTGGAAGCACTGTGGGAAGGGTAGGAACTCAGACTGATTTTTGTACATGTAAAATTACTTTATTTTTTTAAATTTACAGTATGTAATACACCATTTGCTTTCCCCAGCTCAGTAGACCAGTTGTCTAATATATGCTTGTGTGTGAAGTAGATTATTTCCACCACACCTTAATTAGGTATTTTGTGTTACATAGAAGATCTAATTCGATTATCTTAGAGAATTACCATTTCAAGAAAATGATATTGCATTTCTATGAGCAACAGATCAATCAATATTTACTATGTATATAAAAATTAACGCACTTGCAATAACATGACAAGAATAGATTATAGATTATAGAAATCTATAATTTATTTTTGTGCAAAAAAAAACACCAAATTTGATATTCTGTGTAGCACACAGTGTCTCATTAAGGGTGTGGTAGAAGCAATCTACTGCACATGAATGCATGAATTAGGCAACTGATCTGTTCTTATCAGTTCTATTCATATTTCTATAATGTCATAAGGTTATAATTTTAGACATATTGACATGAGGTTTTGTCACTAGTATGTAATGCCGTCAGAGTTAAGATATCTTCGCTCATACTCAGTACTTAGTTTATAGACTACATTAAATTTTACAATTGCTAACATTGAGCAGAAACATATATTTACAATTACAAATATGTGAAAATGTAACTTAGTTAATGGTGGTTGTTTTCATTTACTAGAATGATTGTGCTTTTCATGCCATCTCTGCATGACGCGGCTGAGGCTGCCAAATATGCACAGGGCATTCGTGAAGATCTCAGCATACGTATTCTGCAACCAGATGAAGACACTGGTCAGTGGTCAAGATATTTTTGATATTTTTAATTAGTAAAAGAAACATGTTTTGGCATGATGATATATTACCAAGTAATCGACCTTCTGTTGTTTATAACTATGTAATGTATATTGGTTCTGTGTGTATATCATATGCTATCTGCATGTGCAACTAGCAAAGATGAAGTGTGCCTTTGCAACTGAGTTGCAATGAATACCACATTTGATGGCTGACTTTCTGTTCAGCTCATTAACATCTTTACCGTGTGCCATAGCTAACCGTGACATAGCCATTCTGATAGGTACAAGCCACATTCAGAGGTGAAGGCAAAGGTTACAAGTACAAAGCAGAAGTAGCTGAATTATCTCCAGTTTTGAGTTTAACCAGCCTATATTTTTGATTCTGAGGTTATACTGGATTTGACACATCATCTCCAACTTTGTTCTGTCTTTACTTGATTAGACCAACTACTTTTCCATTATCCCACGGGTGAAAATGTGAAATATCTGTAGCATATGTTTGCTTCCAGCTGTTGTTGTGAGTCAGTTTTCAAGCATCATCTTAAATGGATTGCCGTTATCTGTTCTACCTGCTGAGCAGTAGCAGCTCCAAGACAAGATAACTAGAGGTCAGCTGGGGGCTTGATAACAAGTTGACATTTCTCGCCAGTACTTCAATAAAAGCTCCATTTATTCAGGCTACAACCACCACTGGGAGGCCCAAGGTGTGTTAGCCCTCATAGAACTGCTACAGATGCTGGGCTGACCAGCTGACAACAGTTGATAGGAAGTTCTTGAGATTGCACATTGTAGCTGTGTTGTGTGTTAATGTAGGTGATCTTGTTGAAGACTGGAGACAGTCAATCAAACCTTTTATGCGTACGTTCCACAGCTCCTAGTTTGTTGATAGTTGATAGTCTTTCTGGAGTTTTAATCTGTTTTGTTTTCACGAAATTGATTAGCTAGTTACTGCTGGCAGCTGCAAGTGAAGGTCCCGTGGATGGAGCAACAGCTTCAGCAGCAGCAGCCGTGGCTCAGTACTGAAGGCACTGCAGTCTTACCATTCACACCTTCGTGTGTCATTGAAGATGCCAGAAAGAATGTTAGGCCAAAATTGCTGCAGTTCTTCAGACTGGTACTACCTCACGTATGAGTTCATCTTCATCTTTTTTATTTATTCACTGAGAGACAGTGATATCACCTATGAGCATCTGTTTGTCAGTAATGCACTTGTGCCAGTACCGAGTGACAGTATTTTTCGTGCGCTGTGTATAAATTGGCCTGCTTAGTTACTTATTTACTTCCTGATGTCAACTCCATGGATATCAAGAGTTGATGGCCTTTACACCCACAAACCCAGCTTTGCACATTTGCATGCCATAGGAAATATACCACATTAGAAGGTGATTTTTTAGCATTTACAAGTAAGTTTGACATTACTGTTTAATCCGTTAGTAATTAGCGATAGTGTCCTGTTCATTCGTTTTAAATTTTCATGACAAGCATTTTTGTGTTTCATCTGTCATTTATTGCATTTTTGATCTCACAATGTTATTTACGATTGTTTGTGCACAAATATCATAAAAAGAAGTGGTAAATGGCGGGATTATTGTATTCTGTCATGTCAACACTGTAATCAGTAAGATATACAAACTATTAGAGTCATACATTGCCTGCACAGCACTTGTTAACTGTGACAGGAGGTTGTTTGTTTATGTGCAGGTCAGGTAAGTGATGACGTGATGATCGTGTCTCAGCTGAGTGAAAATGTTACAAGAGACGATCTGTACGAGATGTTTCCTGAAGCACTGGACATTGTCTTGCCAAGGGATAGAATTGCATCCCAGGAAACAGAGAAGCTTAATGCGAGAGGGTAGTTGTGAGCTTTGCTGTTTCATTATGTTTTATTCTTAGCATGCTAGTACTGATTATTTGGGATTCCGTTGCCATTTTTCTGAACAAAACAATAAAAGTATATGCCTGTAAGTTTTCTGTCATCAAATCAGCTGGTAATCACAATCCTTGATGACCTTGAATGACCTCTAAGGATCACTGTAACATGTTTAGGCTCAGTATTCACTGAAAATTATAGCGTAATATATAATATACGAGTAGTAACATAATGTCATTTATGTACTTGCACAACCGTAAATGTGCTACATCATGTTTTGGTGTCATATTGTCAGGCAGAAATATTTTCAGCCTATTGCTGAAGGTGCTCAATAGAATTTTATATGTAACAGCGTTTCTCAGTAACAGAGTGTTATGTGGCACTGGTTTTTTTATGCAGCAGGTGAACTTCTGAACTTGAACTTGATTTTAACTATTGTCATTGAGTTGTGCATGAGCTAAATTATATTTTAGAACCTCAAGCAATTTGGGACGAGGACTATTCGGCCAGCAAAGTTTCCATGTCACGGCCTCCATCATCAGGAACTTGCTTCCTACACACCTGTGTTCAACCTCCGTTAGTTGTGAACATTTCAGAGATGGGTTGAAGAACCACCTCTTCATGTCGGCCTATAGATGACTCCTCTCTTCTATTCTTCTAAAAGAACCTACGTTAAGAGTGATCAAAAATTGTCTATAATTGTTTGTGCTAGTTTTCGTTGCTCGTGCAACTAGTTACAATGTAGTTTGTTTTTGTGTTTCAATTTTGCTAGGTACGCATTCCTGACATTTGGCAGCCGACCACGCATGCTTGATGCATTCAATCGGTACTCATCACGCCGTCTGATCGCTGATGGTCAAGTTGTACATCTCATCAAGTATGAACCACCAAAAACTATTCCTTGTGGTATGTACATTCAGCAGTCAATGAGTGCCAATACTTTACCTATATTTCTGCTGCTTCATGTCTTTCACGTGTGTGCCATCCAGTCACACTGCACATTTTCCCATGCATTTTTCATACATTGCCAACTTTGTGTATTCAGTATTTCTTGAATACTATTCCAAAACATTATTTGTTTTTCTCTAACTTGGCTTTCCCTTTTGCTACTTCATTCCATTCCATTACAATAAATGCCACAGTTCTTGGCAAGCCACTATCATTTTTTCAGCTTATATTTTTATTTATCATTTATTTTATCTTATTTAAATTGTGACCATTATCAGTCATACAGAAGAAAAAATTTGAGGCAGCACATCACAAGTTTCGGCGAAGCTCCATCATATCTCTGAAAAAAGGTGATGGAGTTAAGAATGAAGAAATTTGGAAGCAGGTTAAAGAAGTTGGTAGATATGATCACATAACGAATATTAAGATGGCTAAGGCATATGTAACGGATATCAGATACCAGAAGTCCTTACCAAGCTATCAGCTGAGAGATCGACAGATACAGAAGACCAGGTTGACCATAAAACTAGCTCGTCGCCATCACGATCTACAAAACATGAAACTGGCATGGAAAGAAGCAGAAGAATTTGCAGCACACAACAGCGAAAGGCATCGCCTTGTTGCCCAATATGCATCTTTGATGCAGGCTGAACTAATGTGATAAGGCGAGTTATTTTAAATTGTCTGCTTAATTGTCCCTATTTGTTCAAGTTGAATTTTTGCAAAAAATATCATTAGATAATTAACTATTATGCTGTATAAGCTGCATTTTTATTATCATGCTTGTCGATGTATTGTTTTTGCAAACAGATTGGGCAGGAATGTTAAATGTTATTTATCTGTTTGTTGCAGGGTATCTGCGGCTGAAGCGGCGATATCGTATTATGTGCATCATACGAGATTTGAAAACTGCCAAGGCATACATCCAGCCATCTAATAAAGTTCACCTGCAAAAACTCGAGTCTGTAAGCATTTCACACAAACATGTGTATACCAACACGCTTGCTCACTTGGTTTAGTTGTCTGTGCTCATCATGGATTAGCTTTGTTTTTGGAGGTCATGATGCCATTTCAATCAGATGCAAAGGTATGAGTTTGTTGTCACATGAAAGATGCTACAGTCTGGACTGCATCTCACCGACCCCAACTTAATGTTATGTTATATTAGAAGTGTCATCTGATGCTCACGTGAAATTGTAGCAAGCATAAATAATATATGCATGTCATACATTTGGTAATATTATCATATTGGGTGGCGTGATGAGGATTGTTAATATTGCTATAAATTGGTGTTGGTTTTGGTGCAAGTATCGATCATACTTTTTGTATGCAGTATCGATATGGATATCGGCGATACTTTTTCATGTATTTTTGGCGATATTCAATACCAATCCTTTTTCCATCAGGTGCACTAGTTAAGTCTGTTAACAACAACATTACTGTGACTGAAAGAGGAAAAGCTAAGGCTGTAGTCTTGCATCTAAAGTAGATACTGCTACAGTGTTACTCATTAACATCGTGTCACTGTAAACTATAGTGATTTTGCCATTTTCTCAACAACAATCATTTCATTAAATTTATTAATGGATGACTGCAGAAATAAGTAAACATTGCTAATGTAAAAACAGTAAAAAGTATTGTCACAAAAATATTGGTATTGGTATCGGCAATACTTTTTGCCAAAGCATTGTTATTGCTATCGACAATAGTTTTCACACAAGTATTGTTAACATACCTGATGGTGTCACAGCAGTTAGGATATCAGACTTGTAATCAAGAGTTCGTGGGTTTGACTGCAGTCTGGTACTGCTGTGTAACAACTTCAAGCAAGTTGCTCAAAACTTTGCACCTCTTTTTCTGTTTTTATATATATTTTGGTACCTGCTTTGTCATAGTTTTTCATAGTCTTTGTATATTTGTTTTTTTTCATATTCATATTACTGTGTTATTGCTGCAATTTGTTGATGGATACAACAGGATGCTAAATATTGGGAAGGACTGATGGAAAGAGACAACGAAATTCGCAAGGACCTCGGCTTGCTGGCGCCATCGATAGAAGAACTCCAGTTGTTACTAGATGCACCAGATCCGACTAACAAACCGTGGTCTGATAATGATGTTATATTGCTGCTCAACCGGTCGAGATTTGAACGAACTGAGCTGGACGAAATCAAGCAGTATCACAAGGCCCGATTTGCTGGGTATGTACGTGTAGTTATTTGGTAATGTTGTCTTGTGGGATGGCATAGTGACGCAATGGTTAAGGCATTGGCTTGTGATGTGTTTGACTCCTGGTTGGGCACTGCTGCATAACAGCCATAGGCAGGTAGCTCACACCTTTGTGCCTCTGTTACCAAGCAAAATAACCTGAACAACATAAGGCTGGTTTTCTAGGCTCTTGAACTGTTAGTTCTCTTTCTTAAAATAGTATAGCTGGTCAAAAGCTGTCTGTGTGTGTGTTAACCAGGGTGGCAGAAACCAAAACCACTACACATAGAGACTTGTATTCATGCATGCAACTTGCCTACTGATGATTTAACAAGGTGTGCACTAGAATTACATAAAAATTTTTCTCTTCCCCGATGTTTGTTCACATATGTTTAGCTCTGTAATCTGTTATGCTCAGTTTGTATTTGTGTTTTCATTGTTTTCTTGTTTCATTGTATTCTATTTTCTATTTCTGTATTTCCTGTCTAGCACATTTATTTTCAAGTGTCACCTGCTATTAGTGCATGTACGTTTGTTATATGTTTATTAAAGATCAATCAATCAATTTCAATCAATCAATCAATCAGCTATGTTTGTAAACCAGAAACTAGTTCATTCTGCCCTATTTTACTACGTTTGTAGGTCGTCTTGCTGATGTAGCTGCGCTGCCAACTGAGCTCATTATGTTGTTATTATTACTCCTAAGTGCTGTAAACCTCAATGCATGTTGGGGTTATAAAAGAGAGATCTGCATTATTATTTACTTAGTAAATCATGATCTTTCTGTCCCGGGGAATAGATGGTAAGAGCTACAGGATAAATCACACAGTTTTTATAAAAACTACGTTATTAACACCAGTGGTTAAAGTGCAAAATTAGAGTTGGGGGAACGCTATATTCAGGTTTGGGCCCCTGACAATGGTCGTGTGCCTTTCCCTAGCATTATAACGATCTGAGGTGGGGGAACACTTTGAGGCATAAATTGGAGGTGGGGGAATGGCGTTCCCTTGCGTCCCATTACACTTTAACCACTGATTAACACATAGTTCAACTCTCAATATTCATGCTGACTCTGCTTCACGACTCACCCCTCGAGTATCAATGTACCTACTGCTCTATATTGACTCCCATAACTGACTGCTCTATACCAAGGCAACACACTGACACACTCACAGCATAGTCAACTAAGCCACATGCGCACAACACCCGCACGAGCTGCAGCAGTCGCTGCATGGCCACTTGAGGATTGGAGTCCTATTAATTATAATTTTTAATACCCTAGCACCCTTACACATACCACTGTGTGCCAAAATTGTATCTTGTTGTCTGAATGAATGAGTGAATAAATGAAAACATTTATTGCACCAGAACATACGGCATCGATGCAAACAGAAACATGTCATAATAGTAGTCTCAAGAAGCCAATAAATGCATCTGATATGATTCGGTTTTCTTGCACTGAATGATGCTTGCTGCTTGTTTATAGCAGGATAAAGCGTCGACGGTTGTTTATGCAGCGGCAGCAGCGAATTGCTGCTGCGCATGGAGCTATCGACAGTTATGACGGGGCGGGTTATTGCGCTGAAGGTTACA
>Ga0049105_1001571_pt1 | contig 10378 bp, 5 predicted proteins | sample WorMetvaBAHAMAS1_FD_61260 | JGI IMG/M metagenome (GOLD analysis project Ga0049105, IMG submission 61260) | Worm MetaG Olavius vacuus BAHAMAS.1 | ecosystem: Host-associated > Annelida > Digestive system > Unclassified | place: Germany: Marburg | collected 2013-04-09 | reverse complement strand
CCCCCCCGCAGCGAAAATCCTGTCTACGCCTACATTATGTCTGTTTCCAGTTTCTCAGCAGAGTAATGTTTACACTTCTTAACTTTTGTGGTTCCTGCCCCCTAGCTGACCCATACATTCTCACACTGACAGTTACATATATCGAACGACTAATTTCCCTAATCCTAACCACGAAACTGCCCAATTGTCCCATGTTGCCGAGTAATTTCATTAGAAAAAAGCTTCTTCCCACCAATGTGCTGATCGACTCTAAAAGTTTCAATAAACTGCCTTATGATACGAGAGTTTTTTTTATTGCATCCTGTTTGACCTCTTCGCATATCCGCTGGTTTAAAGCATGTGCTCAGCGAGCCAGCTTTCACAATGGACGGACGCGTCTGTTTACTTTTACTTATGTTGAGCACTGTTATAATTCTCATCTTAAGCTAACATCTCATCAGAATCTTTTGTCGTCTTACAACGTGCATGGATGTGATGTGCGGTTTCTGCAGCTGAACGTTTTGTTTGCTGAATGTCTCGTCTCCAAAATGTGTTGAGTGGGAAGTTAAACACTACTGTAATAACTCAATGCGTGTATGAATAAGTACATTACTGTCAACAACGATTTAGATGTCAGCAGTTATGCAAATAGAATTTATATGTGCAATACGATGACGTCGGTATTGTAGCAAAAGATAGGAGTAATAAACAATTTAGCAGCTGCAGTAAGAACTTGATTTCTGCCAATACGTAACCGGATGAGCGAAATTATTCATTGTTATAGCGCTGCCGTACTGAGTATAGCAACCTGGTAACAGTCGCTGCAAGTCATGTTGGCGAGCATGTGTCAGAATGAGCGGCAATATCGTCGGCGAAATAAGCCAATCACCGAAGAATATAAATATCGAGAAAACAGCATTGCTGCGGGCAGAGGAATTGATGGCATTATTAAGCCGGCATGCGTCACTGATTAGATTTTCGTCTGTCTGTCTCGCCGAGATGCGAGTGGTACGCGTACACAGTAGGAGTAAAACTGCTTCATAAACTGGGGGCTGGAGGTGTCTGAATACTCAGCAAATTTCTGCTCGTGCAGTGAAATCTATTCTGATTAGTAGAATTTTCCACAAAAGATAAAGAAAAAAGTCTAATATTACCATAAACGTTATTAAAGCGCGTAAATTTATCCAATTTAATGGTCAATGAAAGTCGATGTTACGTAACGTCAGCGGATGTCAAGCAATCGTAGAGAATGTTGTAAAATCTTGCTGGGTAGTGGTAGCTTGCCTAGGCGTTGCCCGTCTCAAGTCATTGGGTTCTGGGTTGTCATTCAATGGTCGGTACCCCGTAATTTACGAGTATGAATACGCACGGCCTGTAACGTCACCAGCAGTTGCTCCGCGCTCCATCATCACCAGACCAGCTGCTGTAGCAGCAGCGACATCATCATCTATTTCTGCGCCGCAGATGTGTCGGCGTCATCAATCAACGGGACAGTTAATCGCCGATTGTAGATTATAGCCGCAGGAGATTGGTCTTTTCGGTACTCACTGAACTTTACCGATATCACACTATGATCAACTTTATTCACCAGAAGGTAGAAAAACAGAAGAAAAAAAACACACACATAAACTTAACTAACTAGTACACAAAAATTTACACAGAACATTTCCGGAATTTCTATAATTACCAATAAATTTATAAGCACCAGAATTTGGCAGGCACCTCACACTCTCTGGAAACCTCTCCGAGGTATAACGAATGATGCCGACCCAACCCCTTTGGATTCCGGTCAGTGTGCCAATGGAAGATGGTCGGCCTAAGCCAGACGACGACTGAAAATTCGGTTTCACCGCGATGAGAAAAATACAGGCAAGAATACGTCATGTGTATATGCTTATTTAGTACTGCTTTTAGAATCTTTGTAATAAATGTAATAACCATTGAGTATATACGGCTTGAAGGCGAACCGGATAAGTGTACATTTTAAAGTCAAAGTTTTGTGCTTCCGGCTTTCGAAGCAAAATTATAGGCCCTAATGTCATATATGTTTCGGCGATTTGATGCCTGTTATTGATTTGAAACAGTTCGAAGTAGCCACGTCATTCACAGTTGAGCAGAGGCGGCGTCTCGTTCCATTTGGCGTTTCGTGTTATCGACTCGACTCGAGTGACTGACGGTATCGATTGACGCAGATAAACTCGCTCAGCGAGCTCTCGAGAAGCGAGCACATAACGAGACCGCTTTGCCAGACGATGAATGAAGGCCGCCGCGGCGCCAGCGACTGGATTGGTCTGCGCAGGGCCGGACCGGACCGGACCGGACCGGGCGACGGTGAGTGACGGACCGTGTCAGCGCTCGACCTAAATGACGCACGGCGCCACCGATTGGATATGTGCAAATTGCTCTTCGTTGCCCGATCTCGCTGGCGATGATTGAAAGATGACGGCTTGACGACAAACAGCGGACGACATGATGAAGCTGCCAGACTCGCGCTGCCGTAGTCGTTTGACGAGCGTCGGCAACTGTATTAATAAAATGCCTACATGCTGCATGATCTTCCACCAATCTTACTATCTCCGGTAGTGACTTAACCCACCGATTGCTGAGGTCATCTAACTAAAGTAGACCTACTGATCGCTTTGACGTCTCAAGCCAGACAGGCATTCATCTCAACATTGTCTATTTCCAAACTTGGGTAACATCATGCGCGACCGAAGCATTTCAGGTTGCGGTCCAGAACGCCGCCGCGCGACTTGTAACTGGTGCTCGGTTCAGTCATCACATCACGCCGATTCTACGACAACAGCACTGGTTGCCCGTGCTATAACGAGTCCAAATCACTTGAAGTCTTCCAATGTCTCTCCGGCAATGAACCGATGTAGGCCGACTGTGTCAGCACAGCTCCGACGTCAGCATGCGCCGTTTCCGCTCGACTGAAACAAGGATGTGCGTTATTTGACCTTCACACAACACTTCGGCGCGATCGGTGTTTTTGCAACTGCTAGACCAAGACCACGCCTGTGAAACTCTCTGCTCCTAAACTACGACAATGCGACAGTCTCTAAAGACATGCCTGTTTGGAGACAATGGCACATTGTGACATTAGTTAAGAATGCCGTTTAGAAATCATCTTCCTCACTTACTTACTTACTTGACTCGACCAAGTAGCGCTGTTTTGTCCGACATAGTTTCATTGGTGATGGTCAGCTGCCACACTGATCGGGTTAGATGCTGAAAACTTAGCAGAAAATACGTCTATGTTACTTGTGCTCGTTAAGGCTGCATGACGTAAGTCTGCAAGCCTTTACGTTTTGCCGCTGTCCTTTTTTCCTTTCTTTATTGTTGACACCAATGCTCTAATTTTCCAGACGGCCAAGAGACGCCCCGCTCCGTCAAAAGCATACCGGGGATTTGATCGTAGGTCGAACTCATAAAATTCATTCAGACATTTCGCTCACCTCTCCCCTAATTTTTGACAGGGGTCAAAAGTGCGAAATTTTACCTCAATTTTTGACACCGGTCTCTTTTGACGCATCGTATTTTTAAAACGGAAGAACCTTTCGGAACTCTAATACTTCCAGCTTGAGCGAGCGACGATGATTGAGCTTCGTTCTGACTCAGATATTTCGCCCACCCACACCCTAATTTTACAGGAAATCAAATATTTCGAAATTTGGCCTAATTTTGGCCTTTGAGGCCCTGTAGTCTCAAAATGAAGTAATGCATCACAAATCTAGAAACCGCGTTGGGAGCATATAACTGGCCTATCTCCATTCCAAATTTGATGCCTCCAACGTTGAAAAACTGGGAAATATGCTAAATCGTCAATAACTCAGCCGCGGATTGTTCAAATTCGCTCACATTTGGCAAAGAGTATGATGTACTACAAGCGTTCAAGGTTAACGGTCAAAGATCAAGGTCACAGCGTAACATAACGACGGTGAAAATGTGATAAATCACCAATAACTCAGCGACGAATTGTTCGATTTTGCTCAAATTTGTCACAGACTTTGATCACGTGACACCCGATGTAGCCTACTACACATGTTCAAGATTAAGTGTCAAAGGTCAAGGTCACAGCATGGAGATGTCCTCTGATCGCCAAATTATTGCTCTCTTTTACGAAATTCAAATCTAATGGCGACGCCAGAAGTTAATCAGATGCTCGGCAATAGCAGTTTATGTGTATGCGCAGTACAAAGTTGGCTCAAAAACAGCGCAGAAGGACTGGTGCGAAGTCGTGTGGCCTGCAAGTTGCAATGCATTCGCAATTGCCACGTTTTCTAGTTTAGATTATGTAGGCTCACTGTGGTCGTAGCAACAGAAAGGTAATCTGTTACTTGTTTGCTTTTTGTCTGTCGTTTTTCTGTTTTATGGGTCGTGTTGCCCGAGTCAAATAAACTTATGTATATATGCATTAGTTATAAACAAGGCGGTAGACCGCCGTTACTTTCCGGCGGACTTGCGGCTATGACGACTGCTCATCATCGGGGTCAGCTACAGAGATACACTACACTGTGTCTCAAAAAAGTTCTCACCTTTAAACTCTCTGTAACTTTGTCAAATCGTAACCGATTTTCACAATTTTTGCACTGCTGGAAAGCGTATGAAATTTGCTATAAAATCCGTACGATAATACCCACATCATCTTAGGCATGTTACTACACTATCTTGGGAAATTAAAAGTTCAAATTTTCTGCAGATATTCAGCAGATATGAAAGAAAATGCAAACACATTGCATTTTAAGTGCACGGATTTTAAGTCCTCTATGCGTGTAACTGTGTATGCTGAGTGTATTTATGTTTTAACAGAATATTTGAAATATTTAAGCATACGAATGTATAGTTTTCTTCGATAAAATGTGGGTGGCTCTGAAAAGAGCAGGTTGTTGTGTGGTAGCGTTTGGTGGCTCTGTGTCCCGCAAGTTTTTCAACAGCTTATTAACACCACGCTTTGTCCAGCTTTTCTCAGAAAATTCGTCTCTTAACCTCCTTGCTGTGTACTCTTTCAAATACAAACTTTTTGTCAAAATCTTGTCATCGTCGCTGAATACCATGTTGATTGTTGACAAACACTGCAGTGACGTCTGCTGCGACGAATTTCCGGTGCCACAAATTGATAGCAAAAGTAAAAAAGTAAAAGAACAGTGACATAGAAAATTTTATTCGCAATCAGTACGGGGGAAGACTGGTTATTTTAAACACCTAAAATATCAATATTTTGGATAAATAACAAAGTCAGAGGCGATTAAAAATGCAATTTGTTTGCGTTTTCTTCCACATCAAGGTAGGGTAGCAATATGCCGATAGTGAGGTGGGTAATGTCGCAAGGATTTTGTAGCAAATTTTATACGCTTTTAAGCAGTTAAAATAATTCGAAAATCGGTTAACATTTTACATTTGACAAAGTTAAAGAGAGTTTAAAGCTGGGAACTTTTTTTGAGAAGACACAGTGTCCCTACTGTGTATGCGGATCGAATGTACCTTCAGGTTTGTTGTGCATTATCGTACAGTTACTCATTGATTATTGCTGAAAAATGAAATGCTATTCTGTAAGGCAAGGAGACCGACTGTCAGGCTGACACAGAGATGTCCACGGGCCCGTTTTCGGTGACCTGAAACGACCAACGACCAACTCATGATGACGCAAAAAAGTTGCATTTTCAAAGCAAAGCAAAGAAGAGAATGGACGCAGGCCGTACTACAAAATTAGACATTGTAGATTCAGCATTTCAAGGGTGAGTTAACATGGACAAGTTTCGATCACTATAAGCAGGGCCGGCGTTAGACAATTGCAGGCCCTGTTCATTGTGTTCAAGGGCGGATCCAGTAGCGGGAGTCCGGGGGTTTGTCCCCCGAAAAATTTTTTGAAATTTTAGTTTGCTGTAGTGAGTTTTAGAGCATTTTAGCACGCCAAGCTTGTTGTGTAAACTTGTGTGTTTTACGGGGGGTCTGGACTCTGGAGGGTGCTGTAACACTAAATAAAGGATGCCAAAATTGGCGGCCCCCTAAAATCAGCGGCCCTGTTCGGCCGAACACCTCGAACATGCCTAACGCCGGCCCTGACTATAAGCGGATAAATTTTCCAGCGTAAAAATATTTTCTAGAATTTTTGACCCGACCCGACATCTCTGGGCTGACAGAATGGTAGTCGCCGTACTGAACAAACAGCGGCGGCGGCAGCAACAGTTTGCGGCGACTGGAGCAGCGTTCGCTGAGCGACCAACACGTTGCCAGTAGCCGCAGCCGCGGGGTCCCAGATGTATCGGCGCCCGCCGCGCCGAGCCGAGCCGAGCCGCGCTGGTGGTCATTACATCTTGCGGCGGGCGACTCGGGCAGTTTTTGTGCGGTAGACGTCGGCTGCGTCGAGCGAGTCGAAATGGAAGTCGTTAATCACTTTCAGTTGACGCGTGGAATAGTCAGTCACTGCCGCCCGCACGCGACACTGGCATACCGCCTGTCGGCACGCTAATGCTGCCAGCTGCCGTGGGCGTGTATAGGAACGTTTTGTGAGCAACTTTGTTTCATCAGCAAGTGATAGAAAAAGAAAAAAAAGAAAATTAAACAACTATACAATACAACACAACGAAACGAAAAGCATCGACAGACTTTCGTAGATATAGCTTAAACCCTACATGTCAAATAACGTCAATATCAACGGTGCGACAGATCGAACAAGCATCAAATGTCACAAAAATCTATAAGGACAACCGAGAAAGCTTGAACAAAAGGTTATTACCAGAGTCATATTTTATGAGAAATATCTTAGATACTTGTACTGGGAGAAGGAAGCGAAACAGGAGACAAGGGTTACAGTAACTAGGATGTCTATGTCCGGGAAGCACTGTAAACTTCCCTAGCGGAGACCAGGGAAAAGTCCCAAAATCAAGGAATTTCCTGCGATTTCAGGAAAATATTTGCTGCATAACTGTACATGTTTATTTAAGTTAAGGATGAAAACGTACAAGATCGGAAGGTTTTTTTCGCCCTTCAGTCTGTGCTGTGATTGCTCATGCTGCCACCCGCCTGTGGCTGCTTCACCGACCATCCACCAACTGTTATTACACATTATATCCGTGCAATGTGTAGGCGCATATATGTATGAATGGCGCCTCAATTCACGTTAAGCGCCTTTAATCGATCAGGCCATCACTGTTGCGCATAAATTGCCCTTTTCTGCCGGTCGGTGGGGAGACTGTTAGCTAAATATGACTTCGAGACACGCAGCAGACAATAAACTTGCCAAACGCTTTCGGCGGCCACTTCTAGGGTCGCTGATTGGGAACTTTCACACTTAATCACACTCACTACACCCGAATAATTTCGACGGTAAGAGAGCATGATGAGCAAGTGAGTAAGTAAGTAAGTATTTGTCGATTTGTAGATCGCGATTACGTAACATCTCTAATGCCCAACTCACGCTTATGCAGACACGTAAAGGGACTCGAGTAAAAATAAAGTAAAAGTAGTAAAAGGGCTTTCGGGTTTTAGTCTTCTTAGCGATCGGATGGTCTAATAAATTGTGCTATTGTCTGCCAGCCTATGTATACTGCAGGAACTTGACCATGACCTTGACCTTGATTCAGCTCGCGTCAATGTGGACGCATTGCACCACACTTCGACGATTCTCCTGTTTGTCAAAGGCCGCTATACCAGTGCCCCTTCGCAGGTGAGTTTCAATCTTTGTAGGTCTTTCTTGACAGTGCTTCTTCGGCTTGTCCTTGGCATACATTTGGCATTTACAGTGCATCTTAGACTATTATGATAAACGAAGAAAGCAGGTAGAAAATATCAGTTGTAGAGTACGTCCAGTTTATGTTCCATAATTTCGTAAGTCGCTCAATAGACTAACCTCGATTTTAGCGTGAACCTAATGTAAATCTGTCAGACGAACGGCAGGTATGCCCTTGAAAATTTCACAGCGTTGTAGCTGTATGTTGTACTGCAGTTTCATCAGACAGCTAGACTGTGTGTACGGGCTTTCCAGATGCCGTTAATTCAATTGAAGGCTTCCGTGCAGTGGCGACAGCGGGCGTGGTCGGCGTGCATGCGGCTACATACGCCACTAGCGCTAATGAAGTCGCATCCCTCGGTGCAACGGCAACCTGCAGCATCAGTGATGGATCGAAGATGATACGAGAATGGTGTGTCACGGCCAGTAAGTAACAAGTCACTGGTCACGGCCTGCTCGTCCAACTGAACCTGCTGAAGTGATGAACGGTGTGCTATAGACACTGCATGAGAGTGCCTGGGGAGTGTTGCACAGTGGACCACTTCACTGTGATCTATGACAGTCAGTTGGTCAAGGACAGCGGGCACAAGATGGAGGTCAGACGTTGACAGCGGAGGACAGACGTGCAGAGAAACGTTGAACACGTGCAGACGAGGATTTTCTTGCCAACTACAGTTTTATGTTGCTTTTGTCGCGTTGCTTTCGTGAACATTACGTAGTAGTCTTGGTAGTGTAAGTAGGTAGTGTAGCTAGCAGGCAAGTACTGTTACTTAACCGTGTGCGTGCTGGGAAATTGAACCTGACATGGTGTGGATCGAGTCCAATATTGCTGATCGCTACTCGATGTCCAGTTATTCACAGTGGCAGTGGTCAGTGACACATTGGTCAGTCGGTGACACCGTTTGCGAGCATGCAAACATTCGTGTTCGCACGCACAGTAAAGTTAGAAACTGACAGCAAATGCCAACCTGTGCCAAAGACAATGAAATGTGAATACACTACGTTTGCTACAGAATGAATGTTAGACGAGGGTCGTTCGATAAATAAGTTACAAAATCGCATAATTCTGTTAATTTTTAAAATATGAAAAATCCGAAATATAGGTTTTGTAAGCTTACATAATTTAATTCTTAGTAGCAGCTGTGAGTTTTATTACGATGACGTCACTGTGACGTCATTTGTAAACGATAAATATCGCGACGCTACCGCTGAAAGCATCCCGTAAAAGGAACAGCGTTCTGTTATTCATTTTCTGTGGGCAAAAGGACTTTGCCCAAATGCCATTCATTCTGAGATACGTCCAGTATATGGCGACAAGTGTTCTACAAGATCAACAATACATGTTTGATGTAAGAAGTTTGCTTGTGGACGAGAAAGAGTTGTTGATGAAAAAGACCTGGCCGATGTGTTGTTTTGACGACTTATGCAGCGATCGCAGCAGTCACATCTCTCATATGGTCTGACCGGCGTGTGGCAATAAGTGTTCAAATAAATTTGGACGTTCCAACCATATGCTGAAAAATATAATGTTGATGTTTGAGTTTGACATTTAAACAGGTTTCATTGCTGAACGCATTCAATTCTGGTTATACTCGTAACTCGCAATGGTGTTTAACACTTGGCAAGTGGTAAAAAAGAATGGGCAAAATACTAGACTAACTGTGTTCTATGTACACGTGACGTCACAATAATGACGTCATCTTCATAAAAATTTCACTACGTGTGCCTAATTAAATTATGTACAAAGCCTTATTTCGGATTTTTCATATTTTGATAATTAACAGAATTATGCCATTTTGTAACTTATTTGTCGAACGACCCTCATATTAATCACACTATCACGTGTCTTAAAATTTGACATTCAAAGGGTCAAGGTCAAGATCGTGGTGACACAACAGATGTAAGCTTACCAAAACCCGATAGAAGCTGGCCATTGATTGAAAATTTATCATCATCGACATCACAGAAAATTTGTAGCGCACTTGCTGACCATATGCGTTCGAAAAATTCGTGGAATAAAACTACAGCAATGAATGAACATCAAAAGCTCGGCTAAAACAGTGAATTTTCGGTAGTTTTCTGAAGTCTGCCGATCCAAATTTAGCACAGGTGTCTTCAAGCATATACAATGCGTTCCACGATTGAGAACCAGCGTGTGAAAAAGCACGCTCGCCGAACTTTGCGCGCGTAAGATTCTATAGCAGCGCATATAGATCAGTTGATGTTGACCAAAGGCAAGTCACCCATAGTTTGTGTCCAAAAAACTGGACAGTCATCTTTATGAACAACTGAGTGCATGACGAAGCATGGTTTGAAATGAAAGCGATAGCGGACTATTATAGGATTCGTGTGCAACTGGAGTAGAGTAGGAATGAATGATGTGTTGTATTAGTTCCGGTTCTAAAACCATGCAGGCGTGCAGCGTTTTACGCTCGTTCCAGGGGTGCAACTGTCAAAATACAGTCAGCTGAGTTGAGTATGCTACCGACGATGGACTTTCAGTGTCCAAAAGCAAAGGCCTTAAATCACACGACGTCAGATAAAGTCCATCTACACAGTGAACCATAAAAAAACGTGACATTTTATTTTTGACTATAACTTCGGCTAATCTTAACCGATTTTTATAGTTTTTATATCATTTTAATCATGAAGAAATTCTACATGCGA
>Ga0049105_1001570_pt1 | contig 10378 bp, 5 predicted proteins | sample WorMetvaBAHAMAS1_FD_61260 | JGI IMG/M metagenome (GOLD analysis project Ga0049105, IMG submission 61260) | Worm MetaG Olavius vacuus BAHAMAS.1 | ecosystem: Host-associated > Annelida > Digestive system > Unclassified | place: Germany: Marburg | collected 2013-04-09 | reverse complement strand
AACCGTCTTTAACACATCCAAAATTCTCTCGCACGTGCTGTCCTCAAGGCCCCAAAGTCTTCCCATATCAACCGTGCTCTCAAATCTTTACACTGGCTTAAAATTAAGCAGCGCATAGACTGTAAAATTCTTTTTCTCACATACAAAGTCCTCACCACCACTAAACCTTCATATCTATATAATCTTATCTCACTTCAGCCCAATCGTAAAACTCGTTTTTCAGATGTCGTAACCCTCTCTCGTCCACCTTCCTCTTCCTCTATCAAGGTTAACAACCGCTCTTTCCGTCACGCATCACTCTGTCTCTGGAATCAGCTTCCCAAGAAATTTCGCCTGCCTGCTGCTCATGAAGACTTACCACTCTTGTCTGATCTCACACACGTCAGTTCGTCATTTCCTTCCTCACCACTGTCATCATCCATTACTCCTTCTCTTTTCCACTCCAGGCTCAAAACTCGTCTTTTCCACAAATCCTTTCCTCCATAGTTTTTCTACCTTTCCACCCACCGGACTGACTCCATGGACTCCATCTGTTTTTCGTTTTTCTCGGGCATATCGGTTTTAACTTTGGCATTGTGTGCTAGGCTAAGCTGGCTTCTAGTCAGCTTTTATGTGCACATTAAATCATTGCACATCGTCATCATCATCATCATCATCAAATATCTAATCGTTACTTTTCGTTTTAAACTGGACATTTTTATTTTTTGTGCACTAATTCTGTACTGCTTAACAGCGGTTCGTCTGTTTTCAATAAAGAATTGATTGATTGATTAATTGATTGTTGCTGTTGTTATTCAACTGTTATTCTGGCTGATCACATCACACTATTCATTACTCACCAGTTACTTCCCCTTCTGAAGTTAATGTCCGGGAAGCTCCGCCCCTCTCACTGTGCTTTTGCTCTCCTCTACCTCTAAAGTCTATAAACACTCGTTCGTTCTACGATGTATTTTGACGGGACATATTAGTTGTTTGTGCTATTGCTTTTGCTCCTATTTGTTGTTTTTCTGTCTTTTTTGTGTCTTTTTCATCACTAATGCTGTATTTAATGTTACATACATTTTCATTTAATGTACTGTGGTGTTTGACTGTCAAGAAAAAAGAATTACTTACTTACTTACTTACTTACCATTAGTATCGTTTTCAGACCAGGATGTGTGTCTTCGTCAACGTCCTCTTCAGTTTGTGGTATATCAAAGTTATGTTAGCGCCATAGCCAGTCACTTTTCTCGTTGTCACCATATACTGCTATCGAATGTCAATGTTACACCTATCCATTTATACCAACACGAGGGAAACAGAAACTGTAGCCTAATTGTAGAGAAACGAGTGATATGATCCCTTTTAAACGTTGTACATTTCAACTAATGAATCAATTTTTGTCTATTTATTAGCTTTATTCTACTGTAGAAACTGTAGCCTAATGGGTACGCTATTTCAGCGCATATCGAGCGTCGCTGCGTACTGTTGGGCTTTCAGTCTCAACTCAGCGATGCTCGAACTTTTCGCCATCATCCAGTTGACACCGCCTCCTCCTCCTGCTGCTGCAGTTCTGTCGTTATCGCAGTCCAGAGCCATGCGTGCAGGTGCGTTGGCCGCCGTGCCGGTCACCGTGACGGCGTAGTGCGGCGTCGGGCACAGAAGCATCGTCGGCGGGATCCGCCGCACGCCGAGGCCCGGGGTCCTGGCAGCGACCGGCGCGAGATCCAGCCCGAACCCGCCAGCCAGACCGTCCATCGGAGAACGCTCGAACCCAGCGCCGAATCCAGCGATAGGCGGCAGAGGCAGTAAGCTTGGCGACAGCTGCGTCTGGAGCGTGTCAAAGACAGAACGCATCGAGGACGTCGACGACGAGTACGGTAGATGACAGCAGCCATACAGAGGCAGACCAGTCGCTGATGTGGCCAGACCAGACAATCCTACACACACGGCTACACACAGTGCCAGTCTTAGATGTTGTGGGGCGCCAAAATAAAAGATTCACTCTCCATGTAGACAAGAAACACCGGTTTATTGTTTCATCATCGAAGCAGTTTAATTACGCAGCACCATGTGTCCGGTACAGAAGTGGTATTGTGTCGTTATAACCGGGTGATTAAAATGACAATACAATTTTGCAGCAAACCTCACCACTGTAAGAAATCAACCGGATTGAGGACTAAACTACTCGCAAAGAAAAAAGTTTTCTGCTTCCATAAAATTTGATATGTGAGAGTACGTGGACGAAAAATTTTTTAGCGCAGTGTGATTTCACTACACTTCTGCAAAAATATTTAACTGCGGCAATATATTCAAAACATCAGTCTTACTTCTGCTAAAGTGCTCAATGTTTCGACATAATATGGATTACACCACTTCGATGAAATCCGGTATGCTTGAAAACACGTGAGACATAAACGGTGATTCGTTATTTCTTGGTATCGTACAGTTTTACTGGACTAATACAAAAAACGTTTAAATGTGATAAAAATTAAGAATCTTACTTTCGATTATGTACTGAACATTTTGATATACAGATTTTCACAGAAGTTATGAACTTTCAAAAGTGGGTCAGTTTGTTGGCCCACCCTGTAGAGAATTAGTTACCAACAGTCCAACATTCGACCATTTTATTAATGGATAGGATTGAAATTTGAAAACAGTGGTAGTTGTTGTTTTAAATCAATTTTTTATTAATTACTTGTGTAAACTTTTGTCAACGTTAAATTAATGGAAAAATGTTTTTGAAAACGTAAGTAAGTAAGTAAGTAAGTAAGTAAGTAAGTAAGTACATGATTTATATAGCGCCAAAGTCTTAGGAGAATCAGGGCGCGTAAAACAGTACAAACAGCGGAGTTGTTAATGTTACTACGCGAAACACCTGTCCAGTCTGGTTAGTTTCACTAGTTCATCACTTTATTTGCTTTTAAAAAGTCTATTATTACTGTCGATTTTGGTCAATTTCTGAAGTGTAATAACAGTTAATTACTAAGAGCAACTGTTACTGCTGATGTCCTTAGCATTGTTGTCCTACTCGTATTTTTGCTTGTGTTGTCATTTATAACTCCTTTTTGAACTAATAAAAATAAATAAACGAATAAATGAATAAACACTTTTTATTCGGTTAATAAAAAGTAATAAACGTTTATAAAAACTACGGGACAGATAGCCTGCCTGACAAAAAAACGACACAGAAGTTTGCTGCCTGCAGGCGGAGCTCATTTCTGGAAACGAACAGATTTCGACGGTCGCCTTGCTCCGAACTGGCGCCGGTAACCGAATTTCTGCGAATCGAATTCATTAACGCGATATAATTTCGTTACGGTTGCGGTCCCGACTAGCCGTCGATCGGCATCCACGGCGTCGGCCTTTCGACGCACGGCTTCGTCCAAGATAGCACTGTCAAATATTTGCAACAATCTCGTCCAATTTGCGCGCAAATCAGACCTGAATTAAGAAGAAATTGAGCAAATCTAACTAGCGTTGGCCCGGTCGCCCGTCGTCTAATTTGTCGCTCCACGTGATAAGCGAAATCGTCAAAATTGAACGGTTTAGTCGCTAACGAATTTATAGGGCCTAGCCGGCGTCCACGGTTAAGCGAACTGGAGTCGAAGTCCACTTCGATGTGACGCCGCTTGTACGTTCATTGTAATGCCAATGTTACATTTACGATTAAAACAGTGTAGTATCTTGATTCTATAAACCACATTAAACGTGTATAACGACATTAAACGTGTATACTTAACGACCGTAAATACGCATACCTGGTAAACGTAAAAAGTAGCCCCCTCTGATTTCTGTAGATATTTTAGCAATGCGTGCAAATTTTTGCATGAAATTTATATAACTGTTAAGCAGGAAAATATACACTTTATCACCAAATTTTGTTAAAATATATATATGAAAACTAGAAATACGTTCTATGGAACGTGGTATCTGCCTCACATCCAAGTCCACAATGACCAACTGTTCTAATAATTATGGCCGGATGCATTGTTCATGCACGAAACGGCCATATTTGCAATTCCGCTCTTAAATCTGACGTCACCATTGTGTTCCTAAACCCAGATTTTCTTTAAGACGCGGAAATTTCGGCGATTAGCGTACATTTAAGGCAGATATTGGATTACTTAATACTTGCACGGATTTTTGGGACCTCTTGGCCTAAATTGGAGGTTTCGGGGGATGAGAAAGGGGTGGTGCGATATTGATCCCAACGAACTCGTTTTTAGATTTGGGGTTTTTATGTCTGCCAATTTTGGTAAAAATCGATCAAGAAATGCGACCGTGAGAGTGCCCACAGACGGATAAACTGACAGATTGACCGACAGACAGACGCAAACCGATTTTATAATCTGTATGCTATAGCTATGGGCAGATAGTAACAAAATTATGCTGTAAAGCATTATGCAAAACTAAGCAAACTGTCCCGGGTTTACTGAGAAGAATAAGTGGCCTCCAAACTCTCCAGATTTGAATCCGCTGGACTATCACGTCTGAGGAACCATGCTGGCTCTTTTCATAGCCATCAACAGATTACTAGTGAAGACAACGCTAGGAACGCTAAGAAATGAGAGTCGAAATAGCAAAATTTTGTCCATTTTCAACAAAACTCGGTGTCAAGTGTATATTGTCGTGTTTAACAGTTGTATAAAATTCAATGCAAATATCTGCACACTTTGCTGAAATAACAACCAAAGTCACGGGGGCTACTTTTTACGTTCATCCTGTATACGTTATATACGTGTATTTTGCAGTGAACGTACGTATGTAACAAGTATGCTTCAAATCGAAACAAACACTCAACAGACATTACAAAGACAAAATTCTAAGCGATTCCAGTAGCCGTAAATGTGTGATTCGGACTCAGAAACTAGAAAGTCACTGAATTTTATTCAAACCTCTGTGCAGCTGACTTTCTTGCTTGCGGCACTTCGCGCGCCTATTCTGAAACCACACCTGGAAAGACAGACGACCGGAAAGAAATACACTATTAATGGGTTCTTTTATCAGAGAGTCCATTATGAGTTGCAGTGCATCGATCAGTCCTTCCGTATACGTATGTCTCTCGGTCTGTCTGTTTAAACAGGTTTGTAATTTGTGAACAGAAATTTGTAGAATGTTCAAAGTTGATGAAAACATCCCTTGTAAGTAAGTAAGTACAGTCTTAGAAGAATCAGGGCGCATATTGCATATTGCCTTGTAGGACATATGACTGGGAGAGGCTAAGTCATATAAAACGTTCAAAGGCGAAATTTCCCCGTGATTGATGTGTGGATAGTGCACTTTATGGTTAACATAAATTTGCATAAAAATTATTGTAGTGTCAAGAAATCTTACTTTTTAACACAACAAGTTAAACATTTTATTGAAAAAGTATGTGAAAGCGACAGTCATATTATGCAATATTCATTCTTGCGCAGAGTGAACGGTTCAACAATGCGCTGTCACTAATTCTGTAATATCTTGATATCAAGATTGCAATAGAGAGATGATGATGATGACGAGACGACGACGACGACAACAATACGACGATGATGATGACTATGACGACAATGACGACCTTAATGACGACGCGTACCTGTATACGAGCTTCAGTAAGTCCGAGCCTCTGACTAAGTTCTTCCCTCATGAATGCGTCCGGGTAGTGAGTCTCATCGAAGAGTCGCTCCAGCTCTGACAACTGGTCCATCGTGAAGTTGGTTCGACTGCGACGCTGTTTCGTCTTCTGCTGTTCATCATCAACGAACGTCGGCGACATGTCTTGCTGCTGCTGCTGCTGTCTCGCCACTTCTCTACCATCCATCACACCCTACCCACCAGTCACAAAGTAACGTATCTTCATCAAAACATCTGTTAGGTCTATATTTTCAAGCAATTCCAATAAACGTAGTCTTATATCAATAAATTTAGATACAAATAATCGCCATTTAATTAGTAAGCGTGTGACTTAATGAAGATACGATTGCATAGCTTCTAATAAACTTATTTACTATAGCACAATATTACAATACAAGTAGCTCAGCTATCGCAGAGAGACCGCGCTGCAGGGTGGGTCAGTTTTGGCCAAAAGTGGAAGACAACATTCGGCAGACAATATACGTCTATCTTCAATCACTGTGACGTAATAGGCATGCAAAGCTATCGAATTCTGTGAAATGGAGCAAAATAAGAGCTATTATGCTGTTCGAGGTCATTCAAGGTCACCGATGTCGGTAACAATCGAAACACCGTATGCGACTTCCTATTAGTGATTAATAGTAACTGACATCTTATTTCATACCGTTTTGCAGTTATCGCAGATTGTTGTTTAAATTTTGTACACTTTGCGCTTTAGAGCCCGTTTTGGGGGCTTAGGGTCAACGTATACTATTCATCTTATTCTCATTGGAAAGCGCGTAGTGGACTTCCTATTAGTGTTAATTGAATTTTTTCGCTGTTACAGCTGAGGCGCTACGAGCGAAATTACACTGCGTCTCAAAAAGTTCCCACCTTTAAACTCTCTGTAACGTTGTCAAATATTAACCGATTTTCAGAATTTTGCACTGCTGGCGTACGAAATTTGCTACAGCATGTGCTTCCAGCAGTGCAAAAATTTTGAAAATCGGTTAAGATCTGACAAAGTTACAGAGAGTGGGAAGTTTTTGCTAGGTGCTACCGCTGAGGCGCTACGAGCGAATACTGACTGAAAATCGGCGATTTTGCTCCAACGGGGGCCGGTTGATCCAAAATTTGAGGTAGAAGTGGTCGCCTTCACCAACCGTTCTTCTCCTATCAGAAAACTAGGCTAAATGATATTTCGTAAGGTATAAAAATCTGGACAAATCTTTATTCCGTTTTGTCACAATGCACGCGTTTGACAGACGGACGGACGGACAGACGGACGGACGGGCGAACAGACGGACAGACACCTTTCTCGTAGCTAGTCCGCGCTGGCATTCCATGCAGCGCGGTAAAAACGGTACTTAGCATATCCAACCCAAAGGCTATAAGTTGCTAACTTGCAGTTTATGTCGTTGAACGCAATATGTAAATACATATACAATATACATATACAATACGGTGTTCTGCAAACGTTTGACGTTAGGAAATTCTCAGATATTTTATGATGAATGTCGTGTTTACAGCTGTTTATATTTTCTGACGTTTGACTCCAAGACACTGCACTGTTCCATATACTACAGTATTATTATTATTACTATTATTATTATTATTATTAACAAAGTACTGATTAAAGTGACGCTTAATAAAGTTATTGCAGGGGCACTTTAGTCACACTGAAGGCAACTGCACCTCGAGAGAAGGCGAGTCGAAATCGAAACTCGTTGTTGTCTGGTAATCTCGCTCTGTCGTGATGTCATCGTCAACGTCACTGTGTCGACCACCCACGTTGATCCTTTCACTTGCATTCGACTTCTTACCTGCACATAATCATTATAATGTGAGCAGATTGAGCAGCAAAGGAAATCTCGGTGACATTTGTGGAATGCTTCTTTCCATACTCATCAATTATTCAGTCATACAAACATTTTCAGCCTACAGACAATCATCTACAGACTACAATCATATCTGGGTGGCCATCAAATGTATTCCGAAGGTTCGGTCGTGGGTAAAGCTTCATTAATTGATAAAGACATCTGCCCACCCCTCCCATTAAATTTCACAAGGGGTCAAAGTGCGAAATTTCGCGTCGTTTTCGACATCACTCAACTTTAAGCCGCTCGCGTTTGCGCAAATGCAGCAAGGTATCCGAACTCTGAAAAAGTGCAACACAGCAATGATCGCCCTATGTCCTCACCAAGTTTGGTGAAGTTGGGTCCACGCACCCTTGAGAACCGTTCGGTAAAAGTGCCCCGCCCCCTAAAATTGCACGGCGAAAACGTGGTAAATCGTCAATAACGCAGCCGTGGATTACTCGATTTCGCTCAAATTGTGTAGAGAGTTTAAGCACATGACATCCGAATTGCTTTAAAAGTTCAAGATCAATATACCAAAGGTCACGGTCACAGCGTGACATAATGTGTGCAAAAATTCGCAAAATTATCAATAATTCAGCGGGGGATTGCTCGATTTTGTTCAAATTTCGTACAGACTTTGATCACGTGACGCTTGATGTATCGCAAACTTTCAAGATCAACGAATCAAAGGTCAAGGTCACAGCGTAACATAACGTATCAGCATAAAAACGCTATAATTCAGGCACAGATAAGTTGTCAAAGGTCAAACTTGGTAAAAAGTATCCCATAGCTAAGCACAATAGTAACAGATGTTCAAGGTCATTACGTCAAATATTGAAATCGCAATAACTCCCCCGCGGATTGCTCGATTGTATTCAAATTTGGTACAGAGTTTCATCAAGTCACAGGCGATACGCTGCAAATGTTCAAGGTCAAAGGTTGTGATCACAGCGTAAAGTAATGTATCGGCAGCATAAAAGCTATAATACGGCAATAGATAGCTTCAGTTCAGCGACTTCAAACTTGGCATGGCGTGGTAATTAAAGCGGAAAAGGGCTGGTGTGGCGTCGGGTGGCCTCAAGTTGTAATGCGTTCGCAATTGCCACGTTTTCTAGTTGATATATTTATATTTATAAACTACGTACAAAAGAAAAAAAAATAAGTTATCAATTACAGCTCTCAAGAAAAAAAACATATGTAGATACTTTGAAAAAATATTATTGATGAGTTGGCTATTATGCGTAAATATTTGAATATTTGTGCAAGGAGTGATGAGCTCTGGTTGTATCGTTTAATTAAGTTAGTTTTTGTTGTGTTATTTTCTAGTTTATATTTCGACTGCCGCATTTTGCTAAATAAAGATGATTATAAACTGTAATTGTAATATCAATTATTATCATTTTCAATACAAGTGCATACCTCTAGTAAATGCTGACAAGTGGCTCCGATAGTTGCTGCCTTCATCTGAGTTGTCCGACGTACTGGAACCAGTTGAAACAACTTCAATGTCGACGTCGCCTCGGTGATCTTTGTGTCCTGCAGTTCCTCTGTGGTCGTCCGTGCACGGCGGAGCGGCCATACAGAGACTCGACGGCGTTGTGATGTCAGACGACTGCGGCCAGCCGCGGTCGGGCGATGAAGTTAGCCGCCGTGAAGCGTCTTCGTGACTGCGAGACTTGGAGAACGACATTGTCACGAACTGCGTCAGCCGCTCCATTCCTTGTAAGACTTTCACTGCAGAGGCACAGGCAGCGGCGACTGCAGTTATAAGACGGCGATAGGCGCCGGAGTGAGATGCTATTTGCTGCTGATGCTGCTGCAACTAGTGCCAACTACTGCACTGAACTCGCACCAGTCAGCGATTAGTGTTATCGCTTAATCTCTCGGCATATTGTCATGCACTGTTGATTGGAAAGACCTCTTTAATGCGAGCTGATGTGGGTTTTAGGTAAGCGCCTATTGATACACACGTGTACTATTGGAAGCTGTTGCCAGCAAAGCCCCATGTCATACTAAGATGACATCATATTCAGGAACTATATTTTATTACATTTTAGCGCAGGTGAACTCACGTTCACGTTCGCTATAATGTCGTCGCCCGTCCGTCTGTCTGTCGTCTGTCTGTCTGCCTGTAACGTTCGTGCGCCCTACTCAGGCGATTGAAATTTTCGGCAATTTTTACGCCATTTAGTACCTCATTGACAGCCAGGCAAAATTTTACGGAAATCGTCCCAGGGGAACCCTCCATCCGGGGTGGGTTAAACGCAAGATGGGTAGCAAAATATAGCGATTTTGGACCTTTCGAAGGCCATATCTCGGAAATGGTGCAAGATATGATGTAAGTTACTATTAATCACTAACAGGAAGTTGCACATGAGCTTTCTATTGGTACCAAAATCGGTGACCTTAGATGACTTTGAACGACGTAATGGCCCTTACATTGCGTTATTTCACCGAATTCGGTAGCTTTAGGGGTGCATTACGTAAAAGTGGTTGAAGATACACCATACTTTCTGCGGCAGAAATGTAGCCAAAAAATCTAGTTTTAGCGATATATCACTTATGGCGAATTGGCGATATTCGCGGAGATAACGAGTGCGTTATCCGTATGCGGTCGCATATGAGCTTGGATTATTACTTACTCAGAATTATTTTCAAATTCAACTGCAAGTCTGATTTTACCATGATAAAATTTTTGTAAACTTTTGTTTAAGTTAAAGCGTAATTTTTGTATTTTGTAGTACGTGTACGATGTCGTCGTAAAAAAGTTCACGTTCGCTATCTCATTTCCTGGTGAGTTTCTTATTATTTGTGTTGTACCTGCTATTGTTGCTGCTGTTATTGAGCGCGGAAATCAGATTGTTAGCGATGACAAATTGTGACAATAGGCTTATGTCACATTACATATATTGTATATATTGCTGTAGTTTTCTCTGCTGTCT
>Ga0049105_1001569_pt1 | contig 10379 bp, 11 predicted proteins | sample WorMetvaBAHAMAS1_FD_61260 | JGI IMG/M metagenome (GOLD analysis project Ga0049105, IMG submission 61260) | Worm MetaG Olavius vacuus BAHAMAS.1 | ecosystem: Host-associated > Annelida > Digestive system > Unclassified | place: Germany: Marburg | collected 2013-04-09 | reverse complement strand
TAAATTTTACTACAGTCGCATGTAGAATTTCTTCACGATTAAAATGATGTAAAAACTATAAAAATCGGTTAAGATTAGCCAAAGTTATAGTCAAAAATAAAATTGTCACGTTTTTATGGTTCACTGTGTATATGATCTACTTGGGAAATGCTGTATTTAGGTTAGTTAGCAACAGTAGCAATATTGTAACAGTGTTTTAGAGCAGTTAATGTGAAGCATATATATGTGTATCATGCAGGTTTTATCACGACTGCTGCGAAGTAAAAATGCGGAAGATCTCCAGGCAGCAAACCGACTTATTAAAAACCTTGTCAAACAGGTTGCACTGCTATCTGTTGTATCTGTTCTGTCCACTGTATTTGTCTATCTCCATTCACTCACTACCTGTCCTTCACCATGTCCACAATGTGGTAAACATGGTATTTAAATTCAGTTGCATGTTTATTAACACGTATAAATAAAAATTGGTTTAGCTAGTACTTCGTTACCGTTAGTAATTAAAAGTGCTTGTGTCGCTGACTAAGTAACGGTACAGTGAAAGTGATAGTTATTTTTGTTTGAAATATAAATTATTGCACCGATGATTGTAGGAACAAGTTCCCGGTAGTATTACCTCAAATGGCTGTCTCTTTCCCTGCATTAACACCATGTGTCATCCCAGTCCTCGCAGTAATACTGCAGACTCAGTACCCATTATGGTGGAGTCACTGCCGTGTCCTAACCATCCCCATTACCTTGCAGTTTTTTGCCTGATGAATGAGTGACAGCAATTGTAATGGCCTTCACACTGTGTAGGATGCAGACCGGACAGAAAAGGCTTGCAAACGAGTGCGTCAGCTGGAGACGGTTTATAATAACATTCGCTTGTTGAATGACATGTTACGCAGACATCAGCCGGGAACCGCCACACAGTCAGATAAGGAAATCATGAAGGTATACCAGCTCAGCTGTACTTTCACTTAGCGTTATAGCCCGCTCGGTGGCTGCTTCTACAGATGACAGATGTTCGTACATGTAAATGGATTACTAATAATTATAATTTAATTCTACAGATTTTAATTGTTAGTTACAAGTAATTTTGAGGAATAATTTTATTTTAATTCTATTTTAATTTTGTCCATGTAATTTCAGTTGAAGTACTAATGTTTGTTCATAGAATGTTATTAAATGTCACCACACATTATCAGGGCGGGCCAAAAAATTACTATTTGACTGAACATCAGATTCAAGTTGACATCAGCATGCAGATTTTAAATAACACAGTTCAATTAATGATATGTGGAAACAGCATATAATGTTGCACAAAATAATACATCCTGTGCCATTATTTGTTGAGTCATTTCCTAGTCATAAATTGTTAAAATGTAACTCTGTCTTGGCTTAAGTCACCCCAACTATGGTGTACAGGCAAGGTGGAGTTTGTGACACCGAGGCAGCAGTGTCGGATCATTGCAGATAAACAACTGTTGTCTGGTCGGTTCAAGAATGTGTTGGTATTTAGGAGCTGCGGAACAGTCTGGAGAAAGAACGACCAAACTTGTTTCAGTTGGCGAGCTTGACTGACGAGCGAGACTGCACAAGTTTCTGTGAGTTGCTGATTGATGCACTGATCTTGTACTTGTTACTGTTATAGATAGCTGGGTGTTTGCCTGTGTGTTATGTGCATTGCATGCTTGTGTCATTGTATGCTTGATAATCCAGCCTCAGTGGCTGACAGCCATATCTCAATAAATGATGATGTTAAGGTGCATTAACGGGGCATTTGATAGCAGCTGGTTCCAGTCTTGAATGCCATGATGATTGCAACACTCAATATCAGACTGCTATATTTATTTGTTATTTTTAGTCAAATTAATGTTAAAAACTGAACATTAGTTTAACACTTCAGTGTAAGGGTCTAGTTATCTGTCACATGTAGGAAACAGCAAAAATCATTTTGTTATGACCATTGTGATGTGAATCCATGTGCACCCTTACAAGGTGACTCACTTTGAAAATTGGAAAAGCATTCTCCACTTCATTGCATGTAGGGTTTTGCATACGGATTCTCATCACAATTGTTATACCAAATTTGGTTCAAAACACTGGTAAACCAGCGATCGTTTTCGTAGTGCAGAGTACTTGGTACAGCGGTTTAACCTGTAGCTGCACTAAAGAACAAATTAAAAACAACAGACCATTACCATTTCACCCCTTCCTGGGGGTCACTCCCATGAACCGATTAACATGTCATGGGGTATTGAGTGGCGTCCCTGACATAATCGCCCGTGCCAAATTTGATGTCAGTCGGTGAAGGGGTTTCTCAGTGGCAGCACCCCAAAAAGTGTCATCTATACTTATTCGAAGTACCCTTACAACAGTTCTGCACTACTATGCAGACTGTGATAATTATTTATTGTGTGTTCTGAAATGTACTTATTTCCCTGACTGCGTGAAATTGGGCTGTACATGTCAGGTGTTGATACACTGCACATAATGTACTTACTGCTGTGTGGACTGGTGACTGTGTAGTGGAGATAACGAAGGCGAATGACGAACTGATGAAGGTGATGAGTCTGTATGATGAAGTGATCAACAAGGCCGACACTGGCAGTTTGCTGACTGACAACATTCATGGTAAGCCTGGCTGACTTGACTGACTGTGTGTAATGCTGAATGGAAACATTCTTGACTGGTAGCTTAACAGGGTTATGTTTTACTGGTATTTGTCTGTCTATCTGTTTGTTTGTCTGTTTGTTTGTCTGTTAGCAACCTCACATAAAAGCTGCTGATTGGATCTTCATGAAAATTTTGGCAACTGCTTCTAGGAAAAAGAACTGATTGAATTTTGAAGTCTTCTGCTTCTGGATCTGGATCTTTCTTTTGAAGGATTCTTCAACATTGTGAGATGGGGCAGTTTTCCACAGTTTGACTCATATCTCTCGTTTACTCTTAAGATTTATGCGTGTTTTGAGCAAAAAAACGGCTTTTGTAATGCCAAATTTCGGAAATTGGGGATAGTGGGGTGACCATTTTTGGATGAAATCCCCAAAAGGCACATCCTTGGATGATTTTACACGTCTTGAGCCATTATGCGTGCAGATCTGTTCACGGGTTTTTTTGTCTAGGTATCCGGACGATAAAAAAGGGACACTACAAAAAGTCACAGAGAGTTTATATTTCACCTATTTGCAGGGAATTCCCCACTCATCCAAATTTAACTAAAATTGGCATCTGAGTAGGGGTCGCCGACGTAATGAACCATACCAAGTTAGTGATGATCGGTTCGGGGAGTACAAAGTTACGGAGGGTCGAATTTTGCTTTGCTCCATAGGAATGGCTTGTTGCCTACAACACTGTAGCACGACTGCTACATGTGATCAATAACAGGAAGTTGCTTATGAGCTTTCGATTGGTACCAAAATCAGTGACCTTGAATGACCTTGAACAGCCTAATGGCCACTGCCTGCATTTGTTCTATCGCCAGCTATGATCATCGGCGAAATAATATCAAAATGTGTGTTTTACTGTGCAACAACATCAGTAACCGTGAGACTGTGTTTATAATCAAAGCGACATGAAATGTTAGAAACGTTATCATTTTGGTATGAATTGTTGGTTTGCTAATTTGTGTTCTTAGTATTAATTATGTTGTGTTGTTGTAACGGTGGTGAAAAATTTACCGGAATATCTTTTGCGAGTGCATTTACAGACCCGCTGTCGACTTGGCGAACTGAAAGGTGTAAAGTATGAAAGTGCAAAAATGAAAAAGCAACAACACCAGCCTAATCCTAATTTTAATTATAACGCTAACCCTAATCCTATCCTAACCATAACTCTAAAGCTGACTGCCCTGTCGTGAGATAGCACGCTTTCTTTGTGGTAGCTAAGCTTCTTCTTCAACATTGCGAGATAGGGCATCTTTTCCACAAGTTGACTCATATCTCTGGAAAAACTAACGGGATCTTTGTGAAAATTTTACCATAGCTGTATCTTCGGATATGCAAGCCCTCGCTAAATTTTGGAAGTCATCTGGATGTGGACTCTGGACCGGATTCTTCTTGGCAGAGGTCTGCGCTCTCCATGTGCTAATCTTTGATGATTTTGTTACCAGTTCAGCTGGCTGTTCTGGAATAAAACAAGTTTCTTGTTGTTGTTGTGAATTCAGATCAGCAGACGTTCATGACAGACCTAGCATCGCTGTCAAGTTCCAGTCGTCGGCCAGCAACTGATAACTCATTGAGTCTTCTTGATGATCAACTGCTGGGTCAGTTTCTGTGTGTTGTCTTGCGTTTCATTACTGATGTTTACTTGATGATCAGCTCTTGAATAAACTCATCGGTTGAAACGAAAATAACTGTTAACGATTAATACTAAAACAACCAAAATATTTACCTAAACTAGTGACGTTTCGGCACCAACTGTTGCCTTCTTTAAACTGAAAACTCTCTGCTAGGAGTTGCTACAGTTGTAGCCGCGGAGAGTAGTAAGACTTCTCTTCACATCATCCTTTACAGCACAAGTTGAGTGTGGTAAGAACACTTCTTGATAGATGCTCGCAGATGGTCACTGAGGAACAGGATCTCCAAGCAGAAGAAGCTCACAGACAGGAAGCCCTTTCTTGGTGTAGTTACCCAGAGTGGACCATTAAAAGAGTCAAGTCAGGTATGGAAGTCCAAAAAGAAAAGAGTAAGAAAAAGAAGAAGCCTAGATCTAAGTCAGTAGACCATAAGACATTAGTGGTGATTCCGTACTGACCCGTCAAGGTGGTTTCTGAGGCTATGGCTGTGGTGTCTAAAAGGCATGGCATCTCCACGGCCATGAGGCCCCACACGACTATCAGAAACCTTTTGGTTCATCTGAAGGACAAAGTAACCAAAGAAGACACAGCTGAATGCGTTTACAGGATTTGATGTAGAAACTGCCAGAAAGTCTACATTGGAGAGACGGGACGCAGTTTTGGAGTCTGTATAAAGGAACACCGGAAGGAAGTGGAATTACACAACGGCCAGAAATACACCAGAAGCACCAGGAAACAATCACAGTCAGAGAAGAGCAAATCTGCAATCACAGACCATGTCAACATAGAAAATCACATTATCGACTGGGAAGAGGTGACAATTATCGGCTGGCAATCTGATCGGACAACACGGTGGATCAGGGAGGCCGTCAAAATGGCAGGAAGGCCAAGACGTCATGAACAGAGATGAGGGGGTCTTCCTGCTGCCCTACGTCTACGACAACTTACTACTCTATGCGGCTACAACCGTAGCGACTCCTAGCAGAGAGTTTTCAGTTCGAAGAAGGCAGCAGTTGTTGCCGAACGAATGTCACTAGTTCAGGTATATATTTAGGTTGTTTTAGTGTTACTCGTTAACAGTTGATGATCAACTCCTGGGTCAGAATACCTGCCTGAATTGTACAAACCTGCCTGCAACACCTCATCACGGCATACTCCGATCTGCCAGAAGCAATCAGCTCATGGTGCTGCCATTCAAATTGTCCACCTTCGACATACGTTTTTTTAGTATAACTGGTCCAACAGTTTGAAATAATCTCCCTGAATATCTCAGAGACTCCACATTATCCATTATTTGTTCGGGCATTATCTTAAAACTTACATATTTGCATGTTATAAACTTTTCCTCACGTCTTAGCACACTGGAGACTCCGTGCTATGCAAGTTTAATTGTCAGTTGTCTTAGTGTTGTCCTGTGGTTTATATTGCACCAAGAGTCCAAGACAGCAGAGATGCCTACTGCATGCAAACTACACATAGCTCATGAATCGCAGGATCATTGCCGGACAGATTGATGCAGTGTCGATGATACTGGAAGGTTTTGCAGTCTGATACGCAGCACATAGAGAAGAATGTTGTGTTTTTTGTAATGTTTGTGAGGATGATGCCTTGAAGCATAATACACAACATACTGGCACATGTGGCATGGGTGTCAGTTGAGAATAACACTTGTTACATGCAGTACTGTTGCTCTGTACCTACTGTGAGTGTCTCAATACCTTCGTTGTATGTCAGCTTTGATCAGTGCAGTACGCGTCATAACTTGAGCTGTTTCTGATGGAGTACCACGATGTCAGCTTCGATCAGTGCAGTAGGCGTCATAACTTGAGCTGTTTCTGATGGAGCACCACAATCAAGTTCACCCACAAGTTCACCCACACCTCTGTGGCTTAACTAAACCAGGCTCCACAGTTGTGTGTGTTCTCTGTTCACTGGTTCAGTGTTGTCGACACTGCTAGGTTCAACTAATGGCGTCGTCGATGACTTCGGAGATTTTTTTGCAGCAAATTCAACGGCCTCGCTCAACGTATGCTGTATCATTTCTTCCTATTCAGTCTATGTATTTATTCTTTTGTTTATAGAATATATACTTGATTGCTTGCAAGGTACTGTAGACCTGTTGCTGAACTGGCATTGTTTCTGGACGACTGTTTTTGTGACATTTATTATTGTATTTTCTGCTAGTATTACAAAAGCTTATTGATTTACACCAGTTTTTCTCACATGGTGATAGAAAGTTAGTATAATATGTGAAGAATAAATGGCCATTTTCAGTGCCACAATTGCTGGTATTGGGCCAAGTTTTTAAGAAGATATTATAACGAACATCTGGTTTAATGAAACACTGTACATTTTTGCACTGATATTCGTGCAAAATGTAATTGAAGGTGATCAGATTTGTAGCATTTGAAGAAGCACATTGGCCACTACATATGTTGAACATGTCAGTTAGCCAGTCTTGTGCTGCTATGAATCCGTTATCTTCTACAACAGGTTGGCAGGTTAGTTTGTCGTATGAGCTGAACTGATGAAGTATTGTGCTTGTCTGTACTGGACAGTTATCTGTTGGAGCCAGTGCATCACGTCCAGCCATCAGCACCGCAACTACATTTATGAACACAACGTCATCTCACACGGGCCTTCCTGCATTTACGCAGACAAACCCACTACAGCCAAGTGCGTTGCCAACCGTGGGAAACATTATCACGTCATCTGCTGGTTTCAATTCGCCATCTTCATCCATGCTGAACTCCATTCCACAGTCTACGTCAGCCTCCTCCAATGAGCTGCTGCATGATTTTGGCTTGCTGCATCTTAGCTCATCGTCATCTGTTACGGCTGCTGGTAGTGAGCCGGTACTATTGATCAGTGCTTCCACTCAGCCACCAGCACCTTCAGCTTTCATTGACTATGCATCATTTACATCTGCAGACAAACAGAGTATGTCATCTAGCAATAATAATTATTAATTTGTACGCAAGTTACAACACGCAAATAACAGGCATGATAAGAAGATACAGAACATGCAAACACAGGAAAGAAAGGAAATGAGAGCTGTGACGCCAAACCATCGAAATATGTGTCTCAACCATTATAGCATTCATACATGTGACCTTGATCTTTTAAACCTTTTCAGCAGTGTCCACGCGCAAGCTGAATATTTGCATCAGGTTTCATTGAAATTCCTGCAATAGGTAAAGAGCTGCTGTATGTTAATGGATGGACAGTGTACTGCTGGACAGCACCAGATGTAATTCCTTTACTGTGTATTGTTGGCAGAGACATATAAACGATAAGATATACTACTTAATACAAACAAATTGAATCACAGTTGGTATCTCATCAAACGAAAATATGTGCTATTTACTGTCTTCTCTGAGTGTCAACATTTCAATTAGCACATACAGCGCGGCTTTCAAATCAGCAGAAACATAGAGTGTAGTGACTTCACGTCACATTTTTTGTGCTAACGTTGCAGTAATACAGTACAGAATGCATCACGAGTGCTTAAAAGCAGCAAAATTTAGTACACAATACCAAACAGAAATTTAATGAAAGAGATAAAAATGAAGCTAATGTGAAAGTATGATGTTTAATTTGCAGCTGTGCTACTCAGTAGCAACTTTATAGCATGTTTATCGACATCATTTCATTGTGACCTGTCGATGGCCACTAGTGTCCGCTTTACAGTGTAGGCCATGCCTGGCAAATTACTGACATAAGCCTGCTGGGTATGCATCACAAGAAAGGAAAGTGCACAGATTTAACTTGCAATTTAAAAACTGATTAATCAGCTTAGTCTCTCACACAAATCAAACAAAGGAGATGAAAAGAGAAAAAAAACACAAAACCAAAGAGCAATTAAGTCCAGAAATGGTCATAAAAATGTGTGAGATTTGTCCGGAAAGGTGAGGGAGACTGGTGGGAAGGATTTATGGAAAAGGTAAGCTTTTGAGTTTGGAGTGGAACAGAGATGGAGTGATGCATAGTGAAAGTGATGATGATGATGAACTGATGAGCGAAAGATGAAATGACAGCAACAGGGACTCATTATCAACAGGTTTGCAAAGTTATTTAGGGAGTTCATTCCAGAGACGAGGTGAGGCATGGCAGAAAGAGTGGTTGTTGACTGTCTGGTTAGAAGTTGTGTAAGTCTTGTTAGTGTGCGTGGTTTGAAATTAATCTCATAGACAGGCAAGATAGTTGAGTGGGGTTACATGTCACTGTTGCTTCTGTGGCATTTAAATGTTCTTGGACCTGGGCCGCTGTCGTAATCGAGGGCGATATTGAGAACTGGACGGGAATGCTTCTGCAATTGACTCCCAGGTCGGACACAGACATAACACACTTCTGAATGATAGATAACAGTCTAGTTAAATCTGAAGGTGGTCGTACAACATTTTCTCTGCAGAGTTGCTTTAGCGTAATTTAATGGTGTAGAATATTGTAATTGTTAATGGAAGTTTGAGTTTGTCACTTTTCCATCGGCATCATGTATAAATGTATATAATGTGTATGCAGTTTTGTGGCATGCAATGTGATGCTGTTGTGATGTCATCATCATGTCATCATTACTCAGTAACTGTAGAGTGTTCGTTTCTGTTTCCACTGGTACAGAAATTGTAAAGTCACTCAAGAAATGCCAGACTTGTAGTCTAAAACAGAGTAGCAGGTTTTTTTGTGGTTCACACTGTATAATGTGTATGCATTAGTGACTGGTCTTCTGTGTGTGGCGTTTTGTAGCAAGTGACGGTGATGGTCTTAACAGTCTGGAGGCTCTGGGCAAGTCAGCACTGGTAGAGTCATTGGCCGGAGTGACAACATTAGCAGACTGGAAAACTCAGCCATCAACTGTCACGTTAGTTATCACATACAGTCATGGTAGTCATCGTCTGCAGTCATGTTAATTATTACCGTACAGTCATAATAATTATCACTTACAGCCGCATTATATATTACCTGCACTGTCGTAGGTATCACCTGCAGCACATTAATCATGTAATTATGTTTATTATCAGCTACAGTCATCACCTCCTATAGTCACATTGGTATCACCCACAGTCAAGTTGATTATCACCTGTAATCAGGGTAATTATCAAAACCTGCCATAGGTTTGGTATTGAACGTCACGCATACTGAGAGCTGCATACGCTAATTTCCGTGTGTATGTGTGTAGGACTACTCCACCCAAACCAGTGGACCGATTAGCATAAAAATTACACTTGTAGATAGAACATATCATGATGATTGCTATAGGCTAGTTAGATTTGAATTATATACAACCTCCCCATTGAAATTTATCCAAAAGGCCTAATAATGAACGCTATTGCAGCAACGACAAGTTCCGGTCTATTTTTAGCAACAATCTACAACCAATCGCAACTCGCAAAAGAAAGCACGGGGCATGCTATTGGTCGATCAACAGCTAGTAGTAGTAGTAGTGGTGGAAGACGTGTATTCGGAAGTTAAGAAGATGCTGTGGTGTCGTCTGCTTTTGCGAAAAACAGCTATTAATTTAGTTCGACATACCTGTGTCCATTAAACTAACGTTAGTTATTCGAATGAAATTAGTGGCGGCCATATTGGGCAGGGGGGTTATTCAGAGGAAATGTTTTGCCGGTCCAGTGCTGCCCCTGTGGGCGGGAAAGGCAGGTTTTGGTGTGCTGCATTCAAAGGAGATGCCATTTTGTTACCTTTTGGAAGATAGATTACTATAATGTGACGATCTTCTCAGCTGTACCTTAACACATGAGAAACCCATTAAATACTGAAAATATGTCATAAATAAATTACTTCTATTGAAGAATTCATGTCAGATACGACACAACGCCTATGTATGAATCATATTGTCAGATTTCGTTCGTTTTTGGCGTATATTTTGTATGGTTTCCTTTAGACGGAGGTGCGAATAGCTGGAGCAGGTTTTGGTGTGCTGCATGCAACTCAGTTATTATTATTATTATTATTATTAACAAAGTAGTGATTAAAGTGACGCTTAATAAAGTTATTGCAGGGGCACTTTACATAGTTATCTGTGGCTGAAACGCTGTGAAAGTACTGGGCTGACAGTTAACAGTCGAATGACGATTGAAACAAAGAT
>Ga0049105_1001568_pt1 | contig 10380 bp, 3 predicted proteins | sample WorMetvaBAHAMAS1_FD_61260 | JGI IMG/M metagenome (GOLD analysis project Ga0049105, IMG submission 61260) | Worm MetaG Olavius vacuus BAHAMAS.1 | ecosystem: Host-associated > Annelida > Digestive system > Unclassified | place: Germany: Marburg | collected 2013-04-09 | reverse complement strand
TGGAACAGCCGATATCGACCAATAGCGTGCCACGTGCTTTCTTTCCGCGAGTTGCGATTGGTTGTAGATTGTCGCTAAAAATAGACCGGAACTTGGAGGGGTCCTTATCCGTGGCTACATACAGCATGAATAGGAGGTACGGCATCTGGTACTTTGTAAATATCTGTGCATATGACCCACTGACAGTCGTGCTTAACAACATAACTCATTCGACAAGCTAAACAGCGCAATACAATAATAACGTAACATAAGCGTATCTGCGTCGGAGAGCAGAAACCCTGTTTTTTTTACTGCGGATGCTCCATTTGTTCCATTTATTTAAACATTTTGTAGCATACAGTACATAAGAAATTAGCATACACACAAAACACAATACGAGAGATATACTACAGTTGATTAAAGGGTGATATTTAGCCACCACTTACATAATCCCTAAAGAGGTGGGATGGAAAATAGACAATTGCAATTAGCTAAACAGAATGTTTTAGATATTGCGATAAGTCAGTTCGTCTGAGAAAACATCTGAATCGTCTCAGTGAGCTGAAATCAACCGTAGCACAGTTTAGATTATTCCATAGCTCATTAACACGTACGCAAAAGTAGTGTTTTCTGGTGTTGACAACTGTGCGGGAAACAAAGGATGTCCACGTGTGACGCAAACAGGACTGAAAATAAAATAGTCACTTTTTTCTTTCTTTTTCTTGTTTTTATTCAATTTTTCAATCGATATTTTCGCTTGCTTTTCCTCTCAGGAAACAAGCGCGATGAAATTGAAAGTTTAACACAACGTGCAGAACGGTCTCAATTCGCAGACGATTACTTTTTACGGTAATCTAACCTAAGATAAAAAATACAGCCTCTCGAAATTACGCCAAAACACTGCAGCGAGGTAGTCTGCACACTGCTGTTGCGTGCAGCGCAGTCAGCCCTAGACCAACTAACAACTGAGAACGGTCACACTGTCTCCAACGCAGGCAGAGTCCCTTTTCTTAAAAAACTCTACGCCAGAATACAACTGTGATGGTTTAAACCTTCCTCTCCAGCAGCAAAGTGGAAAATATTTCTAAAAGAATATTTGTGTCATAGATACTCTGTTTATGCACTTAGCCGCCATATTGGTTCTATAAACAGCAAACCTGGAACTACTGACAATCGCGTATTTGTAAATCACCCTTGCGTAATAACAGACACACTTCGAGAAACGTATTTATAAATCTGAGGTGACATTAAGGGTATCAACGTTGTTGTTGTTGTTGCTGCTGCTGCTGACGATGACGATGATGATGGCGTGGGTGTTTCTTCAGAGAATTACTGGAAGGGTAAAAATATCTCCACGCGAAAACGAGTACTGCGAAACAGAGGCAGAAATCCGCCGAATCAAAACAAGCAGTTTACGCATAAACGCAGCTTTATCTGGGCTGTTTATGTTTTCGTTATTTTACCGTTATTATCACTATTTATTTCAGGGGTGACTCACACACTGCTATCATTTTCCAAAGCGAACAAAGTGTACGCGTTTTTTTCAGACTCCGCTCTTCCCCTCCTCTCAAAAGTTTACAAGAAAATGCTGATTTGCTTTTCAAAACTTTTATTACTGTGTCATTGTGTTTTTATTGTACTTTTGTGTTTGTGTATAGCATTGTAAGTGGCCAGTTGGCCCTTTTGTTATTAATAATAATACTCGAATCTAGGGCTGCTGCTGTCGAGTAGTTTGCTAGTCGTGTACTCGATCAAGTAACTTTTCGGAACCGAAACCGAATAATGCAATGGCTGCTCCGTTGCTCTACATGGTGGTGATGTGCACGAAGTAACTTGTGTATATAAACTATACGTTGTTGTTGTTGCTTAACATAATGCTTGTTTGAATGTCAGTCAGTGATTACAAATGGTTCGGAGATTTTACGTCATTCACGCTCCAATGCTGTTATACTGACAAGCTACTGCGGGCTTTACGTCACGTAAGTAAGCCAAATATTCAGTTGTGCCGTTCAACATACTGGCTGACAGCGACGGCGCTACACCAGGGCGCGCCAGGTCAAATGACCTGGCAGGAAGATCTACTGCCCTGGCTCCGCCCTGCCTATCCCTGCGTATTGCTTTGCTTCGGTGATAGTGTAAACAGTAAATAAAAATGTTACCATATATGACCGCTTTATTTGATTCATTTTGACGGTGATGAAACGGTTTAGGCAGCCTGTGTTTGAGGGCGACAACTAAGAAAAGGTCGTCAACTTTTTCTGAGGAAAAAAAGTGCATCCGGGTGACCTGGCTGGAGGATTTTCTGACCTCGAAATGACCTGGCTCCTTTACTGCGCTGGCGCCGCCACTGGTGGCCGAATCCGGGAATCAGGAACACAGCACAGCCCTATTATTTTGTGACATTTGTTACCTCTTTTCTTCCCACACTCCATGACAGCAATTATATCCAATTTCTTATGCTATCAGTTCAGCGGAGCCAATCCTCTCGTCTCCTGCGCTTCGGTAGCTTCATCGGCGTTTTTGTGTCCGCATTCTTGATAATGGCCTCGATGATGATGATGATGATGATGAATGATGATGGTTGGTTGGTGATGGTGGTGGTTGCGGTGGTTGACGAACGCGGCGACATACGGAGCGAGGCGTGGTCGGTCGCACGCTGATTCGCATCTAAACACACGCACGCACACACGCACGGGCACCTTGACGTCACGTGACCGCCATCAAATCAATAACAACACTCGCCACATATAACGGTGCGCTGTGACGTCATCCGCTGTGACGTCACGAGTCCACGCGCTCAGAGGTGTGCGGAGCTCCGAAAGTTCGATCCGCTCCCGGTGCCCTTTTCTGTTAAGTGGTTCCATGTCAATCGAATGATCCATTAGCCGTGCGATGCCTCATGCGCCTTAGCAGGCAGAAGATCGATGGCTAAACGGCTTACGGCTTAAAATAACAATCCACAGCACAACCCTGCTAGATAAATTACAAATACACCGTGCTTTAAAAGACTCCAAAATTGAATTGCACTGTCTTTTAAAAGCCGCACCTCTGTTACGTAAATAAAAAAAGTCAACAAATATGAATCAATGGTGATAATATTTAGTACAAAGAATATTTATGTATTAATTTTATTATTTTAATATTAAGAATCGTACACGTAGTACATAAAATCTGAGCTGTTCAGTAGAAAATGACCTTAAGAAAGCATCAATAATAACTGAAATTAAGCTACAAATCGTTAACATGCAAAACGCCACGTTTGAACATCACTAACTCCAGTAATCAGTAGGTTAATCTACACTTAATTGTCTTTATTTCCTTACAGAAGAAAATGGTAAAAGGAAAATCAGTTAAATTAACAACCAGGGTAGGCAAACTACGACCCACAAGGTCAGTTTATGCAGCCCGCTAATGATATTACATGGCACCGTCAATTTTTACGATCCCAGACATTTTTAATAAATATTACTTGCTTACTTAATAAATATCGATAAAATAACGTGCTCAACAAAACAACAATGGGTTTCGTGGCCATTTTTCTACTTTCCTTGTCTACCAAATGATACAGTTGCATGATGAATATGTTTATTTGCTATCATCATCATCATCATCGTTTATTTCAGACTCAAGGTCCATAGAAATTAGAATAAAACAACACAGAGGACAGACAGGAAACATACAGAAATATATACAAAAGGACATATCAAACACGGAGAGTGAGAGAGACCATGTGATATGTGATATAACTTCCATTATTTAAAAAAAATAGTTTTTTTGTTGAATCCGGCTCGCCGGAGAGTATGGATATGTTCCATGTGGCCCACTGATGGAGAGGTTTACCAATCACCGAGCTATAATAACGGAATCAACGACATTCTATAACATACCGTAGCTGAGGAGATGGGTGTGAGCGAAGCATTTTGAGCAAGAATTGTAAAAAATGTTTTAAAAGTCAAGTTCTGTGATTTATGATGAATGCTCTTGCATTTTAGAACGCGTCTACTTTGTTAGAGCGCGCTATTGCTAGAAAACATTCTGTCTCCCTGTCCGTCCGTCTGTCTGTCTGTCACACTCGTGATGTATCGAAATATAATTCACACTGTACGATAGAGTGATGCGTCTGTTTTCTTTACGCCAAACTTCATAGTCGTAAGTATATGGACTTACCCCCAACGGGTATGTTAAAGACAGATACCCACTGTCGAGAGCAGAAATTAAAAAAAAAATCCGCAATAACGTGGAAACGGTGCGAGATAATCATGTAAGTTGGTATTATTCAGTAATGGAAAGTTGCATAAAAGCTTTGAATGAATGAATGAATGAATGAATTTATTCGCTTGACAGAATAACAGTCATTCAAGCAGGAACGCCGAGGCACGATAACTGCGTGCGCTTACCGGTGTCCTGAAAACCAATTAACAACTGACTGCGTAGTTAAAACCAGCATTACGAATAAAAGCTATTTATTTATAAAAACATATTCAAATTTGATACCAAAATCGATGACCTATAACGACCTAGAACGGCGTACTGATCGTTATTTTGCGTTATTACACTGAATGCGGGTTTTATAAACACAGCAATTAACTGGCTAGTGGATTTTCGAAAACACATGAACAAATTTGTATTCGCAGTTAATCTGAGAGAGTCATTTTTGTCCAGCGGGCGGTTTTACAAATTAATAATAAACCGCGGACGCCCGGAACCGCTTGCGGACTTGAGTCCCTAAATGAACCAGTCCGGAGTCCACACACCTCCGACACCTTCCAAATATATAGCGAGCCTAAAAACAGCACGGTCATCGCGAAATCCTGATGGCTTACGAACTCCGGGCAGAACAGATGTTTACTACGGATACTTAATATAGACTAACGACATTGCCCTAAAAACACGCTTAGCACGCGATTTTTGCTGCAAAATAATTTCAACAGCATATGAAGTATGTGTAGAAACTTTTTAAAAATTTAAACTAGCCGATTCGATGAAATGACCAGCAATATGCGGGTTTGTCTAGTGGCAGGTCAAGGGAAAAAATGGACGCTATAAAAGTTTGGTCTATAACGTTCTTACTTGACAATACGTTGCCATTGATTTCTTATTAATACTGATAAAGAGAGCATAACTTGTTAATCCCTATAGGCCTAACTGCAAACAATTCAAATTTAGACATTCTACACGGAAATAATTATGTATTCAGCAGTAATTGATGAAGAAAACATTATATGTTACGGGAAAGCCGCCTAATATGGGCACCTTTAGGGAAAACCGGCCTTATGTCCTCGTGTTGAGCGTTATTACTTTGATTTTTTTGTTGCAACATCTTGTTTTGGACCCAGGCCTGACATTTTCGCCTCAAACAATAACGCAATACACTAGTATGTTACGACAGCCATGAACAGTGTCTGTTTATCAGTGTCCATATTAGGAACCTCTCGCCAAATATGGGCAACCCCGTGCTTGGTGTGGACACGTCGTGGCGCCATATATTATGCTCAGCATTTTAGATCAGCAGTAAGTTTGACACAATGAAAGTTTGACTTATCTCTCTCAGCCTTGCGTAGAAAGCACACTCCCAATCATTAAACCAACAGCGCGTAAGGCTATATACTCATTCTTATGGGCACGGCATATATTTTACGACAGCAACAAACAGTTTTTGTTTACCAGTGCTCAGAAACCTCTTGCCAAATATGGACACCCCCTGTGCCTTATGTGGACACAAGGAGCCCGTAGATATTCTATGGTAGAATAAACGTAAATAATTTTCGGACAAAAATTACAATAAAAGTTGAATAAAAGTAATATGAAAGTGCAAATTAGTTGAATTATTAGTAGAATTATCGGCAGAATGCCCCGCTGTGCGGGGCGTCCAGATGGTCCGTGTCCAGACAGGAAGAACGACCAGACGGTCGGCGACACGCAGGGCGATGTAATGTTATACCCGACTATGACGAGTATCGTTTTCCATTCCGACGCGGTGCGCCTGGGCGGGTCGAAGCAGCATGTCGGTAAAGGTTCAACTGGTAGTACCGGTACGTAGACAGATGGCAGAACGACAACGACAGATGTGGAGCCGCAGGAAGCCACCCACCGGTGATGCCACGAAGGCGTGTCTGAATTTATCGCAAATTAGCTGCAGCTGCTGGCGTATGCTAGTTATAGGCCTACTACCGCGACAAAGCGCATACCAAAGCTCTATGATCAGTGGCGTCACCAGCTATGGGGCACTGGGGCACGTACCCCCTCGACTTCCAACGGTTTCATTTTTAGTTCACTTTGGAGTAAATCTGAGAGCCAACTATCCAAGTATTTTGTAGCTGCGAGAATAGCTGATGCAGATGTCAGCAACTCACAGCTCTTTCAATCAGTACTGCATTAGTCACAAAACTATTAGTCATCGAGCAGCTGCTGCACCCGGCCCTGAAGTCCACCGTGAGTGCCCAGGACATAATTTCCATATTTGCCCCTCCTCGCAACAAATCCTAGCGACGCCACTGTCTGTGATCTGCTGGCCTTCTACTCTTCAGCGCACCAGACCAAAAGTGGAGTTTGGTACCTATATACCTGGTTAAGTATTTATAGTGGATATTGTGAATTTAATGCTTTAGTTTATGTGTGTAGAGTAGAACTGTCATTATTTTTTTCTTTTTCATTTGTCGTATTCTTGCTTGTTCCTGTGTTGTTTGCTTGTGCTACCATATTGAATGGTGAATAAAGATGAATATTACGACTGCTAAGAAGGTACTTTTGTCCAAGTTTCAACAGCAGATTACCTAATTCAGTGGATATGCCGGAAACTCGCTGAAATTGAGCCGAACGAGTATGTTAATGGTGTGTAATGTTGTAATGTCTTGTGTCATTTCAACCTTAATAACGGTTGCATTTCAATAAATATCAAATCAAATCAAATCAAATTTATTAGCAGCGAACCAAAGTACAAAATAACACAGACAAAAACAATACAACTGGTTAACTACGGGGCAAGGAAGGTCCTAAAAGACACTGATACTTTCCCCAGAAAGAAAAATAGACAAAGAAGAAAACAACAATATGCAGCAACAGATACAGATATCTTGTATCCTCATTCTTGTATTCTCATTGTAGCCTCATCAGTCCCATACGCACGCCAGCCAATCGCTGTGAAACTTTATAGAGCACATTAGCTGCCCTTACAAGCCTAGGTCACGTGACCCCACTTTAATTTTTGGCAGCCTCGATATCTGTACTGTGAACACCGTCCACCGGTAGGCCTATGCCTAGACTCTAACGAGGATCGACGAACTAGAGAGCATTTCGCAAATTTGGATCAAATGGCAATCTGGTCTAGAAAATGTGACGTCGTTTCTTTCTAGGGCCTATGGGACTCTTAATCTGATTTACCTCCCCCCAAAAAAAAACTAAATAGAAAAAAAGAAAGCTACAATATGCAGCAACAGATACAGATGTCTTGTATCCTCGAGGGCCGATATAACCTGCAGGATGTCAGTGTGTGTATCGGTATGTCGAAACGATATTTCGAGAAAAAAGAAAACTTTTCAGAGGACAAATTCTGTAACACGTGTATACATGTGCGGTCTGGTGCGCAGATAGCTGCCGCAGCTGGATAATGTTCATTTCCGCTGCTTTATTAGCCTCATCAGTCCCATACGCACGCCAGCCAATCGCGTGCGCGCATCGTGTCACGTGATGCACACCGACGTCATCCTACGTATCCGGTATCTTGCCGTCGCATCGCATGCGGTAGTCGAATATCGTAAAAATCGATTACATCGACCCAACTCCAAGTCTCTGAGCTATGTTGATGCGCGTCGAACTTCTCATGAAATTCGTTCGCTTTCCCGTCTGTCTATCTACATGTATCTGCAAACCGGGACATTTACGGGCACCCGATGACGCTAACTGTAGCCTAGGCTTATATGAAAAAATTTCGGAAGGGACAAAAAGTTGTTGTCAGGGGAAACATAAATTTTACCCATGTAAAGGCTATAATTACATAAATTCAATGCATGAAGATTACTTTAAAGGTTTGGTAGTTCCAGGGCCGTAACTAGGATTTAGGCCCTAAGGTCGGTCGGTCATAAAGTCAGGGGGTTGGGACAGGCAAAGCCCGAATGTCCGAAGCCTGAAGCTTGAAAAGCCGAGAGCAGTGATGATGTTCTTGGGGAGGGGGGACTAGCCTAACCCTTTCCCCACCAGCTGGTCTGGAGAGTGTGGTAAGCCCCGGCAGTTTTCTCGCATTATATAGACGCCAGATGTCTTCTCGCAAAATAGCGTACAAAATCGTTTAACCGAACTTAGGTATTTGCACACTTCCAGGCATAAAGAAGTTGTTATAACGATGCATGATACGTCTAAAGACAAGCAACATAGAAGCTCTGTGAAACACTGCGCATCGAATGACTCCAGATCAGGTGCACATCCGGCGGAAATACTATCTCCAGACATTGATATGACGGGCTGGCTGCACCGCCGCTTTTGTCATTTCCGTCTACGTGACCACGTGATCAAGAACTCGAACAAGCGCCGTGGGAGCGCGCGACTGTGCAGATGGAACGAGAAGGGAACGAAGATGGCAGCAGCCAGGGTATAACTATTACACAGGACCCTGGATAACGTCAGCTAGGCCCTGCTCTTATAATACTGATAGGAATGATCTTTAATTAATTTTTGGTTTTGATGCCATAGCTAGTATGGCTTCTTAAACGTTTTCATGGCGCGTCCGCATTGCTCGCAATGCAGAGCGTTGTAATAGCACGGGCTGTCTGTCCGTTTGTCTGTCCGTCCGTCATGTTCGGTGTTTTGTCCAGACGAATGAAGATACGATCGTGCGGTCTTCAGCCTCAGGTAAGACAATCATTCTAGTTTCTGGGTGGGGAGGTAAAGTTTATCCGGATATTTAGACGGGATCACCACCCAGCGAGGGCGTTAAAGTGAAGCGACCCCTGTCGCTAGCGAAAAATTGAGCTTCTTGTTACTACTACTATACTACTACGGCTTTTCGTCGTCCGGGTTTCATTGTCACTTGATCTGCCTTCTTAACGACTACTTATCTTTTTCAGCTCAGCTGGCTGAGCTAGTAGTATACCTGGTCAAAAGCCGCCTACCTATCTCTCTCTGTGTGTCTCTTTCTGTGTGAATGTGTGTGCCGCCCCATACCCTTCCCCCAGACACCGCACCACGAAAAATGGCTACAAGATCTCAATAAACTTACTTACGTACTTATAAACAGACAAACGCAACTGATCAACCAGCTAGCCGAATTACGACTAGCAACGAAAACATTGAAGTAGGGCGGCCACACAGAGAGTGGGTGGATAACACTGTAGCTTGGTGCAGGGCTAGCATACAAGAGATGAGCTACTCGGAACAGGATGGCACCAAATGGAACCGGATGATCGATAATCAATCAATAATCGAAAATCGATTAATGGCGTCGGACTCCAACTGGCGATGCGCCCGATGTGTTTTATGATGTTCGCTGCGTATTATGTCCAATTTATTGTTTCCAATCTTCATTAATAAATTATCGAACAATATCTGTCCTAGACGGTTGCATGAACGATACGCTAAAGTTGAGTCACACTAATTAAAACCCAGAATTCTTATAAATCCGAACTGTCCGGCTGTATTCATCCGCATACAAATTAGTTCCGATCATATAGTTTTGATCATATAATTCATCCAGACAAATGTTCGACGATAAAAGTTAACAAAATCATTAACTGGTCATTTTGTCAGGGCTGCAAAGTTTCAGAGTGTCAATTATGGGGGGTGATCCCTTCCCAGTGCCCTCCCCTCTCACTTCCCCACTCACATCGTCCTTTTTCCCACGCACTGCAGACCGGCGCTTCCCTTTCAAAGGGAAGAAGTGCTATTATTATCATTAGTTTTATGCCCACCAGCACATAGCCGCAGGTATGGAAATTAGATAAAGAGCGTATTATTATTAGTAAAGGCACTTACAGAATCGCCAAGGGCCACAAGTGCGCTATGATGGCAGCAGAAGTGTCTACTCAAATCGTTTACTGCCTCCGTACTATAACTCATAGCAAGCCTCTCATTTGCAGACCTGGTGACTTGAATGAACGTAACTTTATTGTCAGGTCTCTGTATAAAGATTGTTATTGATTACTCTTCTACCTCAGAGCTGCTCATATATTTACGTAATGTTTGCATGTATAAATGTCATATTTTATATGTATACTTTTAGATTGTGTGTTGCTCTTCCTGTTACTTAAAAATAAATTTGATTAGATTTGATTTGATTTGTATGTATTGTATGTCAATCAATCAATCACGTTTAATTCAGACACAACGGTCCATAAAACAGACTAGTGATAGAGAAATGTAAAATAAAAAGATAAAAACACACACATCATACTGAAAATAGAAATAGAGAGC
>Ga0049105_1001567_pt1 | contig 10381 bp, 7 predicted proteins | sample WorMetvaBAHAMAS1_FD_61260 | JGI IMG/M metagenome (GOLD analysis project Ga0049105, IMG submission 61260) | Worm MetaG Olavius vacuus BAHAMAS.1 | ecosystem: Host-associated > Annelida > Digestive system > Unclassified | place: Germany: Marburg | collected 2013-04-09 | reverse complement strand
TAAAGTGGCCTAAGTGGTATGCCACTGCTAGGACCACTACTGGGAATAAGACTGTTGGAACAGAAATGTCTTAAGTCTGTGACGGAATGCTATCAGAGTTTCGGCCGAGGTGACATGATCCGGTAGGCTGTTCCATACTCTTGGACTGACAACACTGAATGCCCGGCTACCGACGGTCGACAGTCGTACGAAAAGTACGTCTAGTCGGTTGGCACTGGCAGAGCGAAGTGAGCGTCGACCTGGTAAGTCGGCCACACGAGTCAGTGGCCCGAGATAGCGTGGGGCGAGACCCTGAAGTGTCTTGTATACGAGGACTGCGACCTTGAACTGAACACGCTTCGGCACACGAAGCCAGTGGAGATACATCAACGTGTCAGTAATGCGGTAGTGAGTAGCGGACACTTGTATTACGCTTCATGTTTGTGATGTGTAATGTGTGTTGTGAAGACAGATACTTCAGTAAAATGACAGTTTATGCATTGAGTCACTTTCAGACACTGACAAATACTGAAGAACGACAAAATACCATCTTGTCATGGGTGGCAAATCAATGATTAATCGCGTGACAAATTGTAGAGAAAAATTTTAATGATTAAACAATTTAAAAAATTTTAATCATTAAATGTTGATTAACATTGTATCATTACGAGAATAACATAAAGTGAACGTCAAACGACTCTTTGCTTCAGCTTAGCTGGATGTGTCAACAATAGACAATGATTGTCTTTTTCTCCATAGACTGTCAGTGTTTCAGTTTGTTTAAGAAACTTTATGACAAAGCACTCATTAATGTCTTGTTACAAGAGCTGGTAACTGAGGAATGAATAATAGATTTCTTGGCGCATTGTAATGCTGGTTTATTAATTTAAAGTAACAATTAATTGAGTGTTAAAATTCTTAATTGGTAATGGTCGTGCTTGTTGTTAGTAATTGTAGTGTTGTCCGTGTAGGTCGTGGTGGTCAGTCAGCACTACGGTTTGCACGTCTTCGCATGGAGAAACGACACAATTATGTACGCAAGGTCGCTGAGACTGCTGTGCAAATGTTTATCACCAACGATCGGGCAAACGTTGCTGGTCTTGTGCTTGCTGGTTCAGCCGACTTCAAGACTGAACTTAGTCAGTCTGACATGTTTGATCAGGTGCGTTGAACTCTCCGACAAATAAAACACGTAACTGAAGAGCTGAGCTGCAGCATTATTCACTTCAAGCGCCGTTTAATGGCTATTTTAGGTGAACCTGTATCAGCCGGTTGTCCCTTGATTTTCATTCTACATTTGTTGATCTGTGCATCAACTTATCATATCCTCCTTTACACCATCCCACCGAGTCTTCTGTCAGTGTCTCTTTGCAGTTTCGGGCCAGTTTTATGTGCTTCCAGTTAATAGTTATTATTATTTTGAAGGATTATTTGAAGTTTTTTAAGTTTAATTTTCTGCTAAAGAAATCACATCCTGATAGCTAGCAGTAGGCATTAATTAACGTCAGTGATATTGTTGCATTGTGCTTGTGCTGTGGTGCAGCGGTTGCAAGCCAAAGTGATAAAGATCGTCGATGTGTCATATGGAGGTGAAAACGGCTTTAATCAAGCGATTGAACTTGCCTCCGAGGCTCTCGGAAACGTCAAGTTTATCCAGGAAAAGAAACTGATAGGTGTCGTAAGCTTGTTATTATGTCTTAATTTATTTCTTTTAGTTAAGTTGGTGTTTTAATTTAGTACAGCTTTGGTTTGTGTGTGTGTGTTAACCTCGGTGACCCAAATCACAACCATTACACTTGTCAGACTTGTATTGTTTCGGACACCCACCCCAGACATCCTCTCTTTGAACATTTTCCCATTAAAAATTAAATTACCTTTACCCCTCCCCACCGGTAAAAAATTCTCTTTCCAGGATAATTACCCGAACACTCCCCCGGGCAGTTCCCCCGCACTATTCCCCTAAATGCCAGCTACAGGGTTCCTACGGTCAGGGAAAGTCAGGGAATTTGGAGGGAGTCAGGGAAAGTCAAGGAATTTGGAGGGAGTCAGGGAAAGTCAGAGAAAACAGAGAGGGTCAGGGAATTTTAAAATACTGCTCACTAGACCAATTATTTATGCATTATTTTCACTATTTATGTTGGCTTTTGGGGGCTTCGCCCCCAGACCCTCACCGGGACTCCGCCCCTGAAAACACAGCAGGTTAGTTTATATTGCAATATTTTACAATGGAACGAAGTTTAGTATTACATTTGTGTACTTAGTATTGTTTTACTAGTGTCGCAAATAAAGAAATTAGTCAGGGAAAATTATTCATTTTGTCGGGAAAAGTCAGGGAAAATGAACTCTGCAAAGTAGTAGGAACCCTGCAGCTAAGAATCACATTAATTTGTCCTACGATTATCTGTTACATTGCTTCCATTTGCTGCTGTGTTACTTGTATGCATTGCATGTCTTTACACTAGTATTTTTTATTTGCTTTTAACTTACTTCTGCAAGCTTCCAGCATCTTGCATGCACAGCTGTCTGTGCCGTTGGAAGCCATTTGTAATTTTATATGTTGTGAACATTGCCATTGATGCTTCATGCTGATGATGATGATGACTGTGTAAAACCAACATAAAGAAAGTGATTACTAGTGCCAGAAACGTGGCTTGGCTTGAGAATACCAGGCCCACAGTGCATTTCACAGACTTACACTGCTAAAAATTACAAGTCGACATGTTCATTCACAGATTTTTGTTCATTAATTATAAAAAAAGTTAAAAGTTACCACCAAAATTAAAATGGGCAGTCAGAGAGCATTGTGTGTTTTGCCATCTGTAGGAAGGGCTGCATAATAATTCCTACATAAAAAAATATTACACGCTGTGGAAGTAGGCTGCAACTGATTAACTGAAGATGATCCTTCAAAATAATAATCACTATCAACTGGCCATCAGTAATGCTGACACTGTTGGCTATTAGCTCTTGCTGTCTGTGGGTGACAGGCTTTTATGCATTGGTTGCATTAAAAATTTGAGGTTTGTTGCTTGCTTTAGGGAAATATTTTGACGAGATCTCTCAGGATTCTGGGCGCTACTGCTTCGGTGTGCAAGAGACACTGAAGGCATTGGAGATGGGAGCTGTTGAGATTCTGATCGTCTGGGAGAATCTGGAGGTCATCAGATACGTTCTCAAGAACAACACGACTACTGGTAAGGCCAGTGATGTCTTGAACAGTGTTATGAAAGGTTCGACAAAGTGCTGAGTGTGTTGAAAGTTTTGACGGTGATGTGCTGTATGAATTATTTATGTCACTGATTGATAAATGCAACTGATTTGCAGTCCATTTACACATAGAATAGTTCTTGTTACCATTATTCGTGCTGATAATTTTGTAATACTTGAGGGTATTCAGGCTATATTAAAATTTAAAAAAATTATTTCAAGTATATGAAATGTTTCCTGCAGGGCAAGTATTGGCTGAGTAGTAATGTTCTTACAACAGACGCAAGTTGACATTGAGAACGATGATCCATACGCTGTGTTAGCACTTGTTGTGTGTTCGTGTTTTGCTGCATCTTTTGATGAAATTGACTGGGACGTTTGTTATTGGCCTCACTGTTGTCAGGCTGCTGCAGCATCTTTTCAGTACACATGTCCAACACACGACTGATGTGCCAGATCATCAGATCATATGCGCATTAGAGGCATTGCGTAATGCGCTTTATAAATGTTCTACTTACTTACTTACTTACTTACTTACAGATCATTACCACCGTCCATAGTAGTTGTAGTTAGGTCGACTGAAGGAGGTTTATTTGAATGATTTATTGGTTGGTCATCTAATACTGAGTTTGTATGTTTTGTTGTCTGCAGAAGTGAAGGTGCTGTTTTTGAAACCAGAAGAAGAAAAAGACAAGACTCACTTCACTGACAAAGAGGTAAACATGGCAGGCTTGTGCTGAAAAATGTGAATTTTGAGATGTTCTGAAAGATCTTTGTACATCATGTATCATAAATCTACTTTTAATGCAGAGCTGTAACAACTGACATATGACAACCACATGAAGCAGGTGTGATTGTTCTAAAAGCTCTATTGTTGGAAGTGGCCTACGGTGCCATTTCCCAGTTACTTACTGACGAGACGTGTGACCCAGTTATTGGTGGATGTAATATGACCTAGTTACCTGTCCCCGCTTAGCGTTGGCTCGCTTACCGTGCAGACTCTGAACTCGCTGGACAATAACCGCTAGTGCTACGTGTCATCGTCTCTCACACTGCACGAGAGAACAGTCAGACGTGTCGGCTGCGTGCAGTTATTGGTAGACAACAGTTAAGTCTATGAAGCTCATGGCAGTGAGCTCAAACTGCACAATAATTGCCAGTTAGAGGCTGAGTGACAGACCGGGCACCGACGACCGTCTGGGCACTTCAACGACCATCCAGGCTTTGAGAGACGACGCTGAGCCCCAGAACGACGCCGACTGGTGAGGACGCCGAAGCAGCCGGTTCAGAACGACGTGGTGGTTCAGAGCGACAGGACGGTTCAAAACAACATGGCAGTTCCGTACAATGGAGTTGCCGCACAGCCTGTCCGTCGACACCGCCGCTGAACTGTTGGACTATCCGCCGGGCCAACTCGCCATCAGCCAAGTCGCCGACGCCGACAAGGAAGCACTCCGCTCTGCTTGCTGTGTTGCGCCTGCTGCTCTGACTTGGTGACTGCTTTTTTTCCTGTTTGTCCCCCTTCTATGTTAACACCTTTTGGTTACTCTGCCCTAGTCCCCGCTGTTTCACCATACCCTTAGGCTAGATAGCACCCTACACTGTGTTATTGTATTTATCTTTGCCGTGCCATATATTATTGACTGTGTCACACTCTTATACCATGTTCTGTTACTTTTCTCATTCTCAGTAAATTATTGCACTCTACATATCGCGTGGTTGATGCTAAATTCTGGGGACTAGTAATCTAGGAGGGAAGGAGGTCGTAACACTATGAACAAGGTTTGAGACATTTTGGTTTGTATGACATGACATGACATGAAGTATGTTACCATCAAAATTAGCATTCCTCTTCATTGATTGGACGAGTCTGGCTGCTAACTGGCCGTTCTTATTCATGGTCTGATCGTATGTGACCAAATGAGCCCATGTTTTTTTCACCGGCCAGAGCAGTCCATGATTGTTCTGACAGAAAGTCCTGATCATTTTGTTACGTCCATTTTCAAATTCCAGCACATTACAAATATGGCAATAGAAGGCAATGTACAATGTACAGTTATTAATTTTCAGGTGCTTATTAGTATGTTAACATGGAAAGGGTGTAATATGCTGAAATTTGCATAATACTGAAGTGTAATAATATACGCTATTGGTTTACATGGTTTACTGTTGCGTAATGCCAGTCTTTGGCTGGTAAATACAGTAGTCTGTGAAGAACAACTTCAGCCGTTCTATTCCTTGGATGGCACCGGTTAGGTCCGAGCGATCTTTCTTGTGAGAGATTGGTCTGACCAGTTCTGACCATTTGATAAAGAACATAGCCAGTGAGAATACATGGTGAACATGATGTTGCAGAGTGGTGTTGAGCTCGAGTTAGTTGAAAGCCTGCCACTGCTCGAGTGGCTCGCCAACAACTACAAGAGCTTTGGTGCAACGCTGGAGATTATTACAGACAAGTCACAGGAGGGTGCACAGTTTGTCCGAGGCTTCGGCGGAATTGGAGGTAGTTACTGTTACCGTCATTGTTTGTGTTATGATTATATTCTGTAGTGTCATGTATTTATCTATGTATTAGCTGAATATGTTCATTATTCAGACATCTTTCATTGTGTATGTAGAATTATAGATAACTAGAAATACGTTTTGTGTAACGTGGTATCTGCCCCATAGCCAAGCCCACAATGAATGAACTGTTCCTATAATTACGGCCGGATGTATTACGCTTGCACAATACAGCCGTATTTCCACTTCCGCACATAAATCTGACATGACAGTCGTGTTGTTCAACCCCGATTTCCTACAAGACTCGAATATTTCGGCAATTCGGCCGTAAATAAGGGTTATATTGCATAGTTTTCATTGCGCTTGTGCGAAACGGCCATATTTCCACTTCCGGTCTAAAATCTGAAATCACCATCGTGTTCTTCAACCCTGATTTCCTAAAAGACACGAAAATTTAGGCAATTTGCTTACATTTAAGGTAGATATAGGATTAGTTAATATTTGCATGGGTTTTCAGGACCTCTTGGCCTAAAATGGCGGTTTTGGCGACAAAATAGGGGAAGGGGTGGTGTGTTATTGACCCCCTAACGAACTTGTTTTTCCTTTTGGGGGTTCTTACATCTGTTCCAATTTCGGTGAAAATTGATCAATGCGACCGTGAGCGCATGCACAGACGGACACAGATACACTGACAGACACAAACCGATTTTATAATCTGTCCCATGCTATATGCTATAGCTATGGTACAGATAACAAGTTGTATGTTGCTGTTCTTGCTACTGTGTGTCATGTGCCAGTGTAACTAGTCTAACATGTTGTATGTGTGTTTGTGCTCCAGGTATTCTGAGGTATCAGGTGGACTTTCAGACGATGGAATTACCAGACGATGTTGGCTATGATTTCGACCTTGATGACTACTGAACAATTGATGTGTGATAAACAGCTGCACTGAGTTGCAGTAGTCAAGCCTACCAGCAGCTGCTGTTTGATTGTTGATGCTTGAACTCTTGTCTCTTAGCAGCAGCTGTGGCTAATTTCAATTCAAATTCATTTGTCTGGTATAAGCCCATTTTTCTTTTCTGCGTCTGGTACTTCTTAATTATAATTACAGGAGTAATAATAACAGACTTGCGTACTTTCTTAATGTTAGCATTTTTGAGCATTTGAGTGCAAAACTGATTTTGCGACATTAAATTGTTCAGCTCTGAGATAAGATACTGGTGACGCTGCCGGTACTATTTGTTTTTTTTTGTTGCTATATCACTCGATGACCACATTTTGCAAACACAGACGGGTGTGATGTATAAGCCATGAAGGTGGTCTTTGTAATGCATGCGAAGAATTTGTTGCCACGAAAGACAAACAGTTTACTAGCAGTCATGAAACTTGTGCGGTTTCATGACAGTGATGACCAGCTGTGAACTGGCTGCATTGAATGCACCTGTCGTTTGCATTATCATTATATATCCACATAAAATATTTATTACATGATGATATGCATAGTATTGTGCTAATGTACTGGACACATGTCTGTGAACAAACTTGGGAGACATTTGGTGGCATTAGTAATATACAACATTAAGTTTATATAATTGCAGTAAAGTCAAAGGTTACATGGATGCTGCATGTATGAATGTTGGCGATATTTGTTTTTTTTGGTCCTCCACTGACTACTCACAGGCCATTGCCATGGCGTCGGCTTTCCATCTCCCTAAGTGCAGGATACAATGCTTCATTTGTAGCTTGAAGCAGACACATGTTTGCAGGTGAATATGTAATTGCTTTATAAGCCAATGTGGTCACAAGGAGGTGATAGGTGAATGTGCGGCTGTATGCGAGGTTTTGTTCAATGCTTATGTGCCATCAATTTACATGTGATGATGACACAATTTGCAGTTCTCTGTGTTTAGTTTTGTCGCATCTTGAGAAGTCTGTTGAGTGAGTGCTTTCAGTCCTTCAAGGGGACGCTGTGGTAGCACAGCTGAGCCCTACAGCAGTTGCAGTTACTAAGAACACTGCAGTGGACTGTCGTATGCCAGTGAGTGTGTAATTTTCAACTGTCATATGCCTAAAAGTGTCATTATGCAACGTCTGTTAATGTCATCTGTTTCCTGAGTTTTGTTTCTAGTATTATTATGTCTGAATTGTTTCTAATGTTGGGAAATGTAGATTGTTAACAATGCATTTTGAAAATGTGGATTAATATGTTCTATTGATCAAATTGCTTAACAGAATTTTAATGTCATTTGCTTTTAGTTCTAATAAAGTTTTTTTGAATTGAATGTTTATGCAGTTACATGTCCATGTTAACTCTTAACTGTACTGTTTGTCAGTACCATACTAATTAAACATTGAAATGATCAACTTAGCCCCTCGGTGTTATCTTCCTGTTGTATACAGTAATTTTAGTGCACTTTGCAACAAATGTTTGACCTTTTCGTCTTTAAATACCTCAACTTGCACGTCATAGACTGGTGGCAAAATTTCAAATTTTCACTTTAGGGGTGATGGAGTGTTAGCAGCTGGCACCCATGTCAGCTGGTTAATATGACCCATACTGAACACTTTTGAGGTGGATGCCACTTAATTTAGGCTTTTATTGATTTTTAAAATGAGAAACAAAAAAGCCGCCTTAGCCGTTTTAGTAAAATTTCAATAAAGCATGATATCTCTGATTGTAGGCAAGCTATCATTATAAAATTTGGCATGCATGAACCTTGTTAGCTCACACAAAAACTGAACAAATATAGAGGCTGCAGAGATAATATTTATTCGTTGATTACAAAATAATTAACAAAGATTATTTTGTCATTTTCGCAATTTAGGTATATGAAATGATACAAACACAAGTCATTTTGCATCAGCCTGTCAAATTTCGTCATAATCGGAATATCGGCGGCGAAGTTCTGACGTCATATCCATTTTTAAGATGGCGGTCAAGAGTCGGAATCTACTTCCGGTTTCGGTTTTAGTGATTGCACTCGTTTGGGAACATGGAAATCTAATGGTATACCAAATTTCGATGAGATATCTCAATCCACGGCTGAGATAAAACTACTTCCGGTATCTGAAAACGGACGGTCGCCATTTTGGAATACTATTTCCGTTTTCTACTTTTGCCCAATGTTCGTCAGCGGCATGTCATTCTGCATTGGCCAACCAAATTTCGTCAAAATCGAACCACCTTTGGCGGAGTTATGACATCATATCAATTTTTCAAGATGGCGGCCGGCAGCCATATTGGATTTGAGCTGGATAATATTAGACCTAACAAGGTTTATGTGTGCCAAATTTCATAATGATAGCTTGCCTACAATCAGAGATATCCTGTTTTATTGAAATTTTACTAAAACTGCTAAGGCGGCCATTTTTTTATTTTAAAAATCAATAAAAGCCTGAATTAAGTGGCATCCACCTCAAAAGTGTTCAGTATGGGTCATATTAACCAGCTGACATGGGTGCCAGCTGCTAACATTCCGTCACCCCTAAAGTGATTTCTAGGTCTCTTTTCAGATTTTGCCACCAGTCTATCAGTGAGGTAACTTTAGAGCAAACTTTGTTGGTATACTCTCCTGTCCTGTTCATGTTACAAGCTCCTATGGTGCGGCTGCTATATGATAGCCTAACAAAATTTACAGACGATTACAAAAATACATGTATGTGTGTCACTGGTGTTAGATGAGGAAGATTCATAAAAGCTGGGTCCACAATGTCATGTCTGGACTTTACAGAATTAGGAGCACAAATTCAGCCACAATTACATTATTATTATTAGTAGTAATCGTACTCTTGTTTTATATGTTGCACTGAACATACAAACTACCCCCTTCAAATTAACCATCCCGCACCCTCCCCCACAAAAAATAGACTTCTTGGTGCACCTTACAAACTACCCCTTAAATTCAGCCCCCCCCCCCAAATTTTTGAGTTCTTGCCCTGCGGGGGTGCACCTCCTGGCTATACCTATGTAGGCGATTGGCTTGTGATACGCTACAGAACATTACAATCTGGAAAAATATACCGTTCGCTACGTAAGTCTAGTCGCCAGTGTGGCAATGTCTACCCACGGCCCTGGTCTATACCACTGCGATTTCCTCCGTCTTTATCCAGTCCTGCATTTTCCGCCAATTCGTTTCAACTCCACGCGGCTTCCCACTATGAGTTGCAACTTGCAATATCCAACAGACACAAGTGAGGCTGGTAATACGTAGCCTACAACGTATGGTGCCTCGGTTTACCTACGTAGATGAGAGCAACTAAGTTGGTCTCAACTGTTAAACACTTAACGTATAAAGAAAGGCTTCGGCGGTTGAAATTACCAACTTTGAAATATAGACGTACAAGAGTTGACATGATTGAAGTTTTTAAAATATTAACAGGCAAATATGACAGTAACGTTACCGCTTTGAAAAACATCAAGATAGTAAAACCAGGGGGCATAACTTAAAAGCTAGTCAACCATATAATAGATGTCATTATGATTTAAGGAAATACTTTTTGTACACGAATAATTACCGGTAATGCTTGGAACAGTTTGCCAGAATCTGTAATCTCTGCTTGTACTACGGACTCTTTTAAATATAAGCTAGATAAGTTCTGGAGCAATCGGGGTTTAATTTTTCATTACAAGGCTGAATTAACCGGGATAGGAAGTAGGAGTTTTATTAATAATTTTGATTGATAATATACAATA